>Ga0208244_100348_pt1 | contig 50049 bp, 37 predicted proteins | sample SubbioCR12Aug_5A_FD_184828 | JGI IMG/M metagenome (GOLD analysis project Ga0208244, IMG submission 184828) | Serpentinite rock and fluid subsurface biosphere microbial communities from McLaughlin Reserve, California, USA - CR12Aug_5A (SPAdes) | ecosystem: Environmental > Terrestrial > Deep... | reverse complement strand
TAGGAAGCGAAACACATCCTTGGCGCACAAGGCAATGTATGGACCGAATACCTTCCCACACCCAATCATATTACCTATATGATACTTCCCCGGATGGCGGCCCTTGCCGAGGTGCTGTGGACACCATCAGAAAAGAAAGACTGGAAGGGTTTTTACGACAGACTGCCCTGGCATTTTCAGTATTATGATTACCATGGCTTGAACTACAGCAATGCCGTTGACAAACCCATGGTGAAGAAGAAATCTGCTGCTGATGGCAGTTTTTGGTGGTTTGTGCACAGCGAAATACCCAATGCGATCATCCACTATACTGTTGATGGTGCACAGCCGGATTCCACTTCACCTTTAATGCCTGATAGCTTATTGGTCGAAGAAGCTGCTGAACTTAAAATTTTTGTGCGTAGGAAACGGAGTAAAACTGAATAATATCCAGAGCATTCCGGGTTTGCTGCACATTGAGTTTTTTTTTACCGATTTATTTGAACTGTTCAACGGATTTTTTTGGCTGCTGTGCCGGAAGGGTATTTGGTTCTTCAGGAGTTAAATGTGTTATGCGCAAAAGTATGATTGTGTGTCTCAATGACTTGCAGGTAAGCCGGCAGTGGCTAAACGAATAAGCCACGGTAAAACCGTGGCTTATCATCAGAGTTCGTTTTCAACCAATCGAACCAGATATTTTTTGCCCTCCAACAATCTAAGGCACTTCGTAAATTTTTGATTCGTCGCGGTAACCCGGATCAGTGTTGCTGTACCAATCGGTAAACAGCGTGCCTCCGCTTTCGGCCCATTCGGCAAACCGTAAATAAGCGGCTGTGATTTCAACTTTTTCACGCGGCCACTCAAATGAGGAAGGAATGTCTATAGCCCAGGGAAGTCCCATTTCCGTTTTGTAATATCTGTTGGTTCCCGGATCGCTGTCGTCTTCCCACTGTCCGAATAGGGCTGTGTTCATTAAGTCGGTTGGGCCGAAGTCAGGAAGATGCACCTCATGGCTGCGTTCCATATTCACGATGATGAACGGATTCCATGTGGCCAGTGAGAAATCAGCTACCACGAAACCTGCAGCGGGTTCGAGGGTCAGGGTGAGTGTGTCGAATGGTGTGAAGGGCAATTCGGCGTGTGTATTCACCCCTATACCCATTCCGGCAGGCAGAATGTTGAAGAAACGATCAAACACGATGATGGAGGGCTCGCTCTGGCCATTTTCATGTCCTGAGGCATTCAGGCTGATGTATCCCTCACGGATGTCGTAGCCGCTTACAACCAGATTTGTCGGGTCGGAAATAAAATCGGGACTGGCATCGGGCAAACTGAAACCAAATCCATTCTGGAGGCTGGCCCCGCTTGCTTTTACAGGGAATACAGCGAAGATTTCGACCACTTCATTATCGGCATTGGTTACTGTCTGGAAGCGATAGTCTACCACCACATCATTGAAGTCGTAATCACCTTTGCCGGGCCAGAGATCCTCATAGGCCAAACTGCCGTAACCGGCTGCGGGGAAGAAAATATCGAACGCACGGTTTGGATCGGTCGGATAGTCGTCATCGATATCGGCTACACCATCACCATCGGTATCGATAAAAGTATATGGCACTGTTGTTGAGCTGTACACGGCACCCATGATTGTTCCATCGTTGACATTGGCTGTTTCATCGCCTGCGGTTGTGCCGCTTCCTTCTTCAAATATCCAACTCAGTTCGAGTCCTGGTTCGCTTCCTGTTGGAACAACATTGTAGTCTGCCAGAATCTCACCTGCAGTACGTGCAGTACTATACACCCTGAAATCATCCATATATCCGTGGAAATACCGGCTGTATCCGCCACTGTAATAATACCTGCCAACCTCAAAAGGTTGCGGGTTTGCCTGAACAGGGCCTACAGCATCACTTTTGCTGGCAACATTAACTCCGTTGACATACAGATTCATTTCTGATGTGCCGTCAGTAACAAATTTATATGTGGCAGCAACATGATACCATGTGCCGGTTGAAAATAATCCGGCAGCTGAAAATAATTCTGATTTGTTCACATCAGTGCGGAACACTTCAAACTCAAGTCCTCCATTGGTGGCGCTGAACATAAATCCGCGCACGTTTCCACCCACGGTTGTACCCTGTTTGGCTACTATCGGCTTGCGGTCGCCGGTGCTGTTCAGATTGATCCATGCTGATATGGTAAAATCACCGGGTGCGCCGCTGCTGGCCGAAGGAATAGCGCCATTCAGGCTCCCGTCAGGAATCACAACATAGTCACTTCCGTCAAAGAAAAGTGAATAAATGGTTGTACCCGACAATGCCTGCATTGTTTTCAATTCGTCCATGTTGACAGTTTGTGAACCGTGAATAGCCGGTATGATTTTCCCGTTTATGGAAATTTCACGCACGGCTGTAGGCACTGAAATCGTGGTTTGATAGTTGTTCAAACCTGCAATATTTGCTTTATAGTAATCGGTGCGTCCGTCGGTGGAAGTTATGTGTAATACCTTGTCTTTCAAATTCGTGATATCCAGTTCAAGTGTGTTGCTTAACCTCCAGTCAAAATTGGGATCTATATTCAAATCCTCAATCGATCGGCCAGAAACATTGGTGTCACTGACCGACGTCTGATTTTTGCTGCATGAAACGAAAATCAGTGCCGATGCGGCAAAGAATGTGAGCAGAAATGGACGATATAACTTCATTGTTTTCAGTTTTTTTGTTTTTATGTATAAAAATCATAATGCTTTCATCAATAATCGGGCTAAGTTTTACAAGAAATTTGCATTGAACGCAGTAAATGCTTTTCATTTAACAGATTTTTCCCTTTTTTGGAAAAGAAAGTACCAATTCGGTACTATTGCTTGAAGTGTACACTGCATGCATACAAACTCTCTTATTAGGAAGTCTTTACATAATCATCTTCTTCGGGGGGGTGAGAAAATTCAGGCTTTATTTGCCTGTATATTGATTAAGGTATTACGGCTGTTTAGTATGAGTATTAAGTACGACAATATTTTCGGCTTTCCATAAAAAAAGCCCCTGCTTTCAGTTGCAGAGGCCTTAGTGTCGTGGATAGCCCTTAATTTATTCGGTTTCCAGTTCTGCAGCTTCGTCCATGACGATAGTGTCGCCTTCTGCGGCTTCTTCGCCTGTTTCTTCTTCTGTTGCTTCAATTAGTTCCGCATCAGTGGCTTCAGTGGCCGGTGTTTCGGCTTCAGTGGCTTCTTTAGGAGCCGGGGCACTGCACGAAAACATGAAGGCAAACAGGAAAATACCGGCAAACAATAGTGCTTTTTTCATGGGGTTCAGGATTTGGTTACACCTTGCAAAGGTATGAACACATGTATCATATATGACCTTATGGCATATAATGATTTTGTTAATTTTTTTCAGACTGAAGCTGCAAACATTTTTCTTTGCTCTTGCTATGTTAAAGTGAATGAAATTTACAAAACTTCTATAATGAGTTATGACAGCAGTAATAATGGTGTCGGTAACATAAGATTGAAGCTTTTTTACCTTTAATTTTGCGGAAACAATTGTTTTCAACCACAACACACAGTTTCCATGCAGATCACCAGAAATTTCGTCCGGCTTCTTGCCGCATCAATGCTGTTTCCATTGTTATTTGCCTGTCAGGCCGACACCGAACCTGTTGATTACGTCGATCCCTTTATAGGCACCGGAGGCCACGGACACACCTTTCCCGGGGCTACAATGCCTTTCGGAATGGTGCAATTAAGTCCCGACACACGCAAAGACAGCTGGGACGGCTGCTCGGGCTATCATTATTCCGACAACACCATCATGGGATTCAGCCATACCCATCTTTCTGGCACAGGCGTGGGCGATTACGGTGATGTGCGTTTTATGCCTATGAGCAGTAAACTGATTACTGTACCCGGTAAAGAAGAAGACCCTGCCTCGGGTTATCGCTCCCGCTTCAGCCACGCCAATGAGACTGCATCGCCCGGTTATTACAGTGTGCTGCTCGATGACTACGGCATCAAAGCCGAACTTACCGTTACAGAACGCACGGGTTTCCATCGATATACATTCAGCCGCAGCAGCGATAATTTTATACTTGTTGACCTGTTCGAAGGCATCACCTCCGACAGGGTGCTCAGTTCTTCTGTTGAGTTTCGCGGCGACAGTGTCATTGCTGGTTACAGACGTACCAAAGGCTGGGCAGAGGATCAGCATGTTTATTTCTATGCTGTCTTCTCAAGGCCTTTTGAAAGCAGAGGCATAGAGACCGACGGTCGTCAGGTAAGCGGTAATGACCCGGTAAGTGGGACCAGCCTCAAGGCATGGGCAGGGTTTGATCTGAAAGCCGGAGAGCAGGTGCTTGTGAAAGTAGGTATCTCTGCTGTTGATGTGGAAGGGGCAAAAAACAACCTGCTGACCGAAAATCCGGGATGGGACTTTGAAGGCGTCAGAATGGCCGCACGTTCCCGCTGGAACGATGAACTCAGCCGCATATTTGTGCACAGCGACAACAAAGAAGACCTAAGGGTGTTCTACACCGCTATGTACCACACCATGATCGCACCTAACCTCTTCAGTGATGCTGACGGCAGATACAGAGGGCACGACAAAATGATACATCAAAGCAGTAACGACCGCATATACACCGTTTTTTCCCTTTGGGATACCTTCCGTACACTACATCCGCTGTTTAACCTCATTCAGCGTGAACGCAACAGCGAGATGATACGCACTATGCTCGATATCTATGATAAAGGTGGCCTTTTGCCCGTTTGGGAACTTGCCGGCAACGAAACATGGTGCATGATAGGATATCATTCGGTGCCTGTGATCGTTGACGCATGGGCCACAGACAACCGCGACTTTGATGCTGAACTGGCCCTGAAAGCAATGGTAAAGAGCGCTACCCGCGATCATCATGGCCTGGAGTGGTACAAGGAAAAAGGCTATATCCCTGCCAACAAGGAAAGCGAGTCGGTGTCCAAAACCCTTGAGTATGCCTATGATGACTGGTGCATAGCACGAATGGCCTCCTTTGCAGGTCAGGATTCACTCGAAAAGGCCTTCCTGCACCGGGCCCTCAGCTATGCCAATATTTTTGATCCTCAAAGTCTGTTTCTGAGGGGAAAGCAGAACGGAGGTTTTATTGAACCTTTCGACCCGACACAGGTGAATTTTATGCTCACTGAGGCCAACAGCTGGCAGTATAATTTTTTCGTTCCACAGGACATTAACAGTCATATTGAACTCATGGGAGGTAATGAAAAGTATGAAAAGATGCTCGATGGCCTGTTTCACTCCACCGAAGGACTAAGCGGACGCAAACAGTCCGACATCACTGGTTTAATCGGACAGTATGCTCATGGCAACGAACCCAGCCACCACATGGCTTATTTGTACAACTTTGTTGGAAAACCAAAGAAAACGCAGGAGATGGTTAAAAAAATAATGGACGAGCTGTACACCGACAAGCCCGACGGACTTAGTGGAAATGAAGACTGCGGACAAATGTCAGCCTGGTATGTGATGAGTGCACTGGGTATGTATCCTGTCACCCCGGGTTCTGGATATCTTGTGCTTGGACTTCCGCGATTCAGTCAGGCTTCAGTCTATATTGACGGGCAGACAACCTTCAGAATCAAAGCAAATAACTTAGGGCCCAAAAACCGTTATGTGCAGTCCGTAAAACTCAACGGTGAGCCTTATCTGAAGTCATACATACCTTTTGAAGCCATTCTGCGTGGAGGCGAACTCGTGTTTCAGATGGGAAGTTCTCCATTCTCGGAATGGGGCACAGAAGAAGCACACCGACCGGTGCAGAAAATCGATGTCGAAGGCTTCACTCCTGTCCCATGGATTCAGACCGAAAGTAAAACCTTCACCGATTCGCTGATGATTTCAATGGGACATGTTTATAAAGATGCACAAATCTTTTACACCACTGATGGAAATGAGCCGGATATCAGCTCCGCGCAGTACACACAGCCCATTGTTGTCAGAACCACCACACATTTGAAAGCAGTAGCCATGCATGAAGGGCACCTATCGAAAGTAAGCAAGGCAGAGTTTTTTAAAATTCCTTCCGGACGATCTATAGACCTACTAACTGATTATAATGCCCAATATCCGGCCGGCGGCAACATAGCCCTCATTGACAACCAAAGGGGCAGTGATGATTTCAGAACGGGCAGTTGGCAGGGTTATCATGGGAGTGATATAGTTGCTGTTGTCGACCTCGGCAAGCTGCAGCCAGTAAATAAACTTGAAATGGGATTCCTGCAGGACATCAAGTCGTGGATTTTCATGCCTCTCTCCGTACAATGGGAGTTATCGGTTGACGGACAGAACTTTGAAACCGTTGGCAAGCAGTTCAATACCATCCCGGCCAAAGCCGAAGGAGCCATCGTGAAATTCTATGGACAGGAAGTAAAGGGCAAACTAGCCCGTTATGTGAAAGTTACCGCTAAAAACAGAGGAGTGTGCCCCGACTGGCACTTAGGAAAAGGTGAACCGGCGTGGATTTTTGCCGATGAGATCATTATCGAATAAGGTATCTTATTCAGTATTCCGTTCAACACGAGTTACGAAATACTTGGTGTCGCCCCGCCAGAAGAATCTCATATACCTTTTTTTAAAATGAAGGTTGACCCGTTCGCCTGTCAAAGCAACTTCTTCCAGATTGCTGATCACTTCCTTCTGGCTTTTTTCCACCGAAAAATCGAAAGATTCGGCAATGGGGCTCGTTCCTTTAAGTGCACCAAAAGCTTCGAGATTTAGTTTGCCTTCATAGGTTTTGAAAACAACACCTTTTTGTGTGATGCGCAGCACTTTTCCGGCCATCACACCAGTTTCATAAACACCCCAGTAATAGAACGAGAAGATTCCAATGAGCGAGGCAAGGACGATAAACAGAGTGATGCGATACACCTTGCGGAACATTCTTTTTGATTTCTGTGCGAAGGTTTCCTGATTCATTTGATTAATATTATCTGTGCGTTGAATGGGTGTAAAAGTAAAGTTTTAATGTTTTGCATCTTTAAAACCCAAAAAAAAAGCCGGAACCCCACGGCCCCGGCTCTGCAGATTTTCAATGTCGCCTACCTCAGAGGGTATTTTTTGAAGATTTCTTCCGATTTCATCAGGATGTCGATATACTGTGCTCTTTTGTAAGCATAGGGATCGCTGGTGTTTTTGTTGGAGAGTTTTCCCCTGAAGCTTTCCAGACTGTCGTATTGTCGTGTGGCCATCCAGGCTTCCATCTCGTCAAGCATTCTGGTGATCTGTTTCGGTCCGTTTTTATATATGGTGCTCACAACCTGCACAGCATCGGCTCCAGCGAGTATCATTTTGATGACATCAGCACCGGTGAATATGCCCATTGTAGCGCAAATGCTGGCATGTACCTCACCATAAAGCAGACCTGCAAAACGGAGTGCCAGTCTGGCATCCTGCTCGTGGCTCAGATTGTATGGGAAATGGTGTTTTTCGGTATCAATGTTAATGTCGGGCTGGAATAACCTGTTGAACAACACAAAACCATCGGCACCCCTGCGGTCCATTTCCGAAATCGCATAGAGTGGGTTGGTATAAAAGGGGCTTAGTTTGACACTCACCGGAATGCGTACAGCCTTTTTAACGCCTTCTATCACATCCAGTTCTTCGTTGATGATTCCTTTTCCTTCGACATCAAAATCAATTGGAACAGCATAGAAGTTCAACTCAATCGCATCAGCACCGGCCGATTCAAGATGTCTGGCATATTCGTACCATGTGTCGTCATACACACAATTGAGACTGGCAATCAAAGGGATATTGATGGCTTTTTTTGCTTTTTCGAAGGCATGCAGAAATTCTTCCGGACCAACTTCATATAAGTTGTCCTGAAACAGGTTGGTCATTTCGGCATTCCTTTCGTTGTAATCTGTCATATCCTGATGAAGCTCAAGGTTTTCCAGATGAATCTGTTCCTCAAACAAGGATTTGTAAACGATTGCGGAAGCGCCTGCGTCTTCTAATTTTTTGAGCATGTCGGTGTCGGTTACCAAATTGCTTGCACCGACAATAATCGGGTTCTTTAGTTCCAAACCCAGATATTTAGTCTTGATATTCATGATTTTAGGTTTTTGCTGTTTCAATCAGCCCGGAGGGCATTTATCCGGGTGTAAATGTATGCATTTTTAAATCGTCAACCAGGATGGTGGTCTAATCTAAAATCATTATAAATAAGCCATTGCACCCCTACTTTTGATCATATGACCCTGCCTGCCAGTATATAATTAGTAATTTCGCAATGATTTTACGAGTACAATTCATTGATACGTAAAAGATTAAAAATAAATGTGTTATGAAGAAAGAAAAGAAATTTATCACTTGTGATGGTAACTATGCAGCTGCGCACGTTGCCTATATGTTCAGCGAAGTAGCGGCTATTTATCCCATCACACCTTCCTCAACAATGGCTGAGTATGCCGACGAATGGGCTGCCTATGGCCGTAAGAATATATTTGGCGAAACGGTACAGGTTACCGAAATGCAGTCGGAAGGCGGTGCTGCCGGTGCCGTACACGGTTCGTTGCAGGCTGGTGCACTTACGACAACCTTCACCGCTTCTCAGGGATTGCTGTTGATGATACCTAATATGTATAAAATCGCCGGTGAGTTGTTGCCCGGAGTGTTTCATGTGAGCGCGCGAAGCCTTGCAGCACAGGCACTGTCCATTTTTGGCGACCACAGCGATGTAATGAGTGCCCGACAGACCGGTTTTGCCATGCTTGCCACAGGCAGTGTACAGGAAATCATGGATATCGGGGGTATTGCCCACCTCGCATCCATCAAATCCCGTGTGCCTTTCCTGCATTTCTTCGATGGTTTCCGCACTTCTCACGAAATCCAGAAAGTGGAATATTTCGAGAATGAAGACATGATGAAACTGCTCGACTGGGATGCCCTGCAGCGGTTCCGCGACAATGCACTTAATCCCGAAAAACCCGTCACACGCGGCACGGCTCAGAACCCCGACATATATTTCCAGTCGCGTGAAGCTGCCAATCGCTTCTATGATCCTATCCCTGATCTGGTGGAGGATTATATGAAACAAATCAGCGAAATGACCGGACGCGAATACCATCCGTTTGTGTATTATGGTGCGCCCGATGCCGAACATATCATTATCGCCATGGGCTCAGTGACCGAAACAATCCGCGAAACCATTGACTACTTGATGACCAAAGGCGAGAAAGTCGGACTTGTTGCCGTTCACCTCTACAGACCCTTCTCACCCAAATATTTCCTCAATGTTGTTCCGAAGACCGTAAAACGCATTGCTGTGCTTGACCGTACGAAGGAACCGGGCGCCAATGGCGAACCTTTGTATCTTGATGTAAAGGAAATATTCTATGGCATGGACAACCAGCCGCTGATCGTTGGCGGCCGTTATGGACTCAGCTCCAAAGATACTACTCCGGCTATGATCGTTTCGGTGTACAACAACCTGAAGATGAACGAACCCAAGAACCATTTCACGGTGGGCATCGTCGATGATGTCAAGTTCCTTTCGCTTCCATTGCTTCCCGAAATAAGTATTGCGCCAAAAGGCACCTATGAAGCTAAATTTTACGGCATCGGTGCCGACGGAACTGTGGGCGCCAATAAAAACTCCATCAAGATCATCGGCGAAACCACCGATAAATTTGCACAGGCTTATTTCGCATACGACTCAAAGAAGTCGGGTGGCGTCACTACTTCACACCTACGTTTCGGCGATCATCCGATCCGTTCCACCTATCTGGTAGGGACCCCCGATTTCGTAGCATGCCATGTGCCTGCTTATCTGGGTAAGTATGATATGCTTAAAGGACTGAAGAAAGGCGGAACCTTCCTGCTCAACAGCATATGGGAAGAGGAAGAGACCTTAGGCAAACTGCCTGCCGACATGAAGAAATATCTGGCCACGAACGATATAAAGTTCTACATCATCAACGCAACCAAAATTGCTGAAGAAATAGGGCTGGGCGGACGCACCAACTCCATTATGCAATCGGCTTTTTTCAAAGTTGCCGACATCATTCCTTATGAGCAGGCTGTTGAAAAGATGAAGGATTTCATCCGCAAAAGCTACGGTAACAAAGGTGAAACCATCGTAAAGATGAACTTCGCCGCTGTGGATCGCGGAGGTGAGGTAGTTAAGGTGAATATTCCTGCCGCCTGGTCAAAGCTTGAAGTAAAGAGCGAAAACGAAGAATCCACCATTCCTGAGTTTATCCGCAATGTGGTGTTGCCCATCAACCGCATGAAAGGCGATGATCTTCCGGTAAGCGCCTTTGTAAACCGCGAAGACGGAACTTTCCCGGCCGGCACAACTGCTTACGAAAAACGTGGTATTGCCGTGCACGTTCCCGAATGGGAAGCCGACAACTGTATTCAGTGTAACCAGTGTTCATACGTTTGTCCCCACGCAGCCATCAGACCCTTCCTTGTAAATGCCGAAGAAGAAAAAGCATTGCCCGAAGGAACTGTGCTGCTCGAAACAAAGGGCAAATTTGCACCCCTGAAATTCCGCATCCAGGTGAGTCCGCTCGACTGCACAGGTTGCGGCAACTGCGCTGATGTGTGCCCGTCTAAGGAAAAAGCCCTTGTGATGAAAACACTCGAATCTCAACATGCCGAAATCGGCCGTTGGGATTATTTTGCCGCCAATATCACCTATAAAGATACTGTGGTTGACAAAATGCAGTCGGTCAAGAACAGCCAGTTTGCTCAGCCATTGTTCGAGTTTTCGGGTGCTTGCGCCGGTTGTGGCGAAACACCGTATATCAAAACCATTACCCAGTTGTATGGCGACCGCATGATGGTGGCCAACGCAACCGGATGTTCGTCTATTTATGGCGGATCAGCACCCAGCACACCTTATTGTGTGAATGCTGAAGGCAAAGGTCCGGCCTGGGCCAACTCCTTGTTTGAGGACAATGCCGAATATGGCTATGGTATGGCATTGGGCGTAAACAAGCTTCGTCAGCGGATTGCCCTGCGTTTACAGGACGCGATGAAAAACGGCCTCGATGAGAAGAGCCGTTCTGCCTTCGAAGCCTGGATCAACACTATGCACGATGCCGAAGCATCAAAAGGAGCCTCAGTAGCACTAATCCATGCCCTTGAAGGCAAAAAAGATGACCTGTCTAAGGAACTTTTGGCCTTGAAACAGTATTTCGTGAAGAAATCAGTCTGGATTTTTGGCGGCGACGGTTGGGCTTACGACATAGGATATGGCGGACTCGACCATGTGCTGGCATCAGGCGAGGATGTAAATGTACTCGTTATGGATACAGAAGTGTATTCAAACACCGGTGGCCAGGCTTCTAAATCTACTCCTGTGGGCGCAGTAGCCAAATTTGCCACCTCAGGCAAGAAGGTGAAGAAAAAAGACCTGGGCGCCATGATGATGTCCTATGGGTACATTTATGTGGCACAGGTGGCCATGGGTGCCAACCAGAATCAGTTTTTCAAAGCGCTCAAGGAAGCCGAAGCCTACCCCGGACCTTCCATCATCATTGCCTATTCGCCCTGTATCAACCACGGGCTGAAAATCGGCATGGGCAAAACACAGTACGAACAGGAACTCGCCGTTGACTCTGGTTACTGGCAACTGTACCGCTACAATCCGATGCTCGAAAACGAAGGAAAGAATCCCTTCCAGTTTGACTCAAAAGAACCTGACTGGGCTAAATTCCAAAGTTTCATTCAGAGCGAAGTACGTTTCTCATCCCTGAAGAAAACCTTCCCGCGTGAGGCTTCGCATTTGTTCGAACTTGCCGAAGAAAATGCAAAATGGCGGTATAACCACTACAAACGCCTTGAGGCTATGGATTTCTCCACCAAATAAGCTTTTTAGCTGAACAAATAATTAAGCCGGTGAACAGCCGGCTTTTTTTTATTGCTGTATTATTTTCCTGACAATGTAAGAATGATTGATTTGTGCATTGCCCTAAATTTGTCAAAAAAAATGATATGATGAGGATTCACATGTATTTCTGCATATTAATTGCACTTATTTGTACAGCAGGCTGCAACCAACCTGCAAGCCAAAGCTCATCAGGAACCCATCCCGCACTTTATGCCACACTCTACCAGCAGCAGGCTGCCGAATACAGGGCTTTGTGCTATCAGGCTTTTGCTGTAGCCGGTTTTACACTTGATGCAGCACTTGCCACCCCTCACGAAAAACCGCTTGCTGTGGTTGTAGACATTGACGAAACTGTGCTCGACAACAGTCCTTATCAGGCGCAGGCAATCATCGAAGGATTTGGTTATCCGGTGGCTTGGGCCGAATGGATTGATCTGGCCGAAGCAGAGTCTGTTCCGGGTGCCCTCGATTTCCTCACGCGGGCTTCCAAAGCAGGGGTGGAAGTGTTTTATATCACCAACCGAAAGGAGGAATTCAGGACAGCTACTTTGCAAAATCTTGTTAAACTTGGCTTTCCGAATGCTGATGACAAACACCTGCTCATGCGGACAGCCTCCAACGAAAAGGAAAGCCGCAGGTTGTCGGTGGCAAGTCAATATGAAATTGTGTGCCTGATCGGAGACAATATGGGCGACTTTGCCGGTGTGTTTGACACAACTGATGCCGCTTTACGCATGCAGGCTGTGGATGACAACAGAGGCAATCTTGGTTCAAAATGGATTGTGTTGCCCAATGTGGTTTATGGCCACTGGGTGGATATATTGTCGGGTTTCGACAGAAATCTGCCGGAGGATTCGCTGAATGCGGCATTGATTCAGGGCCTGCATGGGTTCAACAGAACCAATACACCCTAAAAAAGGCTGTCAAGCAACGATGGGTCAGTCAGGTTCGGCAGGGTAACCTTCAGTCTGGGCTCTGCAGCCATCGCTCTTTTGATGGCAAATACGGCTTCTTTGTTCCTGGCCCAGCTGCGTCGCGCAATACCGTTGTTCACATCCCAGTGCAACATCATCCTGAGCCTGTTGTCGGCTTCGGGGCTGCCATCGAGCAGCATACCAAAACCACCATTGATCACTTCGCCCCAGCCAACACCTCCGCCGTTGTGTATCGAAACCCATGTTGCACCACGAAACGAATCACCGATCACATTCTGTATGGCCATATCGGCAGTGAAAGCCGAACCGTCGTAAATGTTGGATGTTTCCCTGAAGGGCGAGTCGGTGCCGCTCACGTCGTGGTGATCACGCCCAAGGACCACCGGCCCTTTGAGTTTTCCTTCGCGGATGGCTTTGTTGAAAGCTGAAGCAATTTCGATGCGTCCCTGTGCATCGGCATACAGAATCCGTGCCTGTGAACCAACCACCATTTTGTTGTTACCTGCTTCCCTGATCCAATGGATGTTGTCGCTGAGTTGCTGACGGATTTCATCCGGGGCAGTAGCGGCGATCTGTTCAAGTACTACGCAGGCGAGCCTGTCAGTGGTTTCAAGGTCGGCCGGATCGGAAGAGGTGCATACCCACCTGAAAGGCCCGAAACCGTAATCGAAACACATAGGTCCCATAATATCCTGAACATAGGAGGGATACCTGAAGGTGCCTTCGGAGTTCATGATGTCGGCTCCCGCACGGCTGCTTTCGAGCAGGAATGCATTGCCGTAGTCGAAAAAGTACATGCCGCGTGCAGTGAGTTTGTTGATGGCATCAACCTGTCGCCGAAGTGAAGTTTTTACCAATTCCCTGAACTGAGCCGGATTTTCAGCCATCATTATGTTGGCTTCTTCATAACCTAAACCGGCGGGATAGTATCCACCTGCCCAGGGGTTGTGGAGTGAGGTCTGGTCCGAGCCCATATCCACATTTATCTCCTTCTCCGCCAGCCGTTCCCACAGGTCAACTATATTTCCGAGGTAGGCGATGGAATGGGGCTGGTTTTTTTGTTGCCATTCGAGGGCAGCATCAATGGCTTTGCCGGCATCATCAATCACTTCGTCCACCCAACCCTGGCTGTGGCGTTTCCATGCGGCTTTGGGGTTAATTTCGGCGGTGATGCTTACGACTCCTGCTATGTTGCCGGCTTTGGGCTGTGCACCGCTCATGCCGCCCAGTCCTGAGGTGACAAAAAGTTTGATGCCACCTTTGTAGTTCGGGTGTTGTTTCATGCGAGAGGCATTCAGCACAGTGATGGTGGTTCCGTGCACAATACCCTGAGGGCCGATGTACATAAATGATCCGGCAGTCATTTGACCGTATTGCGACACACCGAGTGCATTCATGCGTTCCCAGTCGTCCGGTTTGGAGTAGTTGGGAATAACCATTCCGTTGGTAACCACCACCCTTGGAGCTCCGGGATGGGAAGGAAACAGCCCCATCGGATGGCCTGAATACAGCACAAGGGTCTGCTCATCGGTCATGGTGGCCAGATACTGCATGGTGAGCAGATACTGAGCCCAGTTTTGAAATACGGCTCCATTGCCTCCGTAAGTGATCAGTTCACGTGGGTGCTGAGCCACCGCATCATCGAGGTTGTTGCTCAGCATCAGCATGATGGCTGCTGCTTGTTTCGATCTGTACGGATAGGATTCAATGTCGCGGGCATAAATTTTGTAATCAGGTCTGAACCTGTACATATAGATTCGGCCATATCTCCTGAGCTCATCGGCGAATTCGGGTGCCAGCACGGCATGATGCTTTTGAGGAAAATATCTGAGAGCGTTGCTTAGCGCAAGTTTCTTTTCTTCGGTGCTCAGTATGTCTTTGCGTTTTGGGGCATGATTAACGCTTGGGTCGAATGGCTTTGGATCGGGAAGTTGATCGGGAATGCCTTGAAGCACAGCTTTTTGAAATGCCTGGATATCCATATTAAAGGTGGGTTTGTTAGCCATGACAAAGGTAGGGAAAAGGGGGGAAGTTTGGAGGTTGGAATGTTTGAAAGTTTGGAGGTTTGAATGTTTGAAAGTGTGAATGTTTGAAAGTTTGTGACTCACAAAGACTAAGCCGTAAAACCTCAGCTACTGATTTAATGCGCTTGCGTCTTTGCGAGAATTTTTATGAAAGCACAAGGAGGATTAATGTCATGATCTTTTAAAGTGTAAAACAATTTGTTATCCCGGATTACAGACTGAGTATTATATCAAAACTTAAACAGCAATTAGTGTGTAGCTGAGACATGCAACCTTCAAATCTTCTCCCGCTGGTTTTTCAGCACCTGGAACAGAAATTCACGTGCTCTGAACAGTTGCGCTTTTACGGTTCCAATAGGAAGACTGAGTCGTTCGCTGATTTCCTCATAGCTGAGTTCGTCAAAATAGCGAAGTTGAATTAATCGCCGGTAATGGGGCTTGAGTTTCCCGACTATCTCCCGCAACAATTTTATCTTTTGCTCTTTGATAATGATTTCTTCAGGGTCGGGATCGGCATCGGCAAGTTGAATGACGGACAGGATATTTTCGTTGTCGCTCTTATCATTTGGGTTCGTGAAGTTGGTTTTATTGTTTTTGCGTATGAAATCAACACAATTGTTCGAGGCTATCTTAAAAAGCCAGGTGCTGAAGGCATAATCCGGTGTGTATTGCGACAATTTATTGAATGCCTTGCCAAACGCTTCGATGGTGAGGTCATCGGCATCCGAAGGATTGTTGGTCATTTTCAGCATCATGAAATACAAAGTGTCGCGGTAATGATGCAATAGTTCGGCATAGGCTTTCTGGTCGCCTTCACGCACAGCACGCTGTACAAGCAAATAGTCGCGCCGGCCTTTTTCGGTGAGCCGGTCGTTTACTTCCATGTATAGGGCCTGGAAACTAAATTTGAGAAAACGATCAATGGATTGAATACCATGAAGAAAAGCTCGGCAAAAGGAGTGATCACCCAAATGTTACCTTCTCCCAGTTGTTGGGAAGCTTTCCGGTGCACGATAAGCTGATTGGTAAGTCTAAGTATAATAAATCCTGCCGGAAACCACCAGGGCGAACCGCTGATAAACAACAAAGCCACGCCTGCGTAAAACAGCCATTGAGCCTGAACATAAGTGCCCAGCAGAAATCTGGTGGATAGTTTGTATAAAACTCCTGTGGAAAGATGCCGGCGTTTTTGTCTGAACCATGCTCCGAAATAAGGTTTTGCTTCCGAAAATGTTCTGGAGGCATCGCTGATGACAATCCTACAGTTCTTTTTTACGGCCACCTGACTGATAAACAGATCGTCGTCGCCTGATGGAATGTTGTAATGTGAAATAAACCCTTTATTTTTCAGGAACAGTGATTTCTTGTAGGAAAGATTGCGACCGACACCCATGTAGGCTTTTCCGGCGAGTGCATAAGAAAGGTATTGCATGGCAATCTGCAGGGTATCAAACCTGATGAGCAGGTTGAGCAGGCCTGGCTTTCGCCTGTATGGCCCGTATCCCAAAACTACTTCCGTATCGGATTGCCGGTAGGGGGCAATCATTTCGCTGATCCAGTTACGGCCGGCAGGGGCACAATCGGCATCGGTCAGGAGCAGAACTTCATTTTTGGCCGACTTGATTCCCATACTGAGTGGAAATTTCTTGCTGCGAAAGAAATTCAGGCTTTGCCTCAGGTGCACAACCTTCAGGGCAGGGTTAAGCCGACTGAGTTCGACCAGCAGCTCTTCCGTATCGTCATCCGAGCAATCGTTAACAACCACCACCTCAAAATCGTCGTAATCCTGCGACATGATTTCTGGCAGATACCTTTCGAGGTTATGCCTTTCGTTGTGGGCACAGATAACAACCGACACCGGAGGCTGGAAATCAGTTTGGGCTTGTTCTTTGTCAGTTTTATAAAAGGCCAGACGCGAAAAAAGCCCCCAGTAATATGCCAAAAGAATAAGCATGCCTCCCCCGGCCAGTGCTGAACCGGTGATGGTCAAAATGTTGAATTCTATTCCGAAAAAACTGTTCATGCTAATCATGGGCAAATTTATCCAAACTTTGCTATTTGCTTTATCTTTGGCGAAAAAATCAGGCATGAAATTCAGGATCGACGGATCTGATGCAGGAAGCAGGGCAAGGGCAGGTGTGTTGACGACAGATCATGGCGAAATACTGACCCCTATTTTCATGCCCGTTGGTACGGCCGGCACTGTTAAAGCTGTGCATCAGCGTGACCTCGCCAGTGATATTGGTGCAAACATCATTCTCGGAAACACCTATCACTTGTATTTAAGGCCCGGTCTGGATATTCTAGAACAGGCAGGAGGGTTGCATTGTTTCATCGGATGGAACAAACCCATACTCACTGACAGTGGTGGCTATCAGGTGTATTCCCTGAGCGATAGACGAAAACTCACTGAAGAAGGGGTAACATTTCAGTCGCATATCGATGGATCACGCCATGTTTTTACACCCGAAAAAGCAATAGACATTCAACGGAGTATAGGTGCCGACATCATTATGGCCTTCGATGAGTGCACACCTTACCCCTGCGACTATGATTATGCTGCACGTTCGGCCGATATCACACACCGCTGGCTAAAAAGATGTTTAAATAGGTTTCAGGATACGGATAATCGTTATGGTTATCAGCAAACACTTTTCCCGATAGTGCAAGGCAGCACCTACATTGACCTGCGAAAGCAATCTGCTGAAGAGATTGCCGCAACAGGTGCTGAAGGAAATGCCATCGGAGGCCTTTCGGTTGGCGAACCTCCCGAAATGATGTATGAGATGACCTCACTCGTGTGTTCTATTTTGCCCAGGGATAAGCCGAGATACCTGATGGGAGTGGGCACCCCGGCCAACATCATCGAAAGCATTGCACTTGGTGTGGATATGTTCGACTGTGTGATGCCGACCCGAAATGGACGTAACGGCATGCTGTTCACTTCCAATGGAATCATCAACATCCGCAACGAGAAATGGAAAAATGATTTCAGTCCGATAGATGAAAACAGCAATTCTTTCGTTGATATGCAATACAGCAAGGCTTATCTGCGTCATTTATTCGTTGCCCGCGAAATGCTCGGAAGCATGATTGCCAGTCAGCATAACCTGGCATTCTACCTCTGGCTGGTGAAACAAGCCCGGGAAAAAATCCTCGATGGAAGTTTCAGCAGGTGGAAAGACCAAATGCTGCCAAAACTGCAACAACGCCTCTGAATATGAAACTGATCGACTGGTATATCTTTAAGAAGTTTCTGGGCACTTTCTTTTATGCCATCAGTTTGCTGATCATCGTTGTGATTATATTCGATATTTCTGAGAATATTGAAGACTTTCTTAAAAACAGAGCCCCTGTCTTAGAAATAATGATTGATTACTACCTGTATTTTATACCCTATTTCATCAATCTGTTCATCTTTTTGTTCACTTTTATCTCGGTTATTTTCTTCACATCAAAAATGGCCGGCAACACCGAAATTATTGCCATACTGAGCAGCGGTGTTTCTTTCTGGCGTATGTTACGTCCTTATCTGTTTGCTTCGGTGCTTTTGGGTGTGCTGTCATTTTACCTGGGCAACTTTTTGATTCCGAGAACAAATGAAGTACGGCGCGAATTCAAGAATAAATACATCGAAAACCTGACCAAAGACAAGGAGCGGAATATTCACGTGCAGATCGAAAAAGGTGTGTTTGTGTACGTCGAGCATTTCAACAACAAACTCTACACCGGCTACAAATTCACTTTGGAACAATACAAAGGGCAGCAAATGACTTATAAACTCATAGCCGAACGTATTGAATCCGACACACTAAACCGAAACGGATGGAAGATATTCAACTTTGTTGAACGAAGAATTGACAGCCTCAGCGAAACCATCCGGAAAGGAGCCCGTATGGATACCATACTGAATCTGGCTCCAACCGACTTGTACAAGGTGAAGGAGGATTTTGAGATCATGAATTACTGGGAACTTAAACAGCACATAGACAAGGAATTGCTGAAAGGAAGTAAGGGTGTAACTACCTATCAGGTTGAAATGCACAAGCGGTTGGCCTCGCCGATGGCAATCATTATTCTCACCTTCATCGGCGTGGCAGTTTCTTCACGCAAAGTAAGGGGTGGGATAGGGATGCATCTGGGAGTGGGTATCAGTTTGACATTCAGCTATATACTTTTTATGCAGTTCTCTACTGTGTTTGCAACTTTTGGTAACCTTAAACCAGTGCTCGCAGCCTGGATTCCCAACATGATTTTTGCTGTGCTGGGTATCTATCTGATCATAAGGGCACCAAAATAGTTCCTTTATTTTTGATCTGTAAAATGGTCGTTTTAATGCTGCTGAGCCAACATGTTTTCCAGCATTGTTTAATTTTGTTTTATAAATAAACCGATTCAAAACATTCTATGGCTATTATAAGCTCTGTTATCAGCTGGTTGATGAAGAAACGTATGCATCAGATCGAACTGTTTGTCAAATATCCTCATGATGTTCAGACTGAATGGTTCAGGAGGCTGATCAATCACGGAAAATCGACAGAGTGGGGAAGAACCTATGATTACCGCAACATCAAAACCTACCGTCAGTTTACTGATAAAGTACCCGTCAACCGGTATGAAGATCTGAAACCTTACATCGACAGGCTGCGGGGCGGTGAGCAGTTCATTCTCTGGCCCGAGGAGATCAGGTGGTTTGCCAAGTCATCCGGAACTACATCAAGCAAGAGCAAGTTTATCCCTGTGAGCAATTCGGCTCTTGAAGAATGCCACTTCAAAGGAGGAAAGGACATGTTGTCGCTGTATGTGAATAATTTTCCCGATACAGAGATGTTCGACGGCAAAGGCCTTGTGATGGGCGGAAGCCACAGCATAACAGAAGTGAATAATGAATCCTATTATGATGGTGACCTGTCTGCCATACTGATACAGAATCTGCCGTTCTGGGCACAATTCATGAAAACACCCAACATGTCGATTGCACTAATGGATGAGTGGGAAACCAAAATCGAGAAGATGGCCCGCGAAACTATGACACACGATGTTACGAGCATTTCGGGGGTTCCTTCATGGACACTGGTGCTCATGCGACGTATTCTGGAGCTAACCGGAAAAAGCAATATCAGCGAAGTTTGGCCAAATCTGGAGGTTTTCTTCCACGGTGGAGTCAATTTCGATCCCTATCGACAGCAATTCCGAAATCTGGTTCCTTCGGCCAAAATGAATTATATGGAAACCTACAATGCTTCTGAAGGTTTCTTTGGTATTCAGGATCAGGCCGGCAGCAACGAACTGCTGTTGATGCTCGACTATGGTATTTTTTATGAATTTATTCCCGTTGAAGAGTTAGACAACGATCATCCCACTGCATACCAACTTGGAGAAGTTGAGAAAGATAAGAACTACGCAATGGTCATATCCACCAATGCCGGTTTGTGGCGCTATCTGATCGGCGACACAATAAGGTTTACTTCTTTGTTGCCTTATCGCATCAAAATAACCGGGCGCACCCGAAACTTTATAAATGCTGTTGGCGAAGAACTGATTGTGGATAATGCTGAAAAAGCCTTGGATATTGCATGTAAACGTTGCAGAGTAACCATTAGTGATTACACTGCTGCACCACAGTATTTCGAAGGACAGAAGAACGCCTGTCACGAGTGGCTTATCGAGTTTAATGAGGTTCCGGAAAGTATTGATTACTTCGCTGAAAGTCTTGATAATGCGCTTAAATCTCTCAATTCAGATTATGAAGCCAAACGTTATCATAATATGGTACTCAGACCGCCGGTAGTGAAAGTGCTGAAACCGGGTACTTTTTATGCCTGGCTGAAAAAGCGCAACAAACTTGGCGGACAGCATAAAGTGCCGCGGTTGTCAAACAATCGCGAATTAGCCGAAGAAATAATACAACTTCACCAAAACCTTTGATTCCCCAAAATCTTTTCTACTTTTATGCCAGCAAAAAATAATCCCATGCACATTGCCATCGCCGGAAATATTGGCTCAGGAAAAACAACACTGACCCGCCTCCTTTCCAAACACTTCGGTTGGAACCCTCACTACGAAGATGTTGAAAACAACCCCTATCTCCACAGCTTTTATGAAGACATGCAGCGATGGTCATTCAACCTGCAGGTGTATTTTCTGAACAGCCGGTTCAGACAGGTGATCGAGATCCGCAACAGCGGTAAAACTATTGTGCAGGATCGTACAATATATGAAGATGCATATATTTTTGCGCCCAACCTCCACTCAATGAATCTGATGTCGACTCGCGATTTTGAAAATTATAGTTCGCTTTTCGAACTCATGAGCAAGTTTATTCAGGCTCCTGATTTGCTGATATATCTGCGTGCCTCAGTGCCTACCCTAGTAAATCAGATCCAAAAGCGAGGACGCGAATACGAAGCCTCCATACGTCTGGACTACCTCTCGCACCTGAACGAAAGATATGAAGCATGGATCAGTAAATACACCATTGGAAAACTACTTGTTTTTGAGGTAGATGATATTGATCTCGAAAAACCAGCCGACCTCAGCCGTGTGATCGAAAGTGTGAATGCCGAATTGCATGGCCTTTTTTAGATGCTTGTACCATAAAATATAAAAAGACTTATGTCTGCCATCGGCATCATTCCTGCACGTTTTGCATCAACCCGCTTTCCGGGCAAACCTTTGGCTATGATTCATGGAAAACCTATGATACAGTGGGTGTACGAACGGGCCATTCAGGCCGAAAGGCTGTCGCGTGTAGTTGTGGCTACAGATGATGAACGAATTTTAACTGCTGTCTGCGAATTTGGTGGTGATGCCCTGATGACCCGTACTGAACATCAAAGCGGCACCGACCGTTGTTATGAGGCGTTGTGCAAAGCCGGACATTCTTATGACTATGTGATTAATATCCAGGGTGATGAGCCTATGATAGATCCCGGGCAAATCAATCAGCTTTGTTCATTGTTATCCGAAACACAGGCTAAGGTAGCCACATTGGCGCGCAGAATCAATGATACTGCCGATATTACAAATCCTAATGTAGTTAAAATAGTGATGGATTCCAGGGGTAAAGCATTGTATTTCAGCCGGTCGCCGGTGCCTTATATGAGGAATGTGCCTGTGGAAGAATGGAACAACCATCATAAGTTTTACAAACACATCGGAATTTATGGTTTCAGGGCCGAAACCCTCAGAGATATAGTAACCATGCAATCCGGTACACTCGAAAAAGCAGAGTCACTTGAGCAATTGAGATGGTTAGAGCACGGAACAGAAATATTTGTGGCACTGACAAATTTTGAATCCATCGCGGTGGATACACCTGAAGACCTTGAAAAACTTATCAACATAATTTGAATTTTCCGGTTCAGGTTTTGTAATTTAGCAGGTTCGAAAGGGTACAAAGCCACAAAAGAACCTTAGTCATGAAGATAGCCCGGTATATAGCTGATCTGCTGTTCGAGTATGAATGCGTCGTCATTCCAGGCCTGGGTGGTTTTATTACCAGAAATCATCCTGCATCGATACATCCTGTCAGGAATCAGTTTAAACCGCCCTGGAAAGAAATAGTTTTCAACCCCCACTTGCGCACCAATGACGGGTTGCTGATTAATCATATTGCACTGAGCGAAAAGTTAACCTATCAGGAAGCCAAGGGCAGGATTGACAGATTTGTGCTGAAATGCCTAAACGAAATGCGCCAGGGGAGAAGGATTTCCTTCAAAAAGATCGGAAGTCTGTATATGAACAATCAGCAAACACTAATGTTTGATGCGGATGAGAGTCAAAACTATCTGGCCTCTTCTTTCGGATTGGGCACATTCGTGTCGCATCCAATTGCACGAAGCAACTTTGCTGAGAAAAACACTCTGCCTGTTACGGCTGAAACCGAGGAGCCGGCCGTTCGTCCTCTGCAAAAGGACTACAGCCGAACCAAAAAGCCTGCCAAAAAGCATGAGCGGACCGCAGTTCATTCAGGAAAAAGACCCGTTGCACAGCGAAAAACGGGAAACTTTGCACGTCAATTCAGATTTCTTGCTCTTTTGCTTTTGGCTCTTTTTGCCGGTTGGCTTGTGATGAACAAAGCAACAGTCCAGCACTACTACAGCTCCTATGCCAGTCTGATTCCTTTCTTTTATGCCAGCCCAAACGAGTATCTCGTTAACAATATGGACCGCCTGCCCGTGCAGAAATATCTGCCCTTGCCTGCTGCTGAAAAAGTAACACCCGAAGATAAAGTGATGCTGCAGCCGGCCGGAAACAACCTTAATCAGGTGCAAAATACCATTTCTGTTGAAGACCTGTATCTGCAACAGGCCAAAGAATCTGTCGGGGGATCTGTTGAACCGGATGCCGAGCCGCTCGAAAAGCAACAGGTTATTTTGGCCGAAGAAGTCACTCCCATAGAAGACAACAATGCTGCCCCAATAGTTACTGCTGACAAAAAAGTTTCCGAAGTATTGCTAAAGAAAGAATCACCTGCCAGAGTTACCGTACAGGAATCATACGGCAGTTCTGCAGAGGAAGAGCTTTCAGCACGTTTTTATATCATTGGTGGTGCATTCAGGGATGAAGCCAATGCTGAAAAATTGTTAAACAAACTTCGTCAAAAAGGGTATTCATCTGTTTACGCGGGTCGAACTAAAACCGGCCTGCTCAGAGTTAGTTATGTAGCGCTCAACGACCGTATGGAAGCACTTAGTGTGCTCGAGAAAATTCAGAAAGAAGAAGATCAGGGCGCATGGCTGATGAGCATGTAATTTAAATTTTGCAGGAGCAGGATAAGTGGGACGAAAGAAGAAATTGCAGCATTTTGCTGAAAACCTCACCTTTGATAATTTATTTCAGTTCAGATTTGAACAATTGGCTGCAACAGGTTTCCCTTTGAAATCACAATGGAAAGATTTTTTTGGAAACAACTACCCGATTGTTCTCGAACTTGGATGCGGCAAAGGTGAGTATACTATTGGTCTGGCAAGGAATTATCCTGACATGAATTATATCGGCATCGATATAAAAGGTGCCCGTTTGTGGCGTGGATTGAAAGACGCACAGAAAGATCAGCTGCGCAATGTGGCATTCATCCGCACACGCATCGAACTGATCGAACACTTTTTTGGCGAGGGTGAAATTTCTGAAATATGGATTACGTTTCCCGATCCGCAGCCCCAGTTTTCGCGAATCCGGAAACGGCTTACTCATCAGAGGTTTCTCGAGCGTTATGCAAGCTTTCTGAAAACCGACGGAATCATTCATCTGAAAACCGACAGCCAATTGCTTTACGACTACACACTTGAAGTGATCCGCGAAAACGGGCATAAACTTCTGGTAGCGAAAGACGATCTGTACTCTGAGGAAGGCGAAGATGTCGTTAAAAGAATCCGTACTTTTTATGAGCAAAAATGGCTTGCATTGGGAATACCTATAAAATATATACGTTTCGCATTATCGCATGAGCAGGCATGATGGTTTCTTCGAGCAGGTGTATGCAGTTGTATGCAAGATACCTCATGGCAGGGTAACCACTTATGGTGCAATTGCCGAATATCTGGGCAGCCGTTCGTCGGCACGTATGGTAGGATGGGCTATGAATGCCTCGCACGGAAGCAAACAACCGGTGCCGGCCCACCGTGTTGTAAACCGTAACGGTATGCTGAGCGGCAAATTTCATTTCGGCAACCCCGCCCTGATGCAGCAACTGCTCGAGGCTGAGGGAGTTGAAGTTGTAGATGATCATGTACAGTCATTTAAAAAGCTATTTTGGAGTCCGGCGGATGAAAACGATCAATAACATATGTTCAGGTAATTTCGATCTTATTTATTCATAAATGTATGATCGCTCTCTAAATAAAATACCTACCTTTGCACGGCCATGCAAGAGTATGGTCTGTAGTGGAAAGATTTGATTGATTGCAACCACGGAAAAAAATGCTAAAACAATGTTTTGCCTTCCGTCAATCAAATGTTCCGTCAGTTTATTAAATTAACCTTATTGAGCAATTATTATGGGATATTTATTCACCTCCGAATCTGTATCAGAAGGCCATCCTGACAAAGTAGCCGATCAGATTTCGGATGCCGTTCTTGACGAAATGCTGCGCTACGATCCTGAGTCGAAAGTAGCTTGTGAAACTATGGTTACAACCGGGCTTGCTGTATTGGCCGGTGAGGTCAAAACAAAAGGCTATGTTGATGTGCAAACCATAACCCGAAGGGTTATCAACAGGATTGGCTACACCAAGGCCGAGTACCAGTTTGATGGAAATTCATGTGGTGTGCTTTCGGCCATTCATGAACAGTCGCCAGACATAAACCAGGGTGTGGAGCGGACAAAAGATGAGGAACAGGGTGCAGGCGATCAGGGCATGATGTTTGGCTATGCCTGTCGCGAAATGGACAACTTCATGCCACTCACCAGCGAATTGTCGCATATACTGTTGCAGGAACTTGCGGCAATACGGCGCGAGGGAAAAACTATGAAATACCTCCGCCCCGATGCGAAATCTCAAGTGACGGTTGAGTACACCGGAAACTGGAAGCCTGTCAAAATTGAAACCATTGTTATATCAACCCAACACGATCCTTTTGCCGAAGAATCAGTGATGCTCGAAAAAATCCGTGCGGATGTGCAAAAGATTCTTATTCCAAGAGTGAAGCGCAAATTGCCACAACGACTGCAACGACTTTTTAAGGCTGATATGAAACTGTTTGTGAACCCAACCGGAAAGTTTGTCATCGGCGGGCCACACGGCGACTCTGGTCTTACGGGACGAAAAATTATCGTCGACACTTACGGGGGCCGCGGCGCTCACGGAGGCGGCGCTTTTTCGGGCAAGGATTCTTCAAAGGTCGATCGCTCGGCTGCATATGCATCCCGGCATATAGCCAAAAATATGGTGGCAGCCGGTATAGCTGATGAAGTTTTGGTGCAGGTAGCCTATGCCATTGGAGTTGCCGAACCTGTTGGATTTTACGTAAATACATTTGGTACGTCGAAAGTTAAGGATAACTACGGAAAAAAATTGTCAGATGAAGCGATTGCCAGTCAGATAAAGTCAATGTACGACTTAAGACCATATGCCATCGTGAAAAGATTCGGACTTAAAAATCCAATCTTTGAACGCACAGCAGCTTACGGACATTTTGGCCGTGATCCCTTTTCCCAGGATGTGGAAGTGTATTATCAAAACAAAGATACTTTTGATAAAACGCTTGATGGGCATGTTAAAACTTTCAAAAAAGCCGACTTCTTTGCATGGGAAAAAACCGACCTTGTGGATGCCTTACGTGCAGCCTTCAATATCTGAAAGCTCATGAGGTGATAATAACAAAAGAGGCTGAACCATCATGGTTCAGCCTCTTTTGTTATTATTTGCAAGTAATTTACCTTTGAATAAGCAGTTTTTGTGTGCGTGCGATTTTATCATTCAGTATCAAGGAGTAAAAGTAAACGCCTTCAGGAATGTCTTGTACCGGAAGGGTAATACTGCCGCTTTTCTCAGTCAATTGCTGCTCAATGATGAGCTTGCCCAACATGTTGTGCACTTTGATTGAAGCGGAATTAACCTGCATGGGAAAATTAAAATCGAAAGATACATCACTCTTTGCAGGGTTAGGATAAGGATTGCTGAAGGATGAACGGGCGATCAGGTCTTCCACTGAAGCAGGTGAAGTGGTAAAATAAACGGTAAAAGAAACCTTTTCGTTAGCATTGTTATGATTCACAAAAGCATATTCAATGATGGAAGTGCCGCTGTGTCCATTGGATTGATAGTCAGCATAAAAATCATCTACAGTACTGCTTTCTCCCGGAGCATAGACATCGAAATTCGATTCGTTGGTGGAGGGTGAATAACAGGTACCTGCATAGCAGAAATAGTTGTATGTATCAGGCACCAGTGTCTTTTCTGTCCTGACAACTTTGATAAGCGCCATTTCGGCTTTGTTGTTGGTCACAATTGCATGTGCCTTCAAAATATTTGTAGGGGTGTTGTCGCCTAAGACATAAACCGAGCCGCCATCTGGAATGGGTGCACCATCCCAGGAGAGCGAAAAAGGAGCAGTCTGTGCAAAGACTCCGATCGTAATGCTTAGGGCAAAGGTGAGTAGAAGTAAATGTTTTTTCATGTTATCAGGGAATTAGTTTTCTGAATTTTCTACAAATTTGATGCTAAAAAGCAAAATTAATGCATTTTTTTTAATTTAGCAGCCGACTACTTAATTGTTTCTTATAAGACATTGAAGTTTGTCAAAAGGTTGCATCGGGCTGTTGTTCCATGATGTTTAAATGAATGAATATTGTAGTTATCATCAATTTAAATCGTAAAAAAATGAAAATTAAGTCTTTACTCTTTTTTTTATTGTTCCTATCCACAGCTGTTATTCAGGCACAGACACCCAGAATGGTACTGGCCGAGAGCTATACCAGCACAACCTGCGGACCCTGTGGGTCTCAGAACCCTGCTTTTGATGCTTTGTTGCACGCCAATGAAGACAAGATTACTTCAATCAAGTATCATATGAATTGGCTGGCCCCGGGCAACGACCCAATGTATCACCACAATCCGGTGGACAATAATGCGCGGCGCTCTTACTACAATATTAACTCGGTTCCACATGTCCACCTGGATGGTAATTATTACAATGGCACTCCAAGCACCATCAATCAGAATAGGATCAACAATGCCGCAGCGATTCCTTCACCTTTTGAAATTCGTATGCAGCACCGCTTATCAGATGACCAGGACAGCGTGTATGTAACGATGATGATTCGTGCGACAGAGCAGGTTAGCGGACAGTTGGTTGCTCATATCGCAGTCATCGAAAAAGAAATTCATTTTACATCTCCTCCCGGAACCAATGGCGAGCGAGATTTCTACAATGTGATGAAAGCAATGCTTCCCTCCCGAAACGGAACTTCACTTCCAGATTTTCCGGCAGATTCATATGTGGTGATCGAAACCGCATGGGAACTTCAAAATGTTTATAATATTGATCAGATTGCAGCGGTTGGCTTTGTACAGGATAATACGAACAAACATGTGCATCAGGCAGCCAACAGCAGTACCGAACCGTTGCAACCTTTCTACGGTACCGATGCAGCAGTAACCGGATTAATGAATGTAACGTCCACAAACTGCAGTGGATATGTTTCTCCTAAGATCGAAATAACCAACTACGGTTCAAATGATCTAACTGAAGCTGACATTCAGATTAATATCAATGGTACCATTGTGGATGAAATCAACTGGACAGGAAGCCTGGCTTTTATGGAAAGTGCACAGATAGATGCAGGAGAAATTGGTTTCGAATTACAGGTAGAGAATACCCTTATGGTGTTGATTGGTAATGTCAACGGTCAGGAGGATGAATATACCCTGAATAATGCCAATACGGTTCTGATAAATCAATCGCCTTTCCTCACAGGAAATTTATTGCTATTTTTCCTGCTCGACAATAGTCCTGAAGAAACAACCTGGGAAATACTCAACTCACAAGGAACGGTTGTAATGTCGGGCGGACCATACTCCACGCCAGGTGGTGTAGTGAGCCTGCCGGTAACTTTTGATGCCGGTGATTGCTACGAGTTAATTGTCTATGATGCAGGAGGCAATGGAATGTGTTGCTCCAATGGAACCGGATACTATGCTTTGATTGCCAACGGCAATGAAGCAGTTTTTTCGGGTCAGGGTTTTGGTGCTTCCGACAGGAATGAGTTCACTTATGGTTTTGTCGGGGTTGACGAAACAGGTATGGATCAAGGAAATATCAGTCTTCATCCAAATCCCGCCAGCGACAAAGTGTATTTACGCTTAAAAAATGAGATGATTGGAAATACAGCTACGATTCAACTTACCGATCCTTCAGGAAGGCTTGTCAGAGAACTGAAAATGCCGCGCACACAAGATGGACAACTAATAGAGGTTGATCTTGATGGAATTAGCTCCGGGCTTTACCTGATAACAGTTAAGCTGAATTCGGAGGTATACACTAAGAAGCTTTTTGTCAGATAATATGTAGCCGCTTGAGTGTCCCGTGTTCGGGTATGCCTGTTATCAGGTTCCATCCACGGTTTTTGTAGTATTCGTCCATAACAGAATTAAATTCTGTTCTGTCGAGTACTACACCCTTATGTGGGCCTGAAGTGTAAGCGTCTTTGAAAAAACGCTCGGGCAAGGCATCATCATCCCGGTCAAAACCCTCTCTGCAGTTCAGCCACCTTTCCAGATTAAAGATTCTCTCACCGGTTTCCATAAATTCCTCTTCAGTGAGGTCGAAACCGGTGATTGCTTTTATAAGATGCCTGAAATGTAAATCGTTTCGGTACCAGGAAGCGGCGAAACTGCAAATGCCCAATGAGTCGCGCAAGGTAGAGAGGTTTTGTCCGTTAATGTCGCCCCCGGTCATATGACAGGCTCCCCGATTGGCTGTGGTATAGCTAATGCCTAAACTCTTTGCATAGCCCTGAACGTTCCATGCTGCCAGCTCATGACCTTTGACATGAATGGCAAACTCATGCGAATTATTACCAATAATCTCTGAAAGATGTCTGACTCCCTTAGCAGCTTCAGCACCAATTCCTTCCATCTTGCCGATTTTGTGAATCATGGAGATGCATGGTTCAACTAAACCCCAGTTAAGCTCGATACCATCAAGAAATTCGGTGTTGATCAATTTTTTATCATAGCACTCCATTAGGAAACCCAAAACGTTGCCTAGGGTAATTATATCAATTCCATAGTCATCGGCAATTTCGATCATTTTATGCAGCCCGTCGAGATCATCAATAAGCAGATTGGCGCCCAACATGGTTCCTGTTTCGTATTCAATACCTTCGTTTACAACCCCCCCGTAAGCACCTTTGGCGAAGCCACTTTTTTTGCAAGCAAGTTGACATGTAAAGCATGCCATATCACGCTTCCAAACTCTGGATCGGGCAGCGTGGGCATTAATCTTTTCGATTCCGGAAAAAGTTCCTTCGCTAAAATTTTTAACCGCCTGACTGCCTCTGTCGGACGAATACTGAAGGGCATTCGCAGTTCCTCCGTAACGCCAGTTGGTTTTTGATTCACTGTCGGCACCAAAAGAAAGACGGGCTGTTTTCAGAAGTTCTTTAAACAAAAGCGGATCAGCTGTTTCCATATTATTACTCCCACGGACAACTATGGCTTTTAATTGTTTCGCACCCATCACACAGCCTGTTCCACCTCTACCTGCTGACCGGGCACCTGTATTCATCACGCTTCCGTATGAAACACCTCGTTCGGCTCCGGGCCCGATGTATGCCGATTCGAATCTTCGGTCGCCAACCTCCTTAATGATTGCCTCATCAAACATGTTGGAAGTCATGCCCTTAAACTTCTGGGCATCCCTGATCTCAACCCTTTCGTTTTCGATAAAAAGATACACAGGTGTATCCGACCTTCCTATTACAACAATTCCATCATAACCTGCAAATTTTATCTCAGGACCGATAAAACCTCCCATATTGCTGTAGCTAACGGTAGAGGCAAATTGTTTAGTCGGCTTGCTGGCCTTCGTGATGGGCGATTTGGTTACCATACAGGTTCGTGATGAACTTGGAAAAGGATATCCGCACAAAAGGCCGGGCATAAACATGAGTGGGTTTGCAGGTCCAAGAGGATCAGTTCCTTGGTCTGTAAGATATTCTGAAAGTAGTTTCATGCCTAAACCTCTACCTCCCAGGTATAACTTATACTCCTGTTCACTGAGCATTCGTGTATAAGTCGTTTTGGTCGTAAGATCAGCAATCAGGATTTTTCCGTTTACACCTTTCATAATTAATGGCTTTGAATTGTGTAGAGTTTATGTTTAAGTTGCTCAAATATGATCTGAGGTGTTGAATATTTGGTTTGTTCAGGCCAAATCTCCACAAATGACAACGCTTCATAAGGGCACCACGCAACGCATTGTGGTTGGCCGTCACAAAGGTTACACATACCGGTCGGGCTTCCTTCCGGATCCGGATAAATTACTCCGGAACGTTCTGTTTTACAGGTTTCTGCACAGCTTTGACAACCGATACAACGGTTTAAGTCACAAACGATGGTTCCTTTCGATTCATCTCTGTATAAGGCCTTTCGTCCGGTTTCGGTAGAAACAGACACCGGGCAGGAGGCAACACAAGGCGTATCATGGCATAGGTAGCAGGTTACAGGAATATCAACAGGTGGCATAAACCGCCAAACCCTGATGTTGGACTGTTCGCAATTGCCGGGACCATGCGGACTTTTGTCTCCTGAAGTATCCGTTTTAAAAGCAGAGCATATTGTTTCACAGGTTCTGCAACCGGTGCACCGGTCATAATCAGCAACAATTACTTTTATGGGTCCATTTCCTGTTATTGTTCCGGCAACTGTTTCAGTCCGGTTTAAGATAATAAAACCACTACTTGCCCAAAATGAATTGATAATGAAATCTTTACGGCTTAATGGCATGAGCTTTGATATTTTATCTTCAAAAATACCCTTAAGTCATTAATAAATCAATGCAAATGAACAAATTAGAATTATTCTAAATAAAAAATGCCGGTTGGTTAGACCGGCACTGTTGTAATCGCAGCAGGAAAGCAGGGTTGTTTAACGTATTACCATCTTTTTAGTTTGTACGGAATTGTTGCCTGTTTTCAGCTGATAGAAATATACTCCGGTTGTTAATCCACTGGAATCAAAACCAATTTTATGACGGCCTGATTCCTGAGTGCTATTTACCAGTTGCCTGACAACCCGGCCATTGATGTCCATCACATTAAGTTCAACGGATGTGGTTTTGCCAAGACTGTAATTTATCGTCGTTTGCCCGCTGAAAGGATTTGGGTAGTTTTGTTCCAAGTGGTTTATCGTTGAAATCCAAGCATAGCTTTCGTCAAGCGACACAACCTGATCAACAGGGGCTCTGAACAAACTGCCACCGCTCCGGCCCGATGCGTTGGAAACCACATAGATGTAACCATCACCGACAGCAGCTTTTACCACTTCACCACCATCGAATCCATTCATATTGATTGGATAGAAAGTTTCCAAATCATAGGAGAAGAAGTTTTGATCTCCAAAGATAAAGAACGTTGTTGTTTCTTGAAAACTGTTGATCTTAAATGCATTGATTTTGACATCAGGCAAAAGGGGCATCCAGTTATCACCATAATCCGGAGAGAAGAACAAACCGGCATGGGTAGCGATAATGGGTAGTTCGCCTAATGGTATCACCTCAGTAACATTGAGAGCAAGTCCTGTGAGGCCGTTGTTTTTCGATTCCCAGTTTGCCATATCGTCGAAGGAAAAGTAAACACCGCCTTTAGTGCCAAGCATAACATATGTAACTGATTCAGGGTCATAGTATTCCCATAGTGCGTTTATATACAGTGCATCTCCGCTGAGACCGTTGTTTGCCGCAGACCAAGGGCCAAGGGGGCTGTCGGGTGCTGAGGTAAATACTCCGCCTCCATTGGTGCCCACTGCGTATGTTGTGCTGCCTTCGGCACTGCTGCCCACGCCATAATAGGTCACATCGGTTGAGCCAAGTCCTGTGGAAGTGGCATCCTGAAAGCTTGCAAGATCGAAAGTGACAAATGGACCGTTTTGGGTGCCTACAAATAATACAGTGGCAGCTCCCCAGAAACTGCGGATGTTCTTGTTTCCGATATTGTTGCTGATGTCGGTGAAGCTATTGCCAAAATCGGTGCTGTGAAAAACACCATCACCATCGGTTCCCACAAAGAGACCGCCACCGGCTATAATATCATATTGTATCGCTGTAACGGCAGCATTGCTGTTGCCTATTTGAACCGGCTCCCATTGTGCCATTGTCTGCAAACCGCAGGCCAGTAAAATTGTCATGAATAGATTTTTTTTCATTTCAGGCTGTTTTTAAGTAATTATAAAAGTTAATTGCATGGCAAAATTGAGTTCAGATTAGAGGAGGTTCAATACGGTATTGTTCGTAATTTTAGGTAATTAGATACTTTTATGTCTATTTGCGAATAATCAGGTATTTTCCATAGATTTATTCTGGTGATTTTTATCAGTTAGAATCAGTTCTTTTAGTTCAGTAAAAAAAAAAACCGGCTTTGGGCCGGTTTTTCGTTTCAGGTGTTGATGATGTTAATTCAATGTAAAATAGAAGGGAAGACGGGCCTGAATACCACTCATATTTTTTACTTGTTCCATATATTCAATGTATGAATAGTATTGTCCCAATTCTTGTTTCAGCATCCTTGCTTTTGCATTTCCGGTCATTTCATCGATGATCTGCTGGAAAGGATCTTTTTGCTCAGGGAGTGTGGTCAGTTTGTATTGATCTCCCAGACCTGCTTTTTCAGCTGCTTTTGCAATTGCTGCTTCCATTCCGCCAAGTTCGTCAACTAGTCCGAGTTCCAATGCGTCGATACCTGTCCACACACGGCCCTGACCGATACTGTCCACATAAGATTGTCGGAGGTTGCGGGTTTTTGCAACCAAAGAGGTGAAGTCATCATAAATTTTAACAACTTCCTGTTGAATTTTCATATGCTGAAACTCACTCAGGGGTTCCATTACGTCGATGAAATCGGCATTTTTGTTTGTCATCACTTTGTCGAAGGTAATGCCTAGTTTGTTGTTGAATAAACCTTTCATATTCGGGATAACGCCAAACACACCGATAGATCCCGTTATTGTGGTCGGGTCGGCAAAGATATAATCGGCATTGGTTGAAATCCAGTAGCCACCTGAAGCTGCAACGTTGCCCATTGAAACAATGAAAGGCTTTTCGTTTTTGGCAAGTTCAACCTCTCTGCGGATCACTTCTGAAGCGAGGGCGCTTCCACCGGGTGAGTTGACGCGCATGACAATTGCCTTGACTTTTTCGTCTTCTCTGGCTTTGCGAATGGCTTTTGAAATATTTTCGGAGCCGATGCTTGTTTCTGAACCTTCACCTCCTGCTATTTCACCTATGGCATAAATCACGGCGATTTTATCCTTAACACGTGTTTTTTTCTCCTTCTCAACTTTGGCCATGGTGTATTTTGAGAGCGTAACAGACTCTATCTTGTCTTTTTCTTCCCTGCCTGTTTTTTCTCTGAGTATAGCTAACAATTCATCTTTATAAACGAGTTTATCTACGAATCCCAGTTCCAGAGCTTTATCTGCGTTCGAAAGTTCAAGTTCATCAGCAATCCGGTTTAATTCTTCCAGGCTTATTTCGCGGCTTTCGCTGATCTGGCCGAGCATTTTGCCCCAGACTGAATGAAGAAGTTTGCTCATTTGCTCGCGATTGGCATCACTCATCTTGTCATACATAAGCGGCTCAACTGCACTCTTGAATTTGTTGTCAGGCCCACGGATGATCTGAGGTTGCACCTCGATTTTTTCAAGCATGTTTTTCAGAAACATCAGCTGTGCGCTCATTCCTTTGAACATGAGCATACCTTCAGGATTAAGGTAGATCTCGTCAGCAACAGATGCCAGATAGTAGGAAGCCTGGCTGTAGCCTTCTGAATAGCTGATGATAAACTTACCCGACTCTTTAAACTCGACCAGTTTTGCCCTGATCTCTTCGGTATTGGCCATCCCGGCCGAAACTTCGGAAAGATCAAGATAGATTCCGGCAATATTGGGGTCTGTGGCTGCCTTTTCAATGTTTTTCAGAATATTGTCGAGACCCATTGGCTGGTTCGATTTAAAAGTAGAAAAGTCAAAACCTTCAAAAGGGTTTTTGGGTGCCCTGTCAAGAACAGGTGTGTCGAATCTGGCCACAAGAATAGTATTCTGTTTGAGCGTGACTTCTTCTTTTTCAGCCATCGAGACCAGCGAAGCTATCATTCCTATCATGATGAACATGATCAGAAGCAAGGTGAGTAAAGTGCCTGCAACAGAGGCAAGCATGAATTTAAAAAATTGTTTCATGTGTGAGGGGTTTGTTTGGGTTAATATCAGATCTTTATAGTTTTAGAGATTATCATAAATCATGCAGAATATTATAAATGCCTGAATTACATAATTATATACATTATATTCAGACAAATACTCACGATTAAAACTGATCGGTTTTAAACAATAGTGTCCGTTTTCGATCAGTTCTCCTGCGCTTGATTTTGGAGACCAATCCCCAAGGCAATATTAACATAAAAATGTGAACAAGATATGAACAAAGCAATGTGTTTTTAGGGATCAATTGCCATCTTTGCGGTTCATCATCCTAAATTTATGTTTGGTTATTTTAAGAAACTTATGTTGGTACTGTTAATGATTGCTGCGCCATGTTTTGTTCCTGATATGGGAGCAAACAGGAGTTTCAGCGGATTAATGATTGATGATAATGTTTCGCTTCAGTCACGTTTTGTTGAATTGAGTTTCTCGGCATTTGGTTTTAGTACTTTGTCATCTGATATGATGCGATACCATTTCCATCTTCCCGGAGCAACCCCTTCATTACAGATCAGCGAGTTGGGAAGCCTTTCAAAAGGACGCATGATGAGTTTTTTGTGGAACAACAACAAACGGCTTGATATTCTTAGGGTTGAGAAACTGGTGGATCTGTATATAAACGAGTCAGCTGCCGAAGCAGTCAACCATGATATTGCTTTTTTACAAATGTGTCATGAAACCGGTTTTCTCAGATTCACTGGAGATGTCAATGAATGGCAGCATAATTATTGTGGTCTTGGCGCAACCGGAAATGGGGTTCCCGGACTCAGTTTTCCCACAATGGAGGCAGGTGTGAGGGCACATGTGCAGCACCTGAAGGCATATGCTTCAACAGATAGAATTAATGGAGAAGCAGTATACGAGCGTATCCGTTTTGTTAAACGCGGAATTGCCCCAACACTACACGACTTAACCGGAAAGTGGGCGACTGATCCGCTCTACGGAAAAAAGATTGAACGGCTTATTTCTCAGGCCCATAACGGAAGTTTTTTGGGTATTCGTGTCAACAGAGGTACACTAATGGCTAAACAGAACGACCAATAAACTGCAGCATGTCGGAATCAATGGTACTTCTAACCGGGTCAAACCTTGGTAACAGGAAGGCAATGCTTGATCAGGCTTTGGAATGCATCAGTGTACATCTTGGAAAAGTTACAGCGGTCAGCTCTGTTTATGAAAGTGAGCCATGGGGATTTGTGTCTGATAATTTATTTCTGAACCAGGCTGTTGTTTGCGAAACAGTGCTTAGTCCTGCTGAGGTGATGGCCTCGATTCTGAGTATAGAGCAAAACATGGGACGCAACAGGTCGGGCAACGGATATAGCTCGCGCAATGTCGACATTGATATTATTTATTACGGTGAGCACGTGGTCGATCAGGAAGGACTTATTGTACCGCACCCAAGGTTGCATTTACGAAGGTTTGTTCTGGAACCATTATGTGAGCTATTGCCGGATTTTGAGCATCCATTGCTCCATAAAACCAATCTTGAATTGCTGCTATCGCTCAAGGATTCTGATTCTGTGAAAAGAATTCCTATTTGAGATCATCCAGCAGCTGCGTATCTTTGCCGCATGCGTTACAATTTCATTGCTATCGAAGGAACCATCGGGGCTGGAAAGACGACCCTTGCCACAAGAATTGCAGCCGACTACAATGCGAAGCTAATACTGGAACAGTTTGAGGATAATGCCTTTCTGCCCAAGTTTTATCTGGATCAGGAGAAATATGCTTTTCCTTTGGAAATGTCTTTTATGGCTTCCAGGTTTCAGCAACTGAAGGATCAATTGGGAATGCAGGATTTATTCCGGGCATTTACCATTTCAGATTACTACATCATCAAATCGCTGATTTTTGCGCGCAAAACACTGCCTGCAGATGAGCTGGCTTTGTTTACCCGTTTTTTTAATTTCATAACAGCCAGTCTGCCCAAACCTGATTTGCTTGTGTATCTGTATCTTGAGGTAGATAAACTTCAGTTCAACATCCGTCAGCGCGGACGAAGCTATGAACAACAAATTAAGGATGAATATCTTGAAAAGATTCAGTCAGGCTATTTTGAGTATATGAAGCAACAGTTAGACATGAGGATACTTGTGTTGGACACAAACAAGCTCGATTTTGTGCATAATCCGGAAGACTACCGCACCATTTTGTCTGTTATCGATCAGGATTACAGCCCCGGTATTCATCGTTTTACTTTTTAACCCTGACTAACCAAACTCTTTTTTACGAAAAAAATAAAAAGCCCGGACTTGTATAACAAATCCGGGCTTTTCAACCTTAATTTAACTGATTACTTAACGATGTTCTGGAAGTCTGGTTCGTTGAAGAATTTTATGAATTCGCGATCCCATCTTGCCTGATTCTTATAGTTTTCGTCTTTCTGAATAGCTTTCATCAGGTTTTCATACAGCATGGATGCATCGTTTGTGCGTGCTCCTATGATGGCCTTCAGGTAGTGTGATTCGGCCGGGAGGTCAGAGCAGTCAAGTGTTGATTTTGCGCCGCTGTAATCTTTGCTGAGAAGCTGAGCCAGACCAAGGTTATAATCACATTTGCTTTCGCGCATCAGGTTTACAGCCTTGTCGTAGTCGCCCTTAAAGATGTTGACAACACCCATGTTATAGTTCACATTGGCACCCAATTGCTGGGCTTTGGTGAAGTATTTTTCAGCAGTGGCATAATCTTTTTCGTAAGCGGATACCACGCCAAGATTATTGTGTACTTCTGCTGAATTTTCGTTCATGCCTTTAGCCTTTTCGAGCAGCGATTTTGCTTCGGAATAATTGCCTGTCTTCATTTCGCAAACGGCAAGGTTAACAGCAGCTCTCCATGAATCAGGATAAACACGCATGGTTGATTTGTAGATCATTTTCTTGGTGTTTGCATCTTTAGTGAGTGTAGCAGCATAAAGCAGTTCTTTCACGCTGAGTTGCTCCGGGTTTGTGGTAGCAAGTGTTGCAATTTCTTCATCTGTGCGTTTTGGCTCAAAGGTGTTCACGCTGATGATGGAACGACGGAGCGGAGGCAGAATCTGCTCTTCGATTTCGGGATAGATCAGAATCATATTCCTGATTTCCTGCTCACGTTGAGCAACGTCTGCAGAACGGATAACATTCAAAACAGCTTTTTTGTCCTTGATATCTGAAGCTTCCACAGCATTCATAAAGCCATTCCAGTCAGGTCCGTTTGCCGAAAGGTTAAAGGTGATTTCATCAGCTTTTTTGTAAGCAACCTTAGAATCTTTTTTCTTGGCAAGGTCATTCAAAATTTTAGTCATGTGACGTTGTGCAGTTTTCGAACGCTTGTCAGAAAGTCCCTGATTGAATGTTTCTTCACCTTCGGGTGAGGCCCAACCGGCAATAGTTACATCTTTAATAACCCAGCCTTTTTCAACGTCTGAAGTTATTTTGCTGAGCAGTTCCCTGTTTTCTGCTTTTTTGTTCAGGGGCAGATTCAGATTCAGATCTGAAAGATTCACCTGGAAATACAGGTTGGCTGTTTGTGTGTGGATGGTAACTTTTTCGTACTGATGGTCAGCAATTGAAGCACCACGGTGGGTGTCTTTAATTCTTTTGGAGGTGTAGATAACGCCATCAGCAAGTTTGCGTTGTTCTGCTTTCAGTGCGCCTTCCTGTGCAAGTGCAGATTCGCGGTCGGCAAATATTTTACCTTTATGGGCATAAATTACAGGCTCAACAACGAGGTCAGAAACATTCATGTTCGGGTGGTACTTAACTTTATCTGTGTAAGTAAATGAGCCACCTTTATCGTAGCTGATGACAATACCATCACCACTGACTGTTTCGCCTTTGAAGTTGATAGTTTTCAGCGCTGTTGAACCGCCTTCATAAACCAACACAGGAGTGAAGTTCATAACAGCTTTTTTGTCAAAGTACTTGGGAGGGAAAGTTCCTTTGATGGTAACCATAACTGAGTCACCTCTTTCTTCAAGCGGGTTGGGCGTGGCTTCGAGGGTTACCAGACCGAAATCACGAACCATGTTCTTGATATTTGATTTCGCCAGTTTGTAACGTGCGCCAACGTTGAAAGTTGCATACATATCCCTCCAGATTTCAGCACCAGGGCCTTTGTTGTCATTTTTTGCAAGTGCATCAAGCCAGTCGGTATCAACAAGATTCCAGGTGTAGTTACCATATATGTCCCAGTTGTCTGAAACGTTGAAGTTCAGGTCAGCGCCAACAGGCAGGTGCCATGCAACTTTTCGGTCGCCAATTCCCCAGTCACCGTCAGGATACTCTTGTCCTTTGTAGCCGAATTTGCGGATACTGTTGCCGCTGCTGATCTGAGTGGCTTCGGACCTCCAGTGCACTTGTCCAATGCCTATGTGTGGAGCAAAAGTGAACAGCCTGTCGGGATTATAACCAAACAGAAGATTCCAAACGTTGAACGAAGCGTTGATACTACCTTCGTAGTAGTCATTGTAAGAAAGTTTGGCATCAAGACCTTCTTTCTCACCGGCAAGGCTACCAAGGCCAAATTTAGCGTTTGCGCCAAAAACACTGGTGAACTGCCTTCCGGCTCCGAGTTTCCCGTTCAGTTTGGTATATGGCCAGTCAGGCATAAAACCGTATTGAGCCAGATCGGTGTGGTTGAATGTTCCGCCGATTTCACCCTGGAAATACCAGTAAGGTGAGAAAGAGGAAACAGGTTTAGATTCTTCCTTTTTAGGTTCCTCTTTTTGTTCCTCGGTAGCCTGGCTGAAAACAGTCAGCGGGAAGATCGCCAGTAACGCGATCATCAGGAGTCCGGATAGAGAAAAGTAATTTTTCATAACGGTAAAGATTGGTTAAGTATTCAGTTTAATTTTAAGGTTATTCAAATGTGCAATTCTTATCAAATAATGTACCAAACAATTTTAGACGAAATTGGTTGCAAATGTAGCAAAAAAATATTGATTTTTAACACTTCCATGCATAATTATTTGTTGCTAAATTAAGTAATTCTGATCATTGAAAGTATTAAACAACACTTATTTTATTGTTAAGTGATAGTAATGCCAGCATACAATACCTGCGCAAACAGCTACATTAAGGGAATGTTTTGAGCCGGATTGAGGTATTTCGATGGCATCATTGCAGCTGTTAATCACATCTTCACTAACGCCATCTACTTCATTTCCAAACACAAGAGCAGTTCTTTCGGGCCAGACAAAGTTCTGCAACAATTGGCTTTTGTCGGTTTGTTCCACGGCAATAATTCTGTAGTCGGATTGTTTGAGCATTTTAACGGCATCCAATACATTTTCATAATAGGTCCATGCCACAGTTTCAGTGGCACCCAGTGCGGTCTTGTGTATTTCACGGTGAGGCGGTTGACCTGAAATCCCACAGAGAACAATACGTTCCACACGAAAAGCATCTGCTGTGCGGAATACCGATCCTATGTTGCTTATCGACCGGATGTTGTCGAGTACAAGAACAATAGGCAATTTAGCCGAATTTCTGACTATAGCAGCATCAGGCCGGTTCAGTTCCGATATGCTAAGTTTTCGCATACTTTTTTAAGGCTAAGTTACGGAAAGATGAGTTGTGAATTCAAGTCGGGCAGAAATTGTATCTTTGCCTTTATTCCCTCCCTGAAGCATATGATGAAACCAGAAACTTCGCCAGTCGAAACGCCTCTGATGAAGCAATATAATCAGATCAAGGCACGGTATCCCGATGCTTTACTGCTGTTCAGGGTGGGTGATTTTTATGAAACTTTTGGTTCTGATGCCATCACTGCATCCGAAGTGCTCGGCATTGTGCTGACCCGAAGAGCCAACGGAGCAGCATCATATGTCGAGTTGGCAGGTTTTCCGCACCACAGCCTGGATACCTATCTGCCGAAATTGGTCAGGGCAGGATACAAAGTAGCTATTTGCGATCAGCTTGAAGATCCCAAACTGGCCAAGAAAATTGTAAAAAGGGGTGTCACTGAGCTTGTCACTCCGGGTGTTTCGTACAATGAGCATGTGCTAGAACAGCGTCAGAACAATTTTTTATGCGCCATTCATTTCAACGAAGGCATCAGCGGGGCTGCCTTCCTCGATATCTCAACAGGTGAGTTTTATGCAGCACAGGGTAATCAGGAGTATATCGACAAATTGCTCCAAGGGCTGAATCCGAGTGAAGTGGTAGTGCAGCGCAACAAGCGCAGGGCTTTTATTGATTTTTTCGGCGATAAGCATTATCTTTCGGTTTTCGACGACTGGGTATTCACATCCGAATATGCGTCTGATGTACTCTTGAAACATTTTAAGACCAATTCATTGAAAGGTTTTGGTCTTGATGACCTTCCTTTTGCGGTGGTGGCGGCAGGCGCATGCATGCATTATCTAAGCGAAGCACAACACGAAAACATTGGTCATATAGGGAGTTTGTCACGTATTGACGAAGGCAGCCATGTATGGTTGGATAAGTTTACGGTCCGCAATCTTGAACTGTTATCAACCCCTTATCCTGAAGCCAAAACCCTTCTTGATGTACTTGACCAGACGGTTAGTCCGATGGGCAGCAGACTCATGCGACGCTGGATTGCGCTCCCGCTCAGGCATCGTTTCGCTGTGGAAGAGAGGCTTGAAGCCGTTCAGTCGCTGGTTGATGATCATCAACTCATTGATAATCTGCAGGTAGCCATCAAACTTGCCGGCGATCTCGAGCGCATGATTTCAAAAGTGGCACTTGGAAAAATCAATCCACGCGAACTCCTGCAGGTAGCACGTGCACTGAAGCAGGTTGAGTCGGTCAAGGAAACCTGCCTTGTTTCAGACTCTGCACCTTTAATTCAGGTTGCAGAAAGACTCAACCCTTGTGCCATACTCTACAATCGATTGTTTCATGATCTTTCTGACGATCCGCCCGCCTTACCGGCCAAAGGAAATGTGATTGGCTCCGGTGTAAGTTCTGAACTTGATGAATTACGTAATCTTGCACGTTCAGGTCGTGACTACCTTTCGGACCTGCAGAAAAGGGAGCAGGAACTTACGGGCATAAGTAGCCTGAAGGTTGGTTATAACAATGTTTTTGGCTATTATCTCGAAGTCACCAATGCACATAAAAATAAGGTGCCTGCAGAATGGATCAGAAAGCAAACGCTGACTGGCAGTGAGCGTTATATCACTGAAGAATTAAAGGAATATGAGCAGAAAATTCTGGGAGCAGAAGAAAGGATGACCGAGCTTGAACAACAAATTTTCAATGAGCTTGTTTCATATACAGCGGGATTTGTTCAGCCTGTGCAACTGAATGCAGCTCTAATGGCTCAGCTCGACTGCCTTTGTTCTTTCGCTTTTTCGGCAATACGCAATAAATACCACCGTCCCGAACTTAATGAGAGTTATGTGATCGACATCAAAGAGGGGCGCCATCCGGTTATCGAGCAACAACTGCCAAAGGGCGAGCATTATGTTGCAAATGATATTTACCTTGACCACGACAAACAACAGATCATCATCATTACCGGGCCTAATATGTCGGGTAAATCAGCTCTGTTGCGACAAACAGCATTGATTGTACTTATGGCACAGATGGGAAGTTTCGTGCCGGCTGAATCAGCCTCAATTGGTATGGTAGATAAAGTGTTTACAAGAGTAGGAGCCAGTGACAATATTTCATCAGGCGAATCTACTTTTATGGTCGAGATGAATGAAACGGCCAGTATACTCAATAATGTTTCGGGACGCAGCCTTATCCTGCTTGATGAAATCGGAAGGGGTACGAGTACCTACGATGGCATTAGCATTGCATGGGCTATCACCGAATATCTGCACGACCATCCCGCCTGCCGGGCAAAGGTTATGTTTGCAACCCACTATCATGAGCTCAATGAGATGGCAGCCTCATTTCCACGCATCAGAAACTTCCATGTTACGGTAAAGGAAGCCGGTAACAAAGTTGTATTTCTGCGAAAATTAAAGAAAGGTGGCAGCGCCCACAGTTTCGGTATTCATGTGGCAACCATGGCAGGCATGCCCCGTAAGGTAATTGAGCGGGCCAACAAACTGCTGGTGATGCTCGAAAAAACACACTCAGACGAGTCGTTCAGGAAGGCAGGGGGAGGTAAACAGGACAAAACTGACGACATTCAGTTGAGTTTTATTCAACTTGATGACCCACTGTTGCTGCAAATAAAAGAAGATATCCTGAATACAAACATTGACACACTGACACCTGTGGAGGCACTGATGAAGCTGCATGAGATCAGAAAACTTCTTGGAAAATGAAACTTTATAACAGAATATAAAACAGGGATTTTAAATGCAGAAAAAAAAACCTGAAAAAAGTTTGCATCACTTCAGAAAAGTTACATACATTTGCACTCCCATTTGAAACGCGGAAATAGCTCAGTTGGTAGAGCACGACCTTGCCAAGGTCGGGGTCGCGAGTTCGAGTCTCGTTTTCCGCTCCAAGCTAATCCCGGTCATGCATCGGGATTTTTTTTCAGATTGCGCCCCCTGATGTCCCCATCGGAGCAATTTTAGCCCGAGTGGTGGAATTGGTAGACACGAAGGACTTAAAATCCTTTGGCCATTGCGGCCGTGCCGGTTCGAGTCCGGCCTCGGGTACAGAGGGGGATGCGGGTTGCGCGCTTCGATTTCGCTCAGCGTGCAGGTTGCGGGAATCCCTTCCATCTTCTCAACTTCCCAGCTTCTCAACTATCCAACTAGCCAACTTTCAAACTTTTCTTACTTTTGTCATTTCGGAAACTTCATATCAGATGATCACTAAAACAAACATATTGAGAGAGATAAAGGCCTATGCTGTCATTACAATCGGTTTGTTGGTGATGACAATCGGCTGGACTGCGTTTCTCATTCCAAATGAAATACTCGGAGGTGGTGTCACAGGGGTAGCCACATTGATCTTTTGGGCTTCAGGCTTACCTGTGGGGGTTACTATCTTCGCTGTTAATGCTTTGTTGCTTGTTCTAGCTATCAGGGTTCTTGGCTTTGGTTTCGGGGTTAAAACAATTTTCAGTGTTGTCGTACTTTCAGGTCTGTTTTCTGTATTACAATATTACATACGCGAACCTTTTGTGACTGATCGTTTCATGGCGGCAATTATCGGTGGTATCATGAGTGGAGCAGGAGTGGGTATTGTATTTACACAGGGAGGAAGCACAGGAGGCACCGACATTGTTGCCATGCTCATCAATAAATACCGTAATATCAGCCCCGGAAAAATCATTTTGCTGCTCGATGTTTTTATCATTTCAAGTTCATTCATTTTATTCCGAAGTATCGAAACACTGGTGCATGGTTTTGTGGTGATGGCTGTTGCCAGTTATGTTATAGATCTCATTCTTACAGGAAACAAGCAGTCGGTACAACTGTTTATCTTTTCCAGAAAGGCCTCTGAGATAGCTGACCGTATTGGCACTGAAACCGGCAGAGGAGTAACTTTTATTCGTGGAACAGGGTGGTACACGAAAACCGAAAGCGACATACTATTGATTATTGTCAGACGAAACGAATCACCACAGATTTTCAGAATTATCAAGCAGATTGATCCGGATGCTTTCATGTCACTGAATAATGTGATGGGTGTTTATGGCAAAGGCTTTGATGTAATCAAGTGATTTAGACTTATTGTCAGACAGATATTTCAGATTTTCGTTACTACTTTTTTTTTCCCACTTTGGGCAAGGATTATGCCTCCAAGCATCAGCGCCGAACCTGACAGAGCTTCGACGCTCATTTTTTCATGTAATATTAGGTATCCGCCCATTGCTGCAAACACAGCTTCTGTGCTTAAAATTATGCCTGAAAGGTCGGCTCTTGTGTGGCGCTGACCGGCTACCTGAAGCGTAAAACCTATGCCCACCGAAACTATTCCCGCGTATAGCAGCGGCACCAGACTGGCGGTTTGTGTGAATAATGCCATCGGGATAGGCTCGGACACAATTGACAAAATCAGGCTGATTAAGGCAGTAAAGCTGTATTGAATTATGGCAAGCAATCTGAAATCGTATTTCGGTGCAACATAAGAAAGAATCACGATATGTGCGGCCCAAAAAAAGGCACTTAGCAGTACCAGCACATCACCCTGTCGCATCAATAGGTTGTCAGAACCTCTTATGCTGAGCAGATAAAGTCCGCCCAGAGCAATTATTGCCCCCAGCCATGTCCGGGATGAAATGATCTGTCCACGTAGAAGCGCAAACGCAGGAACTATAATGATGTAGAAACCTGTGATGAAACCAGCGTTGCCGGCGGTTGTATATATGATGCCGATTTGCTGAAAACTTGCGGCGAAAAAAAGTGCAGTGCCAGCCATCATGCCGGCAAGTAGCAAGCGTTTGTCAGAAAGGGATGCTTTCAATCCTTTCTTTGGTTTTTGCAGCAATAACAAAGGAAGCAATGTCAAAGCCCCCAAAAGAAATCTTAACCCGTTGAAGCTGAGCGGACCCGAAAACTCCATACCTTTGCGTTGTGCCACAAAGGCAAAGCCCCAAACCAGAGCAGCGCCTGCAAGCAAAGCATAGGATTGCGCAGCTTGTTTATTCATAATGACTAATCAATGGTCAGTTTTTTCCACGTACGATTGAGTAGTGTTAGGGCAACAATAGCTACAGCGACGAGAATTCCGGTTATTAAATAATGGCCGTAAAGCAACTCGCCTATGGCAAACAGAATACTGTAAATGCTTATGGTGCCCAGCATCATGCAGATGATGCCTGTTGGAACGTCCCAGGCAAGTGTTTCGCTTTTTTGCAGGTTCAGTCCTTCGTTACGGGCCTTTTCGACAACTTTTTTCCATCCCGGCCCTCCAGGCCTGATTCGGCTGTAGAAACTGCGAAGTGTCTGATCATTGGCAGGAGGAGTGAGATATGTTACAATTAACCATGCAGCAGTTGTGATGCCTACTCCGGCTAATATTTTAAATGTTTCTCCGGGGTTATAACCGGTGAATTTTTTCAGCAACACAAAAGCAATTGCCACAGCAAATGATACAACCATTCCGGTAAGTTCGGTGAATGCATTGATGCGCCACCAGAACCAACGCAATATATAAATTAGGCCTGTTCCTGCTCCGATTTGCAGCAGGATGTGAAAGGCTTGCAGGGCATTCTCAAGTACAAGTGCAAACAGCAGCGCAAAAAACATAAGTGCCACAGTGGTGATGCGTCCGGCTACAACCTGTTGCTTTGGACTGGCCTGGGGATTCAGGAAACGCACGTAAAAATCGTTTACAATATATGATGAACCCCAGTTGAGTTGAGAGGCCGTTGTGGACATAAAGGCTGCGATGAGCGATGCAACCACAAGACCGAGAAAGCCATGTGGAAGCTGCCTGAGCATAGCCGGATATGCAAGGTCGTGCTGCACGTATTGTGGGTTGAGGTCAGGAAAAGCCTGCTGCAAAGCGGCAATGTCGGGGTATACTGTCAGCGAAAGCAGTCCAACAATGATCCATGGCCATGGCCTCAGAGCATAATGAAAGAAGTTGAATAGCATTGTAGCACCCATTGCATTTTTTTCGTTTTTGGCCGACAGCATCCGCTGTGCAATGTAACCACCACCGCCGGGCTCAGCCCCCGGATACCATACACTCCACCATTGAACGGCCAATGGTATGATAAGCAACGAGACAACCATTTCGGTATTCGAAAAGTCAGGCATAATTCCTGTTCTTTCTGCAACAGCAGGATGGGCCAATAGGGTGCTTAAACTCCCCGCTTCGCTGTTTACCAGAATTACAGCAGCACCTATCGCGCCAACCATCGCCAGGGAAAACTGGAAAAAATCTGTATAAAGTATGCTTTTTAATCCGCCCAGAGCACTGTAAAAAACAACAATTACCGATGCGACGATGAGTGTCTGAGCTGGAGACCATCCCAGCATCACTGCGCTGATTTTGATGAGCGCAATTGAAACAGATGCAATGACCATAATGTTGAAAAAAGCACCAAGATAAATGGCCCTGAATCCGCGCAAGAAGGCCGCCATCCTTCCACTGTAACGAATTTCATAAAACTCAAGGTCAGTAAGCACCTTTGAACGGTTCCATAGTTTGGCATAAACAAATACCGTGAGCATACCTGTCAGGAGAAATGCCCACCACAGCCAGTTTCCGGCTACTCCGTTCTGGCGGACGATATCCGTGACGAGATTAGGTGTATCGCACGAAAAAGTAGTTGCCACCATACTGATGCCGAGCAGCCACCAGGGCATGTTGCGACCCGACAGGAAAAATTCGTTATAGCCCTTTCCGGCACTTTTTGAGGCATAAATGCCAATCGCAATCAGGATAATGAAAAAGATGAGGATGATGATCCAGTCAATGGTAATTAGGTGCATGGGTTTCTGGCTTCTGGTTTCTGGTTTCTGGTTTCTGGTTTCTGGTTCCTGGTTCCTGGCTTCTGGTTATTGGGGGATTTAGCTGGTTTACTTTTTCTTTGTTGAGTTGTTGATATAATGCTTTTTGTTGAAGCTTGTTGATAGCATTTGTTGCAAAGATAGGCCACTGGCCAAATGATGGTAACTGTTTGCGCAAAAAAAATAATGTCTGTAAGGGTTGAATCAACCTTTATGTGAGTAGAAAATGACCAATTAATCTTACCTGAAACAATATCTGGTGGTTCTTGATGAGTCATTAATTAATGATGAAAAAAATATTTATATAGAAACAAAGTCTAAAGTAGTGCATGTGTTTAAAAAACACAATATCAGATATTAAAGATTAATATGTATTAAAAATAGGTCATTCTGAATGTATTTAGACTAATTATAAATTGTTCTGAATAAAGAAAAAAATCTTTAATAGATCAAAAAATGCTTATCTTTGTGCCATAAATTTTATCAGAAGCATGAACCCGATAATTACTGAAAAGATAGTCCAGCCAGTGCCGGAGCCCACCGTTCGAAGAATGCCAACTTACCTTAACTATCTGAGAGATTTGGCAAAGCGGCAAGAGCAGTTTATAACTGCGCCTACCATAGGACGGGTATTGCATCTTGACCCTACGCAAGTGGTGAAAGATATGGCGTTTACGGGTGTAAGCGGGCGGCCTCGTGTGGGTTATCTGGTTACTGAGTTGGTTGCAGCTCTGGAAGATTTTCTTGGCTATAACCGCACACACGAAGCGTTTCTGGTTGGAGCCGGCTTTCTGGGAAGTGCCCTCATTCAGTATCAGGGCTTCCGTGAATCGGGACTACGCATTGTGGCAGCTTTCGATATTGACAAGAAAAAAGTGGGTATAGATATTGCTGGTGTGCCGGTGTTTCATTTCGAGAAGTTCCGCGACCTTGCCAACAGACTGCATATCAGCATAGGTATTATCACAGCACCTGCACCGGCTGCACAACAAGTGGCTGATCTGATGGTAGGGTGGGGTATCAGGGCAATTTGGAATTTCGCTCCGGTGCCATTGGTTGTTCCTGATCATATCATCGTTCAGGACACACATATCTATGCCAATCTGGCGGTGATCCTGAATAAGCTGAAGAATATAAATGATATATAAACGGTGCTTATGTACCATATTAATACAAGCAAAAGTGAAGACAGAACCTAACAAAAACTTACGACAGTTTCAGCAGGTGATCGAAATCATCGAGCGAAACAATCATGACAAAGCCCGATTGATTCCCATTTTGCAGGAAGTTCAGGAAGCTTATCGATTTTTGCCTCCTCAGGTGCTTACTTACATTGCAACAGCACTTAATATGCCAGTCGCAGAGGTTTATGGTGTCGCTACCTTTTATGCACATTTTTCTCTTGAGGCCAAGGGTAAGTACATCATTAAAGTTTGTGACGGAACCGCATGTCATGTTAAAGGATCGAGCCGCCTGCTGGATACACTTCATTCAAAACTAGGTTTGAGCGACAAAAAGCACACTACTGATGATTTGATATTCACTGTTGAGGCCGTCAGTTGCCTGGGAGCATGCGGATTGGCGCCCGTGATGGTGGTGAACGAAAAGGTTTACGGAGAAGTGAGTGCCAGAAAATGCGAAGAGGTTTTAACTGAAATAAGGGAAACAGAAAACAGTCTGGCTATAGAGCAGGCATAAAACTTAAAGCAATGGAAACCATCAGCACAGTAGATTTGAAAGAAGTAGCCAGGCAGTACGAGGCGGCTGCCTCCCGGGTGCACAAACGTATTGTGGTGTGCGCAGGAACAGGATGCATGGCCAATGGTGCCCTGCAGGTGTATCAATCACTTAAAGAGGCAATAATAAAAGCAGGGATGCAGGAGTTTACCGAGCTTGAATTGGATGTTCACGACGACACTAAAAAGACCATTCATTTAACGGGCAGTGGTTGTCAGGGCTTTTGCGCCCAGGGGCCCTTGGTGAATATTCTTCCGGAAGAAACAATGTATGTTAAAGTCAGGCCCGAAGATGCAGATGAAGTTATAGAACGCACAATTGTTCGTGACGAAATCATCGAAAGACTGCTCTATGTTAACCCGGTTTCAGGAGAACGCAACAAGGGACAGCTTGACATACCTTTCTATAAACTTCAGAACAGACTTGTATTGGGCGAATGTGGTCATGTCGACCCTGAGAATATTCGTGAGTATATTGCACACGGCGGTTATCATGCAGCTCGCAAGGCCTTCATGGAGTTATCCGACATAGATATTTGCAACACCGTATCAGAGTCGGGACTCAGGGGCAGGGGAGGTGGTGGTTTTCCTACCGGACGAAAATGGAATCTTACCCGCACAGAACCAAGCGAAAAGAAATATGTAATTTGTAATGGTGATGAAGGCGACCCGGGCGCATTTATGGACCGAAGCCTTATGGAAGGCAATCCGCATCGTGTACTTGAAGGAATGATGATAGCTGCACGAGCCATAGGTGCTGACGAAGGGTACGTTTATGTGCGTCTCGAATACCCACTAGCTGTGAAACGTATGCGAAAGGCTATTGAAGATGCTCTGGATGCCGGAGTGTTAGGAGAAGATATTTTCGGGTCGGGACACAGCATGTTCATACATGTTATGGAAGGTGCCGGTGCATTTGTATGTGGCGAAGAAACCGCATTGATGGCATCCATCGAGGGCAAACGCGGAATGCCCATGCCCAAGCCACCTTTCCCGGCTCAAAAAGGTCTGTTCGGAAAACCAACAGTAATCAATAATGTGGAAACACTGGCTGCTGTTCCACTTATCCTCCGTCATGGAGCATCCTGGTTCAATCAGCATGGAACAACCAACTCTAAAGGCACTAAAACTTTTGCCCTGACAGGCCACGTGGCCAACACCGGCCTTATCGAAGTGCCTTTCGGGACAACTCTTCGCGAAATTGTTTATAACATTGGCGGGGGGGTTACGGACAACGATGGT
>Ga0208244_100347_pt1 | contig 50240 bp, 42 predicted proteins | sample SubbioCR12Aug_5A_FD_184828 | JGI IMG/M metagenome (GOLD analysis project Ga0208244, IMG submission 184828) | Serpentinite rock and fluid subsurface biosphere microbial communities from McLaughlin Reserve, California, USA - CR12Aug_5A (SPAdes) | ecosystem: Environmental > Terrestrial > Deep... | reverse complement strand
ACGAGGAAAGCCAATTTAAACTTTATCCATCAGGACAAGGGGAAAGATAATTTCTTTCTCCTTTGTCTTGAAAAATATTATTTACTTTATATCCTCGTAAAAAGTTGCATTAATTACTTGAATTTAGGTAGAATTTAATGAATTATAAAAAAAAAAAAAATGAGCGAAGATTTTTTTCAAGGATATAAAGGAAGAGCACTTGAAGTACTTAAAAAATTCAATGTAAGGGTGTGGGGCCAGACAAATATAGAAACTACAAGAGGGAATTTCACAGGTACTGTATTGCCTAGATCTGAAAATGATGATGCCAATCATATCGTTTTAAAAATTCCTACAGGATATAATGTCGGAGTGAATGTTGAAACTATCAAATCTATGGTGGAAACCGGATATAAAAAGGCAAATTACAAAATTCCGGAGAAGGAGTTTCCTTATACTGAAGGTTTACCTAAAGTAAAACTAATTGGCACAGGAGGAACTATTGCATCTCGACTTGACTACAGAACAGGAGCTGTTATTCCCGCTTTTACTCCAGGAGAACTTTATGGTGCTGTTCCTGAACTTGCAGATATATGCAACCTTAACACTGAAAAGGTATTTGCCGTTTTTAGTGAAAATATGGGGCCAAGCCAATACAAACATCTGGCCGTTGCAATTGGCAAAGAAATAGAAAATGGAGTTGATGGTATCGTAATTGGGCATGGAACAGATACTTTGCATCATACTGCCGCAGCATTAACATTTATGATTCAGGATCCACCGGTTCCTATTGTTCTTGTTGGTTCACAAAGATCTTCAGACAGGCCATCTTCCGATGCAGCACTTAATCTTATGCATGCATGTTACACTGCAGGACACGGAGATATTGCAGAGGTAATGGTTTGCATGTTTGGTCCTACATCAGATGACTATGCTTTTCTTCACAGAGGAACAAGAGTTAGAAAAATGCACTCTTCATATAGAAGTACTTTCAGAACTTTAGGTGATATACCACTGGCAAGAGTTTCTCGAAAGGGTATTATCCATATGAAAGAGGATTATAATCAAAGAAGGAAGAAAGGTAAAGCTAAAATACTTCCATACTTTGAAGAAAAGGTTGCCATTGTTTATTATTATCCTAATATGATGCCTGATATGATTGATTCTCTTGTTGATAATGGGTATAAAGGGATTGTAATTGCAGGTACCGGACTTGGCCATGTTAATAAACCGTTGTATGCTCCTCTCGAAAGAGCTTGCAAAGCTGGTGTTTCAGTTTATATGACTGTTCAGACATTATGGGGGTATACACAAATGTTTGTTTACGAAACAGGTCGCGAACTAATGGCGCTAGGCGTAGTTCCTGCGGCAAATATGCTGCCGGAAGTTGCATATATAAAGCTTGGATGGGCTTTAGGTCAAACTCATGATCCGGAAGAAGTTAAAAAACTTATGCTTACTCCGATAAAAGATGATATAACGTCAAGAGAACCTTATAATGGATATTTGGTTTACCAAGGGGGAATTCCTGAAGTTGATGAATTTGTTAAAAAGTTTAGGAAGTAGGGGGAGGAAAGTTAAAAACTAAAAGTTAAAAGTTGAAAACTGAAAGTTGGGGGGGGTGTATATTTTTAAAAATAGATATATGGTTTAGGAATAGAAACTAAATAAAAAAACATGAAAAAATTGTCGCTTCTAGTTGTTGCATTATTGCTTCTAAGCTTGTCTTTAGTTGCAAAGGCTCCTGATATTGTTGTTGTTAAGGGGGAGGGTATTTATGAAAACACTCTTTTTGCTGTTGAGAAAATGGGTGGAATGCAAAGATTTGTTCAACCGGGGCAGAAAGTAGGATTGCTTGTTAATTCAGATTTTAAAGAATATGGAGCATATGTCAATCCTGATATTGTTATTGCGGTATTGAAGATGATTTTTGATGCAGGTGTATCAGATGTTGTTTTTCTGCAGCCTGTTTCTGAAGAATATTGGAAAAAAAGCAATCTAGCAGAGTCGCACTGGGATATAATTTCAAAAACTAGAGGCATTGACGCCAATAAGTTTCCGGCCCAATTTTCTGAAGAGTATTTTGTAAAAATTGAGAATGTTGAAAATGCTAAAGCAATTAATTTTGAACTTGAAATTGTGAAAGAATTTTTTGATGTAGATGTGTTTATTAATATTCCGATTGCTAAACATCATGCAACTACGGTTCTTACTAATGCTATGAAAAATCTAATGGGGTTGAATACAAGGGCATCAAATGTGAAATTTCATCTTAATGGACCATCCAGAAATGACCCTGACTTTATTGCGCAATGTATTGTAGATCTAAATCTTTTACGAAAAGCGGATCTGATAATTTCAGACATGACTAATGTGATCAAAACTAATGGACCCGGAGGTCCCGGTGAAATAATTAGCCCGATGAAAATTGTTGCTGGAAGGGATGCTGTGGCAATTGATAAATATTGTGCTCAGGAATTAGGGTTTTTCATTGAAGATGTATTAACTGTTCAAAAAGGATTTGAAGCCGGACTTGGTAAAATTGACTTAAATCAATTGAATATTGTTGAATTTGAGAATTAAGCTTCCATTATTGTTTTGTAATTATAAATATTGAAAAACAAAAGTTATGAGAGTAACATTATTTCTAATATTGCTTCTTACGGTATTTAGTTTGAGTTCACAAACTTCAAAAGAAATTCTGCCTAATTCCGGATGGCAAGAGGGGTGGCAAAAGGGAGAGGTTCAGTTTTATAAAGGAGATGATTTGTTTTTCCTTATAAATGGAGGTGCTGATCTTTATATGGAGTATGGCTTTGTTGACGTTGCTGCAGCTGATTATGTCCATTCGAGTTTAGGTAAATTATATGTTGAGATTTATAAAATGGAGAACGAGAAGGCGGCATTTGGTATTTTTAGTATGAGCAAGGCTAGTAGCTTAGTTAAAATTGCCCCGTCTCCATGGATAATTATGGCTGATAAGTTTTTGCATATTTGGAAAGGAAGTTATTACATTACAATTTCAGGTGCTGATTTTAATAAGGCGGGATTTAGTATAGATTATCTTATGCTTATGAGTCTGATTACTGATAAGATAAAAGAAGAAAATATCCTTCCGGAAACCTTTACTAAATATGAAAAAGAGGGTTGTATTTATGATTTTGCTTATATAATGGGCCCTTTAGCCTTAAATAATGTTTATTCTTTTGGTTTTCAGGATATTTTTAATGTTGAAAGTGCTGTAATGATAGATACTGGGGTAGTAAAAATTATAGAATTTGAATACAGCAATGTGCAAAAGTGCGAAGAAACCTATAGAAATGTATCGGATTTTATGATGAGAACAAACAGATTCAGTAGTTATTCGTCAGAAGATAATACTTTGTTTTCAGTAACAGACAGAAATGGCAAGATTCTTATAATTTCTTTGAAAGAGAATAGAATAATAGTGGAAATCAGCTAATAAATTCAATGTCAATCAATTAATGATCTTTTGGGATTATCCCATAGCAGCATCTGCATCCTGCACCTTGAGTGCACTCCATAAGTGGCAAAGGCAAGTCGTTAATGGCTCTTTCTAGAGTATATCTTTTCTTCGAAAATGTTTTGCAATAGTCGCAAGAGTTTTTTGTTGGAAGAATTTCAATTTCAAATGGAGTTTTAATGTTTTTTTGATACGACAATAACTCCATTTGTCCGGCTAATTTTCTTAATTTCAGATATTCAGTTGGTTCATTTATTTGCATTGATGCCATTTGGCTATAAATGATATTCAGAGCCTCGAAATTATCTGATTTTGCATTTTCTTTTAATAGGTGACCAAAAAGAGCCCAATGCACATCGTATAAAGTTACGTTCGATTTAGCAGATTCAATAAATTCCTTTTTGAATTTTTCGTACTGTTTTTTTGAAAACCCAAGTGATTCAACATGGTGAATCACAATAAGTTCCATATGATCTTCCTCCTTAAGAAGTTGAATCCCTTTTCTGGTTTTCAAAACAAAAACACTATTGTTGCATTCTGGGCAAATAACCTTGTTTTGTGGGGTAAAACCAAAAACAAAGCCACAATAAGGACACTTACTGGCTTTGTTTTTATTTAATGAGAATAATCCCATACTCGTTAGTATAATTGTACCCGGGGCCGGGATCGAACCGGCACGGCCGCAATGGCCACAGGATTTTAAGTCCTGCGTGTCTACCAATTCCACCACCCGGGCAACATGAGTGGTAAAAAAAACCTCTATTTTAGAGGTTTTTGAGCGAAAAACGGGACTCGAACCCGCGACCCCGACCTTGGCAAGGTCGTGCTCTACCAACTGAGCTATTTTCGCATTTGAGGCTGCAAATATAAATACTTTTTTTTTAAGAAAAAGATTTTTTTTAAAAAAATCTTGACTTTTGCCTTTTTGTCTTATTAAGTCGTTAGTTGTGAAGAAGTTGAACATCCTAAGTTGCCTTTTATTTGAAAACGTAAAATAAAATTCAATTTTTCATGTTTTATTTACGCTGGTTGCATTATGTAGTGGAATTATCGTTTATTGATTTAAAATTGTTTAATTATTCGAATAAATGTTTAATTTTGCGCTTTGTGTGACTAAAATAAAACTGAAAAGTATTAACAATTAATAAAAGACCAAATGAAAAAATTAGGAAGAGTTTTAGTAATTGCTTTATCAATTATGATTATTAGTGGGATTTCCACAACTGTTAGCGCTCAAAAAGTTGCTCATATTAATTCAAATGAACTATTAAGAATGATGCCGGGAGTTGATTCTGTGCAAGCAAAAGTTGAAGCTTATGCTAAAGAATTACAGGATACATATCTTGCTCTTATTACTGAATTTCAGAAAAAATCCCAGGAGTTCGAAGCAAATCAGGCAAACTTTTCTGATCTTATTAGACAATCAAGACAAAGAGAAATAGAGAGTCTTAGAGAGAGAATTATGGAGTTTCAGAATATGGCAGAAGAAGATTTAATGCAACATGAAAACAGATTACTTTCTCCAATAATTGACAAAGCGAAAAAGGCTATTGCAGATGTAGCTAAAGAAAAAGGATATTTGTATGTATTGGATTCTGGAATGGGTACAGTGCTTTTTGCAGCTCCATCCGAAGATATTATGCCTCTTGTAAAAACAAAACTAGGCATTAAGTAATTTCTAATACACCATAAGAAAAAGGGCTGCTATTGTTTATTAGCAGCCCTTTTTTTTATTTTACATAGTATATTATTTTTCTTCATCTTTATACCAACCTGCATACTTAACGTAATTGTTAGAAATTCTTTCAAGAAGGTTTTTTGTTAAATCTTGACTTATGTCTTTTACCTTTTTGGCAGGCACTCCGGCATAAACACTCCCCGGTTCAATAATTGTATTTTCAAGAACTACTGCGCCAGCTGCAATAATTGAATTACTTCCAACAACTGCATTGTCCATAATTACGGATCTCATTCCAACTAAAACATTGTCATGTATAGTGCATCCGTGAACAATAGCCTGATGCGCGATAGATACATTATTTCCAATGTTGGTTGGTGCTGTTTGATATGTTGCGTGGATAATTGCCCCATCTTGAACATTAACTTTATTGCCCATTTTTATATAATGAACATCGCCTCTTATTACAGCATTAAACCAAATACTACATTCATCCCCCATAACAACATCTCCTATTATTGTGGCATTATAAGCAATGTAGCAGTCCTTTCCGAATTGAGGAGATATCCCTCTAAGTGGTTTTATTATTGGCATGTGTTCGGTATTAAGTCGATAGTCGATAGTCGACAGTTAATAATTAATAAAGCTTTTAATCTTCAATCTTAGAATCTTATAAATCTTCAATCTTAGAATCCGAGTAATCCAACGAATAATGCAATCCAATACTGTTAGTTCTTTTCATCGCATGTTTAATAACCAGATAAGCAACACTGATAATATTCCTCAATTCGCACAACCTAGGAGAGAGGATAGACTTTATATATAATTCTTCAGTTTCTCTGAATATAAGGTTCAGTCTGTTAAATGCTCTTTTTAGCCTAAGGTTAGATCTTACAATTCCTACATAATTGCTCATTATGCTTTGGACTTCTCGGAGGCTTTGAATGATAAGAATCATTTCTTCATTTAATACTGTGCCCTCAGCATTCCAGTCGGGAACATTTTCGTAGATTTCAGTTTTGTTAAACTCCTGCACAGCGCTTTCTGCAGCACGGTTGGCCATAACAAGTGCTTCTAAAAGTGAATTTGATGCCATTCGGTTTGCTCCATGCATTCCTGTTGATGCACATTCGCCTGCTGCGTATAGATTTATTATGCTTGATTTTCCAAATGCATCTGTTTTAATGCCACCGCAAATGTAATGTGCTGAAGGCACAACAGGAATCATGTCTTTTCTTATATCAATTCCTAGAGATAGACATTTTTCAAATATAGTTGGAAATTTGTTTATAAGTTCGTCACTGTTTAATTGAGTGCAGTCAAGGCAGACATGATCATCGCCACTGATTTTCATTTCCTGGTCTATAGCACGGGCTACAACATCTCTAGGTGCCAAGGATTTTCGTGGATCATATTTGTGCATAAACTCTTTTCCGTCTAGTGTTTTCAATACAGCACCAAAACCCCTTATTGCTTCTGTAATAAGAAAAGAAGGTCTTTGATTGAGATTGTATAAGCTTGTAGGATGAAATTGCACAAACTCCATATTTTCAACAATCCCTCTTGCGCGGTGAACCATTGCTACACCATCTCCTGTTGCAATAATAGGATTCGTTGTGTTGTTGTATATCATCCCAGCTCCTCCTGTGGCCATAAGAATTTTCTTGGCAAGAAATGTTTCCACTTTGCCTGTAGCCGGGTTTAACACATATGTTCCGTAGCATTTTATTCCGGGAAAATGTTTTGTTACAACATGCCCTAAGTGATGTTGAGTTATTATTTCAATTGCAAAATGATTTTCAAATATCTCAATATTGGGATGCTCTCTGACTTTCTTTTCCAGGGCTCTTATTATTTCTTGTCCTGTATTGTCTTTGTGATGTAAAACCCTGTATTCAGAATGTCCGCCTTCTCTGCCCAAGTTATATTTTCCGTCATGGTCTGTGTCAAATTGGGTTCCCAAATTTATAAGGTCTCTAATTCTATCCGGAGATTCGCCTATGATAAGCCTTACAATACTCTCGTTGCACAATCCACGCCCGCAATCTAAAGTGTCTTTTACATGTTTTTCGATAGAGTCGGGAGGGTACATAACCGCAGCAATTCCACCTTGGGCATATCTCGTGTTTGACTCAGGTAATGTAGTTTTTGAGATAAGATTAACTTTTCCTTTATCAGCAACTTTTAAAGCAAAAATTAATCCTGTAATACCACTTCCTATTACTAGAAAATCACTTCTTTTTTGCATTATTATTTATTTTACGCAAAAGTAACAAATGTTTTAAATCATAATCTGTTTTAAAACACTCATAAATTCAAACTTATTCACCTAAAAACATCTTTTCAGGATTTTCCAAAAACTCTTTTACTTTGACAAGAAAGCCAACAGATTCACGGCCGTCAATTATCCTGTGGTCGTATGAAAGAGCAACATACATCATGGGTTTTATTACCACTCTTCCATTTAAAGCTACAGGTCTGTCAACAATATTGTGCATTCCGAGTATTGCGCTTTGAGGTGGGTTGATAATAGGAGTGGCAAGAAGAGAGCCGAAAACTCCGCCGTTTGTAATACTGAAAGTTCCGCCTGTAATTTCTTCAATGCTGATTTTAGAATCTCTTGCTTTTTGCGCCAAGCCGGCAATTGTAACTTCAATCTGCGCAATCGACATGCTTTCAGCGTTTCTTATAACAGGAACCATAAGCCCTTTTGGTGTGCTAACTGCAATTCCTACATCAACATATTTTGGAACTATTATTTCTTCGTCTTTTATTTGACCATTAACTAATGGGAAATGTTTTACACTTTCCGTAACAGCTTTGACGAAAAATGACATAAAGCCTAGCTTTACTCCATATTTATTGTAAAATGAATCTTTGTTTCTATTTCTTATCTCAAGAATATTACTCATGTCAACTTCATTGAAAGTTGTTAGCATTGCTGTTTCATTTTTGACTGATACTAGTCGTTCGGCAATTTTTCGTCTTATAGTTGACATTTTCATCACTTCCTCTTCCCTGGAGGGATTTTCAATCTGCATTGCATCAAAATTGAATTCCTGCCTCTCTTGTCCCGGTGAAAATTGTTTTGCAATTGCATTCAGGATATCCTGTTTTGTAATTCTTGTGCTGTTAGGGTTTGGGATTTTTATGTTATGCTCATCCAAAAGTCTTTGAGCTTGAGGAGTAAGGGTTATATGCGAATGTGTAATAATTTCCTGTTCAGGTTTAGTATGCTCTTTAGTTTCAGTATTTTTAGTAGATTCTTCCTGCTGAGGCTTTTGTGATGTTTCTTCTTTAATAGCTTCAGTTTCCTTAATTTCAGTTCTTTCAGGCTTTAGCGCCTCAGTGTCGATTTTTCCAATCATGCTACCTACTTCAAGATTTGAGCCTTCTGCAACTTTAATGGAAATTTTACCCGAAGTTTCTGCATTTATTGTTAGAGTAGCTTTGTCGGAGTCAATCTCAGCTATTTCCTGATCTTTTTCTATATAATCGCCATCATTTACAAGCCATTTGGCAAGTTCAACGTGGGTGATAGATTCTCCTACCTGTGGAAGTTTTATATCTATTATCATAACTAATATTTTACGAATTCTTTAAATGGCTAATGCATAATTGTTTGCATTCTCTGCAAACATCATCGCAATCACATTCTTCAAACGATTTTTCAACTATTTTTCTTTGTTGCATTTTGTGAAATTGTGAAGAACCACTTGCAGGACTTGCGCTTGGCGGTCTGGCAATTACACTTAAATTTAAGGAGCCAAGATGATTTTTAAGAAATGGCCAAGCACCCATATTTTCAGGTTCTTCTTGCACCCATATTATTTTTTTTGCATTGAGGTATTTCTTTTTTAAAGCCTCCAATTGTTCGAATGGTAAAGGATATATTTGCTCTAGCCTTATAATAGCAGTGTCATCAATATTTTTACTTTCCTTTTCAGATAGTAAATCGTAGTATATTTTTCCGGTGCAAATAATTATCCTTTCAACTTTTTCAGGCACAGCATTATTATCGTCAATTACCTCATTAAATCTTCCGCTGGACAATTCGTCTAATGATGAAACGCATGCCGGATGTCTAAGGGTGCTTTTTGGTGAAAAAAGAATCAAAGGCTTGCGGTAATCTCTTTTTATTTGTCTTCTAAGAAGATGGAAAAGGTTTGCCGGTGTCGTACAATTTACAATTTGCATATTATTGTTGGCGCACATTGTTAAGAATCTCTCCATCCTCGCTGATGAATGTTCGGGGCCTTGGCCTTCAAAACCATGAGGAAGATACATCACAAGTCCGTTGCTAATCTTCCATTTCTCTTCAGCTCCGCTAAGGTAATTGTCAATAATAATCTGAGCGCCATTGAAAAAGTCGCCAAATTGGGCTTCCCAAATAACAAGACTTTGAGGTGCCCCAAGAGCATATCCATACTCAAATCCTAGCACGCCATATTCAGACAAAAGAGAATTGTATATTTCAAATTTTCCCTGATCTTCAGAAATGTTGCTCAATGGAATATATTCCAACTCAGAGTCTTCCATTTTCAAAACAGCATGTCGATGGCTAAAGGTGCCTCTTTCAACATCCTGACCGCTAATTCTTATATTAACACCCTCATTAAGAAGGGAAGCATAGGCCAAAGCTTCGCCCATCGCCCAATCGAGAACCATAGCTTCATTAATCATATAATTCCTTTCCTGCATTAATCTTGCAGTTTTGTTGAAGAAAGGCATTCCTTTGGGCAGTTGAGTAATTTTATTTCCTAACTCCTTAATAACGTCCTGGTTTACTGTAGTTTTAATATCATCTTCAGTGTCGCATTCAACGCACTTTCTATAAGGTTTCCAGATATTCTCAAGAAACGGATACACAGTGTTTTTTTCTATTCTCTTGGCGATTTCCAGTTCGTTATCAAGTTGTTCTAAATAATCAGCTCTGATTTGTTCGTAAATTTCATTGTTGAAATTTTCAACAGACAAAAGTTTATCCAAATATATATTTGCCGGATTAGGATGTTTTGCAATTGCTTTGTATAAAACAGGTTGAGTGAAACGAGGCTCGTCGCTTTCATTATGTCCGTATTTTCTATAGCAAAGAAGGTCTATATATACATCAATGTTAAATCTTTGTCTGAATTCAAGCGCAAGTTCGATTGTGTATACCACAGCTTCAACATCGTCGCCATTTACGTGAAATATTGGCGACTGTATAGTTTTTGCAACATCAGTGCAGTATGTGCTGCTTCTGGCATCTGTGTAGTTTGTTGTGAAACCAAGTTGGTTATTAATGACAAGATGTAATGTCCCGCCGGTTTTAAAACCATCAAGCTTCGACATTTGGATTACTTCATAAACAATTCCTTGTCCGGCCATTGCAGCATCCCCATGAATAAGTATAGGCATCAGTTTTTTGTAATCCTCGTTATGCTGAAGGTCAATCTTTGCTCTGCTTAAACCTTCAACAACCGGGTCGACAGTTTCAAGATGGCTTGGATTTGGACATATGCTTAATTTTACGTTTGCGCCTGTTTTTGTATTGGCTTCTAGGGTACAACCTAAGTGATATTTTACATCTCCCAGAACTGTTTCGTCGTCGTACTCTTTGCCTTCAAACTCACTAAAAAGTTCATGGAAAGGTTTTTTGAGAATATTTCCCAATACATTAAGCCTTCCTCTATGAGCCATTCCAATAACAAATTCAGACAACCCCAATTCTGAGCCTTTTTCAATAACAGAATTAAGAGCAGGTATCAAAGATTCGCAACCCTCTAGTGAAAATCTCTTTTGTCCGGTGAATCTTTTATTTAAAAATTGCTCAAATTCAACAGCATGAATTAAGTTTTTTAAAATTTCTTTTTTCTTTTCGATAGAAAAGGAGGGTTTGTTTCTTGATCTTTCCATTCTGCTTCTGAGCCATTCAACTATTTCCGGAGTTCGGATGTACATATATTCAACTCCAATGCTTTGGCAGTATGTTTTCTGAAGATGCTCAACAATTTCTTTGAGAGTAGCGTCTCCTATGCCAATCTCATTTCCTGCTTTAAATCTTGTGTTAAGATCATTTTCAGTAAGTCCGAAGTTTTCAATATCTAAAGTAGGTGAGTATTTTCTTCTTACTCTTACAGGGTTTGTTTTGGTAAAAAGATGACCTCTCTCTCTATAGGCATTTATTAGATCAATAACGTTAAATTCGTTCCTTAAGATTGGAGACTCTGAATCGGTTGATGACTTTTTTGCAGGATAATTAGCTTGTGCAAATTCAAATCCTTCAAAAAACTTTTTCCACTGAATATCAACAGAATTATTGTCATTCCTGTATTTTTTATATAATTCGTCTATAGAATCGGGGGTGAGGTTGCTGAGGTAATTATTGTTATCCATATTTGGCGTTTTCTCAAATGTATTACAAAAATAAGACAGAAATTTCAAGTTTGTCAATATAAACAGAAATCATATGCAATTGTTCCCATTAATAATAATTTTTTCCAATACAATTTTTCTTACCAAAAACTATAATACAATAATTGTTAATGCAACAATTTATAGGGTTTTTCGTACAAATATTTGCGTAAAAATTCGTATATTGTAAACATAAATGTTTCCTGCTATTTGTGATGAAAAAGTATACTGTGTTAGTTTTTTTCTTATTGACAGTTGCCCTAAAGCCTAGTTTAGGGCAGACTGACACAGAGTTTTGGTTTGCTGCGCCAAGAATTACAACAGGGCATGGTACCGGAGGTATCCCTATTTATATTAGACTTGCATCGGCAAATTTAGCTTCAGACATAACTATATCAGTGCCTGCAAATCCTGCTTTTACTCCTATTTACATTAATCTGCCCGCAAACACTGCTCATACTCAAGATGTTTCAGCTTTTCGTGCTTTTTTCGAGAATGAACCTTTTGATCAAGTTTTAAATAGGGGGATATTAATAGAGGCAACAAATTTAATTACAGCATATTATGAAGTTGGGACGCATTTGAATCCAGATATATTCTCATTAAAGGGTAGAAATGCTTTAGGAAATGAATTTTATGTTCCTTTTCAAAATTTCTTTTCAAATGGTAGTTACACTCCTCAGCCTTATTCTTCTGCATTAATTGTTGCAACTGAAGATAATACAACGGTTACAATTACTCCAACGCGACCGGCATTTCCAGGAAGACCTGCGGGAGTGCCATTTACAATTACTTTGAATCGAGGTCAGACTTTCGCTGTTGTTCCAAATGAAATTACGGCCGGGGCTTATCCCCGAACCGGGCAGTTAGCTGCAAACAGATTAACGGGAACTCATATTGTTAGCAATAAGCCGATTGCTGTTACAACGGCGGATGATTCTGTTAGAGCAAATGAAGCCAATAATTGGGGTTGCAGAGATTTAATCGGGGATCAGATCGTTCCCGTAAGTATATTAGGTGATGAATATATTGCCATGAGAGGCAGATTATATAAGCCTCCGGCTAATTCGATGTTTGAATCCTTTTATGTAATTGCAACTGCACCTTCGACTCAAATATTTGTTGATGGAATTTTAAGAGCTACAATAAATGCAGGTCAAAGCTATCGGCACGAATTTTCAGCTCAAGCGCATTATATCAATTCATCTGAACCGATTTATGTTTATCACGTTGCCGGATTTGGTTGTGAGATGGGTGGTGGATTGTTGCCGCCTATCAGTGTTTGTACAGGTAGCACTCAAGTTTCATTTACCAGGTCAAAGGGTGAAAGTTTTTTCTTAAATATATTAGTAAGAGTAGGAGCAGAAGATGGTTTTATTCTTAACGGCAATGGACCAAATACTCTTATTAATCAAGCAATATTTAATCCGGTTCCGGGGACAGACAAGTGGTTGGCGGGTGAAATAGAGCTTAGCCCTGTTGCCACTATACCAGTTGGGGTAGCCAGTCTAATCTCAAATACTAAGGATGTATTCCACCTTGGCATTATCAATGGTGGCCCGGGAAGTGGAACAATGTATGGGTATTTTTCTGATTTTAATATACTTGACGTGCAGAGTGTAATTGCCGGTGTTGGGACTGACATTGAGTTGTTCTGCCACGGCTATCCAATTCAACTTCTTGCTACTGGCGGAACAAGTTATGTTTGGGAACCACCTGATTTTCTTGATGATCCATTTAGTCCCACTCCGATAGCTTTACCTGATACTACAATTAGATATACGGTAACTGTTAGTGGAGCATGCGATATGACTGATGAAGCCAGTTTAACACTAGTTATTACTGATCCTGTTAGAGCGATTTTTTCTACAAGCCAAATTAGTGGATGTTCGCCTTTGGAAATATCAGTTTTTAATCATTCAATTGGTGTAACTAATTATTCATGGCGATTTGGTGATGGGCAGTCATCAAGTATAAATATGTCAGAGTTTGCTTATACTTATATTAATGATACAGATGTTCCACAGCAATATCAATTGATGCTGGTGGGTCGAAATCCGTATTTCTGTGTCGATACTATGTATACATACATAACAGTAAACCCTGAAATAAGGGCAGAAGCAAGAGCAAATGTAATTTCAGGATGTGCTCCTCTAGATGTTGATTTCGAAAGCATAACAACAGGTGCTTCAAAATACCTCTGGAAGTTTGGTGATGGTGGTGAAACAACTCAGGAAAACCCTACTCATAGGTTTCATAATTACACAAATGAAGAAATCAGTTATCAGGTGGTTCTTAAAGCTTCATCAGATTTTGGTTGTGTTGATTATGATACTTTATATGTTAATGTTAAACCATACCTTAAGGGAGGCTTTGCATTTAGTGATCCTGAATACTGCAGCCCGATAAATCTGGAGATACATAATACTTCTGTCGGGTTTATTAGTAGTTTTTCTTGGGATTTTGATGATGGACAAGCAACTCAGGATATCCCAGACTCCTCGTTTAATTACTTTTTTGAGAATACAGGAGATACGCCTGTAACTCATTATATTGAGCTAATTGTTGAAAACGTTTTTGGATGTGCTGATGTAATTGTTAAGCCTGTGATAATTCTTCCCAATATCAAATCTGATTTTTCTATTGATGTTGCCCCGGTTGGATGCAATCCTTTAGAAGTCGATTTTACAAATCTTTCTGAAGGAGCAACTAGTTATTTTTGGACTTTTGGATTAGACCAGGGAGGTTCAATGCTTGAAAATCCTAATCATATATTTATTAATAATGACCCTGATAATGTTGCTGATTTCTTTGTGCAGCTAATTTCGACATCTGATTATGGATGTAAGGATACTTCTGATATTTTGATACAAGTTTATCCACGAACTGAAGCTGATTTCTCAACTGATTATGCTGAGTATTGTGCTCCTCAAGATGTTGATTTCACAAATCTTTCAATTGGTGGTACTTCATTTTTGTGGGATTTTGGGGATGGTACAATTGTATATTCTGATGATGCAGTAGTAAATCATACTTTTAATAATCAGGGAAATGTTGCTGAAACTTTTCTTGTTACACTCACTGTTGAAAATGATTTTGGATGCAAAAGCGTAATTACAAGACCTATTATTATTTATCCTGATATTACTGCGGCATTTATTACCGAAACTTCGGGTTGCCATCCGTTAGAAATTGACTTTTTAAATAATTCGATTGGAGCATCAAGCTATTACTGGGAATTCGGAGACGGTGGGTCTTCAAATATTGTTAATCCAAATAGAATATACTACAATCCTAGTCATACAGATATTGCTTATGCAACTGTGAGGCTGTTTGCATTATCAGCATTTGGGTGCAGAGATACAACTGAAACGTTAATTACTATTTTCCCTAAGCCCCTGGCGGAGTTTGAGGCTGATAACAGTCAAGGTTGTGCTCCTTTAGATGTCAGTTTTACTGATCAGACAATAGGTGGCTTGCAGTTGTTGTGGAGGTTTGGAGACGGAGTTGTGATAAATGCAGGTATTGGAAATCAGAATCACATTTATAATAATTCAACAAATAATGCAATACTATTTAATCCTGAACTTTTCGTTACAAATCAATATGGATGTATTGATACATTGTCATATTTTATAAATGTTTTTCCTGAAATTTCTGCTGAGTTTAATCTATCAGTTAATGAAGGATGCCATCCGCTTGAGGTAACATTTAGTAATTTATCATCAGGGGCTTCAGCCACAAACCCTTTTCAATGGAATTATGGAGATGGAAGTTCGTCTTCAGAGACTGGCAATTCGCATACACATCTATTTGAAAACCCAAGTCATATAAGTATTGCCGAATACCAAATTAAGCTAAATGCAAAATCTAGTTATGGTTGTGTTGATTCTTTAACAAAAAGTGTAAGAGTTTTCCCCAAACCTAAATCACTGTTCGATTCTCCTGATGATGCTATATGTAGTCCTGCTGTTGTTTCATTCACAGATCAGTCAATTGGAGGGTTGTTTTATACCTGGAACTTTGGTAATGGATTCCAGTCCGGAGTATCAGGTAGTGTTACTCATACATTTAATCAGCCTGCAGGGCAGGGTATTGGGTGGTTTGAAACGTCCTTATATATTGTTAATCAATATGGTTGCAATGACACATACTCTAAGCAAGTGAAGGTTTACCCTTTGGTTACATCATCTTTTGCAGGTAATATTAGTGGATGCCACCCATTAACAGTTAACTTCATAAATAATTCAACAGGAGGAAACACCTATCAATGGTCATTTGGTGACAATACTTTTTCAAATTTATTTACACCTCAAAAGTTGTTTAATAATTTTAGTAATACTAATTCTCAGCAATATAATGTAACGCTTACAACTACTTCAGAATATGGTTGTGTTGCTTCTTATCAAAGACAAGTAAATGTTTATCCGGTGCCAAAATCTGAATTTACTATCACCCCTAATCAAGCCTGTTCTCCTATTAATGTTAGGATAAACAATCTTTCTGTTGGGGGTTCCAATTTTAATTGGAATTTTGGAAATGGCTCATCTACAAATTCTAGTCCGGTTTTCTATAGAGTATTTAGAAACCAAATAACAGAACCCAAAACTTTCAATGTTTTACTAACTGTTGGCAATACAAATGGCTGTAGTAGTCAGTATTCGCAATCTGTTTTGGTTTATCCGGAAGTTAAAGCAGAATTCTCAACTCAATCAGGAGTTTTTGCAGGATGCACTCCAATTACATTGAATTTTGTTAATGAATCTGTACTCGCTAATCAGTTTGATTGGTCTTTTGGCGATGGTGTTACAAGTACCTTGTTAAATCCAACCCACATGTTTATTACTACCGATGATGTGCAAACGGATTATGATGTAAGGCTTATTGCAACTTCCCGATATGGATGCAAAGATACTGTCGATAAGGTTGTTGAGGTTTATCCAAAACCAATTGCAGATTTCTTTGTTAATCCGTTTGAGCAGTTTTATCCTTCAACAACTGTTAGTTTAAGAAATTTAAGCAGTTTAGGTAATTGGAATTTTAAATGGGAGTTAGGAGATGGATTTATCCTTAACACAACCAACAGAGATGAGTTTGATTATACCTATCAATGGACAGACGGAGTATATCAAACAAGATATTACAATATAAGGTTGCAGGCTTCCAATCCATATTGCAATGACATAATTACAAAACAGATTATGATTAAGGCTCCTCATCCTGTAGTTGGGTTTTCTCCTTCAGCTCAAGGTTGTCCTCCCTTTGAAGTTCAATTTGTAAATCAATCTCTTTACGGATTGTATTATTATTGGGACTTCGGCGATGGAAATACATCAAATGCAGTAAGCCCGTTTCATGTATTTGAAGAACCTGGCAATTTTCTTGTGAAGTTGGTTGTTGAAGGTGATGGAGGATTAGATTCTGCATATCAAACTATTACGGTTTTTTACCCACCGATTGCTGATTTTAGAGTAGACCCTGATAGTGTTCAGCTGCCATATGATTTTGTTAGAATGATAAATCTCAGTAGTTTAGGAGCTACATTTGAATGGCATTTTGGAGATGGCGCTATTTCTTTTGACTTTGAGCCTATTCATTATTATCCGGAAGCAGGAGTTTATGATGTTACGTTAATTGTTGGAACAGATACATATCCACAGTGCTTTGATACAATGACGAAATTAGGCGCTGTAGTTGCTGCTGAGCCATGCAATATTTATTTTCCCAATGCATTTATCCCTGATGCTTCAGGCCCTCAAGGTGGAAGTTATGTTATTGGCGATCCCTCAAATAAAATATTTCATCCGATACAGGAAGGAGTGGAAGAATATGTTTTAGAGATTTATAACAGATGGGGCGAGTTGATATTCCGAACAGAAGATGTAAATTATGGGTGGGATGGATATTTTAGAGGAAAACTGGTGAATACAGGAGTCTATGTGTATAAAGTATGGGCAACTTGCAGCAATGGAAATAGAATAAAAAAAGCAGGAGATGTAACAGTTTACAGATAAATACATATAAAGAATAAATAGATGTTTGATAAAATTTGTAATATTGCCAAAAAAAAATAGTTTTAAATACATGCAAAACAAAAATAGATATATCATAAGTAAGGTATTCAAAATCAATTTGATGATTTTGGCATTACTTGTTTTGCATGTTGGTGTTGCAATTGGTCAAAAACCGCAGTTCACACAATTTTATGCATCTCCATTATACTTGGCACCATCATTTACGGGTGCTACTGATGGCTCCCGTGCAGCCCTTAATTATAGAAACCAATGGCCTGAAATTCCTGGTGCATTTGTAACATATGCTTTTTCTCTTGATCACTTCTTCCATAATTACAATAGTGGATTAGGTTTGTTTATTTTAAGGGATGAAGCAGGTAGCGCAAGGCTTGGAAATACAACAGCAGGAATTCTTTACTCTTATGTTTTTAATGCAGACCATAGATGGACTATGAGGCCTGGCATTCACTTGAATTATACTCAGCAAACTATTGACTATAGTCGTTTAATTTTTGGCGATCAGCTTTCAATTGACGGCAATCACTCGCCTAACTCTTTAATTACTTTGCCTCCAATGGAAAATGTTGCATATTTTGATGCTTCATTCTCTTGGCTGGCTTATACTTCTGATATTTGGATTGGAATAACGGCAGATCATTTAATGATGCCCAATCAATCATTAACCGGGCAAAATGATAGAATTCCATTGAAGTTTAGCCTTTTTGGAGGTTATAAGTGGTTGTTGTCGGGTACTTACGCCGGTATAGAAGAAGAAAGTATTTCCACAGCATTTTTATATAAGAATCAAGGCTCATTTAATCAATTAGATATTGGGGTTTATTGGTTCAAATATCCATTTTCACTTGGACTGCTATATAGAGGTATTCCTATTTTCAATAATCCGGTATATGGAATTGCAAATAATGATGCAGTTGCCATAATAGGAGGGTTGAGAACAAAAAATCTGAGAATTGGTTATAGTTACGACTTTACAATTAGCAGATTGATGACATCAACAGGAGGTGCTCACGAAATTTCTCTAATTTATCATTTTAATCAAGGAGCTCCTGTGAAAAAGCCAGGCAAAATTCCTTGTCCTGCCAATCAGTTTTAATGATTAAAGTAATATTTTTTTAGCCTTTATTTTTTCTAATAAAAAAACTTTAAAACTTTGCATTACACTTTATTTTTTTACTTACTTTGCAATGCGTACAAAGTTTTAATTTTTTTAAATATTTGACTTATTAATGAGCAAACAAGATTGTAAAAAAATCACCGAGCAAGCATGGCAAAAGTTTTTTGAAAAAGACTTTCAATCAAGTGTAGACATTTTTGAAGAAGTGCTTGAAGCAGAAGAAGAAAATAAAGAAGCTATTTATGGGAAAGCATGTGCTTTGTTCAGATTGTTGGATTATGATGCCGCAGAAAAAGATTATAATAAACTTATAAAAATAAGTCCTAACGATTCAAAACTTTTTCATGCCAGAGGGCTGTTAAAAGGTGCTGATGAAAATGCTGAAGGTGCAATAAAGGACCTTGAAAAAGCATTTGACCTTGAGCCTGAGAGTGCTGAAGCTTGTCAAGACTTGGCTTTTGCCTATTTGACAGCAGAAGAGTATAATAAAGCAGCTCTAGCATTTGAAAAGTTAGTCGAACTTCATAAAAATTGTCCGCAGGGATGGTGTGGTAAAGGGCTTGTTGCTCTGTTTAAGAAAGAACACAAAAAGGCTGTTGAGTATTTTAATCTAGCAATAAAATCTGAGCCAAATTATTTACTTGCATTACTTGCTAGAGCTGACGCATATCTTGAATTGGGGAAAACTGCCGAAGCTCAAAGAGATTTGAAAAAAGTATTGGGAATAGATGCTAAAATATTCGATAAAAAATCGGAAGATCTTGAGGATGATGATGAAAACATTAACGAAGATGATGAGATTGAAGAATTTGATATTGATGATTAAAATCTGTATATAAAAAACATTGAATCCATGAAATCAAAAACTGTAAAAGCAACAACTACATTAATAATTGTATTGTCGTTAATGTTAACTTTTTCATGCGACAGAGGAAAATTTAATGTATTTACTGTTCAGGATGATAAGGAGTTAGGCGATGAAGTGCATGCTGAAATTGAAAAAGACCCTGCAACCTATCCAATTCTTGACAAAACAGTACATTCGGAATTATACAATCATCTTTACAGAATTAGGGACGTTATTTTAGCCTCTCCTGACATCAAGTATAAAAACGAATTCAACTGGGAAATTTATATTATTCATGATGATAATGTTATTAATGCATTTGCGATACCGGGAGGAAGAACTTATTATTATACCGGACTTCTTAAGTTTTTGGAGGATGAGGCATCTTTAGCCGGTGTGATGGCTCACGAAGTTGCTCACGCCGACTGGAGGCATAGCACAGCTAGGTTGTCAAAAATGTATTCTTATCAAACAATTCTTTCAGTAATATTAGGTGATAACCCAAGCCTTGCGGCAGAGATTGCTGCTAATCTTGCACTAGGACTTACAGCACTTGCTTATAGCCGTCAGGATGAGTATGAAGCAGATGAATATTCTCTAAGATATTTAGGTCCTGCTGAACACGACCCAAGGGGAGTAGCCTATTTTTTTGAAATGTTTGACTTGGAAAACCCGCCTTCAACCGTATCTACTTACTTAAGCACTCACCCATATGCCGGCGACAGAATAACCGAAATTTATAGACTTTTTGCTGAATTAGGGTATGCTGAAGGAAACAGATTCACAGAAAGATATCAGCAAATAAAGGCTTTACTTCCTTAAATGATTTCCCAGTATTAATTAACAACCACCAGAAACCGTTATTTTAGTTTCTTTTGTTGTTGATGCTGCATCAGAGCTGCTTACAGAGCTTCCAATTCTAATATAACGAGGATAATCAAACTTTGCCTTATCTTCAGAGTAATATCCATAAGCTGGATTAAATTTCTCAATAACGTGTTTTATTACCATTGAATAATTACCTGAAAGAACCAGAATGTTTTCGAATCCATTACCTACTAATGTAGTTCTTGCAACATGAGCATCAGATTCTTTGTTGGCAATTATTACCTTGGTTTTATCTTTTTTGAAAACTTTTTTTGATTTCTTAGATAGAATATCATTGAATGGAACATTAACAGAACCCTCAATGTGACCTTCTTCGAATTCTTCCTCTGTTCTAATATCAACAAAAATAAAATCTTTAATCCTTTCGCTATTTATTATATCATTTAATTCAGCAAAAGGCATTATAGACGATTCATTTGTAATTTCATTAAGAACATCTTTTTTGTTAGTTTTATAGCTCTTGGTTGTAAACCAATGAAAAACAAGGGCTAATATTATTACTAGGAAGAATAAAAACGCACTATTGTTTAAATTTTTTATTGCCATAATTGTCCTTTTTTATTATTAACAACCGCCGCTACCCTCAGGTATTGAAATTTCAATAATTGTTTTAACAGGTTTTTGTTGAGGCCTCAACTCTCTAACTGCTTTTCCTTCAAGGAAAAAATTCTTTACTTCATTAAGAAATCTATGTCGGTATAATGCCATGAAATCACCATTCTGATCTTCGGGAATGCTTTCTTCAATATTAAAAACAGCGTCAAAGAATCCATTAAGTCCACCTTTAAGTATATGAATATTGCTGTAACCTGCTCTGGCAGCTATCATCCAGGCATTTGCAGCGTTAGATTCTCCATCGGAATAAAACAGTTTCTTCTGGTTTTTATCTCTTAAGATACTTCTGTATTGATTGTCTAATAAGTTTTTTAAAGGAATATTAATGGCGCCAGGCATCATAAATCTGTTTGCACTTTCAGCGTCTCTAACATCTATAAATACACACTCTGCCTCTTCCCTGATAATTCTATAAGCCACTTCGACAGCATCAACGTGATACTCTTGAGAATTATACATTTCCAATACTGTTTCAGGCGACCTTTCGTGAAGGCTACTAGCACGCTCTGCAGGAAGGAAAAGATATATTGTCATAAGAACCATTAGCAAAAATGACGGCATTGTATAATTCGGTCTATCATCAAATTTCTTATAGTCAACTTTATTAGTTTTATCCTCAATAATTTTTGTAAAAATAAATGCCATTAAAGCCATAAAAGCTAAAAAGAAAGCAAACCATTTTTTCGACATTCCTAAAGAGTCATAAATAAATGGCTGTCCTAAATAACTACCTTTATAAATTGGCTCAAAATCAGAATAGAAATGCCCGAAAATGAAAATCCCTAAAAATGCTCCCAGTATAAAAACCATGGCATCAATTTTCCCAATTACGGCAGCTACGACGCTTGTTCCTGGGCAAAAGCCTCCCAGTATAAAGCCAAATCCCATAATTACTCCGCCAACAATTGCAGACCAAAGGTATGTTGGGTTTATATAAATAAGATCCATGTCAACCCAGCCCAAGTAACTCATAAAGACAAGTCCTGTCATTGCAGTAATTCCTGCTGTAAAAAACACTCTCAAGACAACGAAATCATAGCCGTAAAAAACTCCTGCAAGTTTTTTAGAGGAAGAAAATCCTGCTTGTTCTAGAATATAACCGAATCCAAAACCTATTATCAGAGCGAAGAACAGGTTGAGTTCCGGGTTTACTAATCCTTGTGGTATAAAAGGAGCCATATTTATTAGTTTTTTAAATTAAACCCACAATTTCTTGAAAAAATAAGCAATTACGTAGCCTGTTCCGAAGATAGCCATCATTGTAAGAATGCCGCCAGTGCTTAACACAGCCATTCCGCTTAGTGCTGCCCCACTTGTGCATCCTCTTCCGAATTGTGCTCCAAGTCCGAACAAAACACCTCCTGACAGAGCAAAAATAAGTCTTGTTAATGCGCTTATCCTTGGGCCTCTCTCAACTTTAAGTCCAAGTCTGCCCGCCATCGCGCCACTAAAGAACCCGCCGAAAATAACTCCAATAACCAGATATACTAGCCAAGAATTCAATGGGTTATTTCCGGGTGTGAAATACTCCTCATAAAACGCCGATTTTTCAGCATATTCGGGAGCAGTACTTCCGACTGTTGAAATAACTACACTTTTTGCAGCGCCTGATGCGCCAAGACCACGGCCTGTAATAACAAATGCTGACAGTAGAACCAGGCCTAGCAGAAAGCCGGCCAAGTATGGGTTCATGTAACTTTTTGGATTAACGCTCATAATATATTGTGTTTTTATTAGCAACCTCCTTGTATTGTAATCGTTTCAGTTTTAACTTCAACTTGTTCTCCATTTTCATCTCCGCTTACTAATGGGAAATTATTAATGTGGATATCCTGAAAACCTCTAAAAGTAGTTTGTGTTTTAATCATTGTATTATTCATAAATGCATTGGCCCCATATGCCTGATTATAAGCATTGTAGCCTAGTATCCTTAAGTACGCAGTTACAAATGAAGAATGACTTGCTGTATAGCAAAATACTGCTATTGGTTTATCAGTAGGTAGTGTAAGTAAGTCTTTATTTCTTGCCAAAGATTGTTTTGGAGCGTAATGTACTGCTCCGGGAAGGTGACCTTCATCGTAAGTGCTCTTTGGCCAATAACAAATTATAAAATATTTATCAGGATTTTCTAATATCTCTTGAGTAGTAACAACAACATCTTTTAATGAAACATCAAGAATTTCCTGAACTCTGTGCCTTAATGCTTGATATACACTGCTTTGGTCTGTTTTGATTGAAGGAAGACTGCCCATTTCTGGCTTTGGATATTCCGTTTTATCTAGTTTTCCTTCAAAATATGAGCCCACACCGGCAAGCCAGTAATTCTGAGCTGCTTCACGATTCCATGAGCTTAATCCATATCGCAGAGTGTAAACATTATCATACCCTAATAGCATTAATGTCATATTTACATATCCTGATAAGAAAGAATTTGGGCAAACCAGAACAATTTTCTCGAAAGAATTTGGGTCAATTATATTCTCAAAATAATGCAAAATATTAACAGGCCTGACATTTACTGAGTTTGCGATGTGAGCTTCTTTGTATGATTCCTCAATTCTTAGATCAATAATAAGATAATTCTTGCCTTTCATGTTTTGATAAACTTCGTCTGCATTTATAAGTGCCGGTACTTTTGCGCTGTTTATCAAGTTGCCGTTTTCTTCCAGATAATCAATAATCGCAGATGCAGGATTGTCAATTACTGCATTGGTTTGATTTTTATCCGTACTTCCGCATGAATTCAAAATTATTATTGAAGATATTATCAGAAGCAGAGTGATTACTTTGAACTTCGAGTTTCTTATATTCATGGTGAAATGTTGTTTCAAAATTCCTAATATTTATTCTTTCTTTTTATTCTCTTTTATATCCTTTTTGTCGTCTTCATCGTCTTCAAGTTCTTCCCACCCTGTAATCATTGCATTAAGGTTAGAAGAAATAGTATGTCCGGTTGTTATAAGATAGAGATGCACAACAACAAAAGCTATAATCAGATATGCCCCAACTGTGTGCAATAGAGCGATAGGCTCAATGCTTTCGATACCAAGGCTTTTCATTTCTCCCTGCCATTGATATCTATAGAACATATATAACAAACCAGTAATAATCATTATTGGGAACAGCATTACTTTAAGCATAAAATAAACTATTCTCTGCAAAGGATTTAGCTTGCTGAGAATGGTTTTTCTTACCGGGTGTGGTGCGTTTCTAAAAATCCCTGTAAGGTAATATTCTATTTGAGATTTTAAGTTTTTGGTTGTAGGTAAGTACTGTCGCCACTCTCCGGTTGTAAAATGCCAGAATATTGTAAAAACAGTAAGTATTATTAACGCCCATGCGGCCTTGTTGTGAAGGTCTACAGCACTTTCATATCCAAAGAAAGAAAAGGAACCATGTACTTCAAATCCGGTAAAAGCCAGAAAAACGACTAAAAAAGCCTGAGTCCAGTGCCAAAATCTTTCATATTTTTTATAAATAAAAACTCGCTTCATGTTATGAACTTTAATTATTAGCCTTAAGTTTTTTGTACGAGATATATCTGAATAAAGCATGTGACAACGCACCGATAAATGAAAATATTATCAGCAATTTACCAAGGTTGTCAATAGTTGCATTGTATGATTTGCCCGGAATATATATACCTTCAATGCTCTGTAGCCTGCTGTTGTTCCTTGTGTGGCAATCGGTGCAGGTTAATGCTTCTGAAGATGGTGAAACCATATGGTTAACAGGAAGAAACATTTGACTTTCAACAAAATCCCACTTTCCACTATATGGGAGTCCCACATAGTCCATCCCTGTTTTTAGCGCAAGTTCCCAATTGAAGTCGAGCCATAGAGCACCAACCCCCGGATGAGGTCCCCATAGTTTAGCTTGAAGTATTGTATGATATTCTGAGTCGTAAGGTTGCTTGCCTGTATGGATTTTCACAGGTACAATTCTGGAATTTTTATCACGCGAAGAGCCAAATAATGTATTAATCTTAAGAGGTAAATTATCAAAATCAATTTTATCAGAAAGAAGATGATGATCTGCTGTTCCATTAAACCATAAATAATCGGGGATTGCATTAACTGCCCATTGCTGATCTCCTTTTTCGGAAGAATAAACCGGATTGCCCAATGAATCAAGCATTTCATAAGGCATGCCTTCGGTCTTTTTAGTGGCTGTAGACCAGTCCCATCTCATTTTTGTTGCATTAACTTTTGCATATCTGGGAATGTGACAGGTTTGACAAGCTATTTTCGCAACATGTTCATTTAGCTTATAAACTGTATGTGGTGTATTGGTATGACATTGTTCGCAAGTTGCCCTGTTTGTATTTTCAGATGATAATCCATAATAGCGGCCCTTCATAACATGATTTTCAGCAGTGTGGCAATCGACGCAAGTTAGGTTTGCGCCATCAACACCCATGTGAACATCAACTGTTCGAGGTGCAGTAAGCAAGGCTAATTCAAGGTCGCCATGCTTAACATTATTACCTCCACCTCCATGAAAGTGACAGTATCCGCAGTTTTCTTTTTTAGGTTTGCCAACGCTTTGAACAATTGTCTTTAAATCAATACCGGGAGTCGGATATCCTGAACCTCCACGGGCTTTATCATACAGGCCGCTATTGTCATGGCAAGCTAGGCAATCAACATTATACTGATTAGTAAAATCAAAGTCTTTATCTGCCCATCCGTAGCCGGCATGACATCTATTGCAAGATGGTTCATTAGAAAAAATTCCTGTGCAAAAATTATTCAGTAGATTTCTTTTGCCAATATAAGTAATGCCTCTTCCTTCAATATATGCTTCTCTTTCCCATGTGAAATGAGGACTCGATAGTAATTCTTCACCTCTTTTGTTATGGCATGAAATACAAGTCTCAGTAATTTCATGTGCGTTTTTGAATTCTTTTTGAAGTTCTTTGTGCTGACTATGGTCAACTGATGAAATATGCAATGCAGCATATTGTGTTTTTAGTTCTTCAAGGTTTGTATTCTCTTTGTATGAATCCCTAAGTACGAATGTAATTATAACCAAAGGAATTACTACAGAAAGGAAAAAGATTATTGAATTCTTCATGGTAGTTGATTGGTTTGACGGTTTTTACATATGCAAATATATCAATATATTATTGTGCAAAAATCATATGCCAAAAAAATAAATATAACTTATATCGTGGTTATAAAAGTAAGAAATTTTTCAATGAAATTTATTCAATAAAAAATTTGATTTCCTTGGTGGATTCATTTCCTAAAATATCAGTAGAACGCACGGAAATGACATTAATGCTGTTTCTTATAAAGTCAGTAACAAATCCTTTGTACTCCTGTTCCTTGCCAGAGTTAAGAGTGTAAAAGATTTTATCTGTTCCGGTGTGAACATCTTTTGAAGTAATAAATACTTTCAAATGACGAGGATAGGATTCTATTTTTTCTCCATCTATGCTTGTAGTAGCATATGAATTAATGCTAAATTCGACTTTGATTTCAGGCCCTGTTATATCAACATATGCTGAGAAATTGCCGGTATTAGCATTGTCAACGTTGTCGAATGCTGTATAATACACGCTGTGGAATCCCTGATTCTCAATTCTAAAAGGATTGTTGTATTGAGTTTCTTCTTGATTGCTAATCTTGTATATTATATAATTTAAACCGGATTCATTATCTGTGGCATTAAGTATAATTTGCGTTCTAGGAGAAATAAATAAAGTATCTCTGAGGGTTATTTGTGCTCCTCTGATGCTGTGGCTAATTTCCGGGGCATTAAGGTCAACATAAGGAATGGCAATGCTTGTGCCGCTGGCCGTACTAAAGCTTTTATTGTTGACATTGTCCAAAGCATAAGAGCGGATTGTTATATTGCCTGAAACCATAGATAAAAAAACAGGAATTTCATAAAGGAAAAAATCTTTTCCGTTTAGTGAATAGTAAATCTCTTTTACACCTGCTTTATTGTCAATAGCAGTAATTTTAAGTTGAGATCTGCCAGAGGAGTATTCTCTGCCGCCTCTTATAAACTTATTGCCTAGTATTTCTTCAAATATAATAGGAGGGGTTTTGTCAAGATAAAAATCGTATGTTTTTGTTTCTTCAATATTTCCAAGGTTGTCAATGGAGTAATATGAAAAACTATGATTTCCTTCTGCAAGTTTAGAGATAGACACAGGTTTGTTATATAATGAAGGTTTCTCATCATTTAGCCAATACCATGTTTCTTTAATTCCATTTACATCTGTGGCTTCAAGATTAAACAATGACCTAGTAGAAACTATGTTTTCAAGTTGGTCATTTATTATGCTTAGATGTGTTGTAGGGGTAGAATTGTCAATAAAAATAATAAGATGATGTGGGGTTTCTTTATTTCCAACAAAGTCTTCTGAGTAGTATTTAAGAATGAATTTTTCTGCTTTCTCAAATTTAAGTTTGTTAGTATACTTCTGGAACGAAGAATTATTTACAGAATAAAAAATATCCTTTACGCCTGAAATGTTATCTGTTGCAGATAAGTCAATCTCAAATCCCGATGCAGCAATTATAGTGTCATTTTTTTTAATATTGTCACTTAGTGTGCTGAGCTTTGTTTTGGGCGATTCTCCATCTGCCATAAAAATATATATTTTTTGCTGACTCTTGCTGGGGTCTGCATGTATAAGTCTGTGTCGGCCCTGATTAATGATTTTTAACGGTTGAGAATTGTTGGATTTAGAATTTAATTGAATTGCGTTTTCTCCAATTGTGTCGGTTGATATAAAGAATAAAACCTGAGTAGAAGTATTGGTGATTATTCTTCCATCTTTATCCTTAATAATGGGATGATTATTAAGTTCTTTGTTGTTTTCTTGTGAATATGCCGGGCTTATGATGACAAACATCATCATAATATGAATAAAAAGATTTATTTTCCCGCGCTTCATAATTATTTATTGAATGGTAAAATTTTAAATTCTGTTCTTCTGTTTTCCTGATGCTTTTCTTCCGAGCAATTAACTCCTGAAACACATTCATTTCTTATCATAGTATCGCCATATCCAACAGCTTCCAATCTGTTTGCTTGAATACCTTTTGAAACTAAATATGTTTTAACTGATTCAGCACGTTGTTTTGATAATCTTAAGTTATAGGATGATGTTCCTCTTGAGTCGGTATGTGACATAAGCATAATACGTAGCTCCGGAAAATCTTTTAATGATTTCACTAGTTCGTCAAGCTTACGCATAGATTCTCTTGTTAAGTCCGCACTGTTGTGATCAAAGAAAATATCCTCTAGCTCAATAATACTTTCTGTATCGAAATAAATGAAAACTGTTTGATGTTTTTCAATATTCCCAACATTATCAACAGAATAGAATTTTAATTCATATTGTGATTTATCTGAAAGATTAATTGGCTTGCCATTCCATTTTTCATAAGGGTTTTTATCCAATGAATAATAAGTGTGGCTTACTCCTGAGTTTTCGTCTTGTCCCAAAAAGGTTATTTGTGCTTTATTGTTGCAATAATATCTGTTTGCAAATTTCAATATCAAGCCTTCAGTAATCTTAATGTCAGTTTTTGGTGGATTTGCATCTGCAAATATCTCGTAAATTGTTTGCTGATTTGTTATTGGGTCAATGTGTGTGAAAGTATGCAACCCATGTCTGCTGAAGCGTATTTTATTGCCGTTATTTGATGAAGATGGCACAATATGTTTGTTTTTTGTATCTACGTCAGTAGACATAAGCAAGAAAACGTCCAACTGACGATTAACGAATATGTTGCCATTTTCATTAGTAAAAATCTTTTTTCCCTCTTCAGGTATTTCTTGAGAATAAGACAAAAACCATGTCAAACACAAAAATGCAAAAAGCAATAATTTTTTTATTGCTTTCATTAAATCTGTTGTGTTTGTATAATTATGCATAAAATTCTATTGTTGTTCAGGGTTTATTCTAAATCCTACAATTAATAAGTCATCAACCTGTTTGTAAGTGTCAGATGTCCAATTCTTAAACTCCTGATCTACCAAAACCTTTTGTTCAATCATAGGTTTTTTGTTGTTTTGACCAAGTAGTTCTTTAAGTCTTTTTGTTGAAAATTTATCTCCATTCGGACCTCCGAATTGGTCAGGATACCCATCAGAAAAAAGATAACAGGCTGTAGGTTTTTTAATTTCAAGCTCAAAGTTTGTAAACAAACGTTCTTCCTCTAGTTGTAATCCACCTATAGGAGTTGGGTCCCCTTTTATTGTATGCACTTTTTTATCAGTTACATAAATTAGAGGATTTTTAGCTCCGGCAAACTCAAGCTTTTTGCACTTATCGTGAATTAAGGCAATGCTCATTTCCATACCATCACGGTTGTCGTTTTTGTATTGCTTCAGGCTTTTTCTAATAGTTTTATGAAGTTCGTTAAGAATTTGCGCTGGGTTTATAATGCCTCTTCTAGTAATAGTTTCGAGTAGGTTTACCCCAATCATCGACATAAATGCTCCTGGAACTCCATGCCCAGTGCAGTCTACCGCAGCGACGATCATTGCATTTTCATATGCAGGATTGTCTTTGGCGCTGATTTTTCTAAACCAGAAAAAATCACCACTTACAACATCTCTTGGCCTAAAGAAAATAAATGAATCCTTAAATAAACTTTGAAAATCTTCTTCTCCAGGTAGTATGGCTTCTTGTATTCTTTGAGCATAAGCAATGCTATCAGTGATTTTGTCGTTTTGCCATTTAATCTCTTTATAGGCATGCTCAATTTCGTTGTTTTTGATAGCAATTTGGTCTCTTTGCTGAGATATTTCAATGTTTTGCTGGGCTAGTTTTTTATTAGCTCTCTTCTTTTCAAAAAGTGAATAAAGAATAACCAAGGCAAATAGTATTACAAATGCAGATCCGCTGATGAGAGTATTTCTAAGAAGCTTCTGGCGTCTGATCTGTTCTTCCTGAAGTAGTCTTTCTTGTTCCATAAGGTCTATTTGCAGCTGTCTTTCTCTTGAAACCTGCTCTACCTCTTGTAATGTCTGTCGTGTGCTTACAAGTTCTTGCTGTCGCACGGTTAATTCAACCGCTGTTGCTTGTTTTTCTGCCTGAGCTTGTTCAACCATTCTTGAAGCTTTTTCACGGGTTTTTCTTGCTTGTTCTTCTTGTATTCGTCTTTCAATTATGGCAAATAAATCATAATATTCTCTCGCCTTTTCAGCTTTACCGATAGCATCATAATTCTTTGCTAAAAGAACATAGCAACTTCTCAAAACAATCATCTCGTTTAGTTCTGTTGCTATCTGCAATGCCTCCTCAAGGTTGTTAATAGCTTTTTGGTTAAGCCCTTTTTCAGTTTTTGTAGATGCAAGATTAATAAGAGATGAGGCTATTTCAGCTCTACGTTTTTGCGACCTTGCAATATCCAGCCCTTTTTTCTGATAGTCAATTGATGAGTCAAAATCCTGAAGTTCAAAGTAAATCTGTCCAATATTGTTATAAATCTGACGAACTGCATTTATATTGCCAATCTTTTCATTTGCTTTAACAGATTCTTTGAAAATGTCTATTGCATTTTTATACTGATTTTTTTCCCAATAAAAGAACCCCAAATTATTAAACCTCCGAGATGCTTCAGTGAAATTCCCGTCTTGAAAATGCTTAAATGCTTCTGCTTTATATTCTTCGGCTTTTTCAGGTGCAAAATCAAACCCCTGCCCAAAATTAGATAAACTAATCAGTGCAAATATTAAAGCAAATGTAATTTTTATAAATTGTATCTTCATTGTGAGGTATTGTGGTTTGTAAAAATCTCTTTTACATCTCGTAATAATCAAATTCAAGCTTTGTCATAGTTTCAAAATCTTTTCCTTCCTCAAACATATCTTCATCTTCAAATTTATGAAACCAATTAATCTCTAATTCATAGCCCATTGCCAGCAATTGTTTTAAAATAACAAGAAGCTCAAGTATTTTTTTTGACGATGCTGAATTCAAATATTCAAGCTTAAAATCGATTTTAGTTTTTGGTTTTGGGTTTTTAATGTATTGCAATGCCCAGTCAATAATTGGGTGGTAAAAAACATTTATATTTTCCGGAAGCGATCTGCCTGTTATTTCTAACATTCCATTTTCTGCATCAAAATATACTCTGGGAGAATCTTCCGTTCCAAAAATGCTTAGGTTATCCATGTTTTAATTATTAAACCGTTTGTTATTATTTTATTATAATCCTAATGTTTTTATTATCTGCAAATATATTTTATTTTTTTGCATAGATTGTAAAAAAAACCCTTAATTCGTCGGCTTTTTGATAATTATTGAATAAAATATATGACTTTTATTGAATTTACTACCGTAATATGCATATTGTCAATGCGTTGCAATTATTTATTTTTTTAAAAAAATTATTAAGATAGTCCTGATATTTGCAAAATTACCGGTAAGTCAATTGACACGCATCCAATTATCGTAAAATAATCGTAAATTAGCAGATAGAAAATTCATATAAATGGCTGAGCAAAAGAAAAACGAATCATTCCTTCCGATAACGCTAGATGAAATTAAAACCTTGGGTTGGGATTGTGTAGATGTAATTTTAGTTACTGGAGATGCTTATGTTGATCATCCTTCATTTGGCGCTTCAATAATAGGCCGACTTATTGAATATCTAGGATTTCGGGTTGCAATATTGCCTCAGCCCAACTGGCAGGATGATCTTAGAGACTTTAAAAAGCTGGGAAAACCCAGACTTTTTTTTGGTGTTACTGCCGGCAATATGGATTCTATGGTAAATCATTATACTGCTCTTAAGCGACTTAGAAGTAATGATGTATATACACCTGGAGGCAGAGCCGGAGCAAGACCGGATTATGCTACCATTGTTTATTCGAAAATATTAAAGCAATTATATCCGGAAGTTCCTATTATTATTGGTGGCGTTGAGGCCTCGATGAGAAGGTTTACTCATTATGACTATTGGTCAGACTCTGTAAAGCCATCCATTTTAGTTGAATCAGGAGCAGATATGCTTGTTTATGGCATGGCTGAAAAGGCGATTTCTCAATTGTTGAAGCTCCTTGATAAAGGCGTGCCTCTTGCATCAATTAAAAATGTGCCTCAAACATCATTCATTTTAAATGATGAGGAAAAGCTTCACGAAATAAAAGAATATCTCACTGAATTTATGCCATCACACGAGGAGTGCTCATCAAATAAGGAGGAATTTGCAAAGGCATTTAGAATTTTTGAAGAGTCGGGAAATCAACTAAAGCCGATTAGGTTGGTTCAGGAAATTGGCAAAAAAACTATTGTTGCTAATCCGCCAGTTGCAGTATTTGATCAAGAGGATTTAGACGTGTATTACGGATTGCCTTATACTCGATTGCCTCATCCTAAATACAAAAAGAAACCACCGATTCCGGCTTATGATATGATAAAGCACTCTGTTACAATGCACAGGGGATGCTTTGGAGGGTGTAGTTTTTGCACCATATCTGCTCATCAGGGGAAGTTTGTGTCGAGCAGGAGTGAACACTCAATTCTTAAGGAAGTTTCAGACATTGCAGCAATGAGCGATTTTAAAGGCTATGTTTCTGACCTTGGCGGACCATCTGCAAATATGTATAAGATGCAAGGGTTCGATATGAAAATTTGTTATGAATGCAAAAGACATTCTTGCCTATTTCCACGAATTTGCAACAATCTCAATTACGACCACCGGCCGCTTACAGAACTATACAAAGGAGCTTCTGAAATAAAAGGCGTTAAAAAAATAATTGTTAGTAGTGGGGTAAGATATGATATGCTTGTTGATACTAAGCCAAGCGACCAGTCGAGGTTTGGGTTGAATGATTATATGAAAGATTTGATTAGAAACAGGGTGTCTGGAAGATTAAAAGTTGCCCCCGAGCATACATCCGAAAAAGTTTTATCACTGATGCGAAAGCCTTCCTTTAGGCTTTATAAAATATTTCATAATGAATTTCTAAATATTTGCAACAAGGCAGAGTTGAATCAACAAATTATTCCATATTTCATTAGCGGCCATCCGGCAACAACACAATCAGATATGGCTAATCTTGCAGCTGAACTCAAAAAATTAAGTGCAAACCCTGAACAGGTTCAGGAATTTACTCCCACGCCAATGACTCTGGCAACTACGATTTATTATACAGGTATAAATCCTTATACAGGAGAAAAGTTATTTGTTGAAAAAAATACTATTGAGAAAAGAAGACAGAAAGACCATTTTTTTGCTAGTAAGCAAAAATCCTTCTATAAGAAACGGAAATCATAATGGCTTAATATGGGTAAGATCTTCTCTGCTTGTGAACAACAAGAATTCCTAAGTAAATCAGCACAGGTGTTATTAATAGACAATTAAATAACCATCCGGCAATTCCAAAGTCTAGTAGCCACGAAGTAAGTGAAGAAAACAGCAGATGTGAAGCAAGCCAAAAATATTTTTGTTTTTTTGTCATATCCATTATTATTACTTACTTGAACAAATTTATTCGTTTTATTGATGAATTATATATTAAAACTGAATATTTTGCCTTTCATTTCTTATTTTTACAAACGCTTTATAACATATGCATTCAGGGTGCTTATTAACAGATTGTCAATAACTTTGACTTGGTTTTAAAGTTTTAAAAATAGTTTTTTAGTAATAATCTTCAAAAAATAATATATGTCAAAAAAGAAAATTGTAGTTCTGACAGGTGCAGGTATTAGCGCTGAAAGTGGAATAAAAACATTCAGAGACAGCGATGGTTTGTGGGAAGAGCATGATATTATGGATGTGGCTACTTATGAGGCCTGGCTTAGGAATAAGGAACTTGTTATTGAATTCTACAACCAAAGGAGAAAACAACTATTTGAGGTTGAGCCAAACGCCGGACATTATGCTATTGTTAAACTTGAAGATAAATTTGACGTTTTTGTTGTCACTCAGAATGTTGATGATCTTCACGAAAGAGCTGGCTCCAAAAATGTTATGCACCTGCATGGTGAACTGAAAAAGGTTAGAAGTACTGTTGATGAAGATCTTGTTTATGTATTGGATGGTTGGGAATTGAAAATTGGAGATAAATGTGAAAAAGGTTCTCAGCTTAGACCTCATATTGTTTGGTTTGGAGAGGCGGTTCCTATGATATACGAAGCTGCTCAGCTTGCTTCTAATGCCGATATTATCATTATTGTCGGAACTTCATTAAATGTATATCCTGCAGCCGGATTGGTTGGATATGCAAAGCAGGGGACTCCTGTTTACCTTGTTGATCCGGGAGACATAAATACTGCCCATATCCAAAATCTTACTTTTATTAAAGAAAAAGGTTGTGTTGGTGTTCCCAAGCTAGTTGATGAATTGCTTCAGAAAGGATAAATGATTTCGGTAGTTTGAACAGTTATTAATTAAGATTTTATTGCGATGAAAAAACTTTCAATGGATGAATTGAATAGAATGTCAGTTGATGAATTTCACCGAACAGATAAGTTTCCTTTAGTTATAGTTCTTGATAATATTAGGTCTATGATGAATATTGGCTCTGTTTTTCGCACAGCTGATGCATTTAGGGTAGAAAGTATTTTTTTATGTGGGATTACTGCCACACCACCAAATCGTGAAATTCATAAGACCGCACTAGGAGCAACTGAGTCTGTTGATTGGAAGTATTTTGAAAAAACTACTGACGCCATTATGCAATTAAAAAAAGATGATTTTTTTGTTGTTGCAATGGAACAGACGGATTCTTCAATAAGCTTATCTAACTTCAAGCCATCAAATGATAAGAAATATGCAATTGTTTTTGGTAATGAAGTAAAAGGAGTAGAGGACGAGGTTTTAAAAATGTGTGATGCTTGTATAGAAATCCCCCAGTTTGGAACTAAGCATTCTCTGAATATTGCGGTTACTGCAGGAATGGTTGTATGGGACTTTTATTCAAAACTGTTGAAATAAAATCTATTCTTTTGTCTGGTCGTGGTCGGCTTGGAATCTGAATCCCAATCTTTTTCCGGTTTTTTGCTTCATAAAAAATGAATTTTCAAAAACCTCATTAACACTCGTTTCCTTAACCATGTCGTAGGGTGGTGTCAGCAAATCAAAATCAATACTATATAGGATAGCAGATTCAATAATTTTTCTGATGGAATCTTTTTCTATAGGATTATTCATAAACTGGTCAAAATAAAAGCCTGTTTGATGCTTTCCTTCAACTAGAAAGTGCTTTTCTTTGTTAATAAAAACCCTTGCAACTAAATATCCTGAATCGTTTAGCCTATTATATTTAAATGAATCTGTGAGGAAGTTGTATAAATTGATAACTCCTGAATATGACCTCGTTTGGTCTTGCTGAATATAGGGAGTCTTCATAACATTGTGTAAACGAGGAAACTCAAACACGTTGGTGTGCATCGACATTATTAAGGTGTCGCCTGCAAAAATTATTTCGCCCTCAAACTCGCTTTTATCTTTGAAGTCAACTTTTATCTTTTCATTATTATCTCTAAGCGATTTTCTTGTGTCGGTGCAAATATGCTCTGCTGCTTTTTTGAATTCTTGAAAGACTTCTTTGGTATTATTATACACAAGTCTTTTTAATGATGCTTTTGAAACAAGTTTATTGTAGAACTTGCTGTTTTCAAGATTCTCAAGATTGTTCGTAGCTGCTTCCATATATGATTAATTTTTGGTTAGCAAACCTAATAATTATTAGTGAGATTTGGGATTTTTTTTTAATGACAATAGAAGTTACAGAAAAAGTAGCAAAGTAATTGCCGGCAAACCTTTTCCAATCTTGAAAATCTTCAGCCCCTAACCCAAAGAGCCAACTGCGGCTATAGCGGAGTTTTCGCCGTCAATAGCTGATGAAACAATTCCTCCGGCATATCCTGCACCTTCTCCGCTTGGATATAGGTTCTCAATCTGGAAATGGCACAACTTCTCAGGGTGCCTTGGTATTCTTACAGGAGATGATGTTCTGGATTCGGGAGCCAAAAGCATAGCCTCGGAGGTGTAGTATCCTTTCATCTTTTTTCCGAAATCTATAAATGCTTTTTGCAATGATAAAGTTATAAAGTCGGGGAGAATTTCATGAAGAGCAACGCTAGTAACTCCAGGATTGAATGAAGTTTTTCCGAGTGTTGCAGATTGTCGTGCAATACAAAAGTCTGTCATTCTTTGTGCAGGTGCTTTTTGCTCTTTACCTGCTGCATCAAAGCATTTTATCTCTAAATCTTGCTGAAACTTTAATCCCGCAAGCGCGCCGTATTGCTGATAACTTATTAGCTCTTCTGGATTTATAGTAACCACAATCCCTGAATTTGCATAAGGAGAGTTTCGCTTTGAATTAGACATTCCGTTAACAATTACTTCTCCGGGCTTGCTTGCCGCCGGAACGATTATCCCTCCGGGGCACATACAAAACGAGAAAACTCCTCGGCCTTCAACTTGTGTTACTAATTTGTAACTTGCAGTGGGAAGGTAAGGGCTTCTTTTTCTTGATTTATATTGAATAGAATCTATCAATTCCTGTGGGTGCTCTGCCCTAACTCCCATAGCAAATGGTTTTGACTCAAGTGAAATGTTCTTAGAAATTAGTAGCTCGTAAATGTCAGTTGCTGAATGCCCGGTTGCCAGAATGAAAGCATCACCTTCAAACTCTTTGCCTTCAGTGCTTATAGCCGATTTAATCTTTCCATTAGAAATTATAAAGTCTGAAATAAATGTATTAAAATGGAATTCTCCCCCGGCATTTATTATAGTATTTCGAATGTTTGTAATAATTCCCGGCAACTTATCAGACCCAATATGAGGGTGTGAGTCGTAAATTATTTCAGGATTGGCGCCATGTTCAACAAGTATCTTTAGAATGTCATTTACATTCCCTCTTTTTGTGCTTCTTGTATAAAGCTTGCCGTCTGAGAATGTCCCTGCACCACCTTCTCCAAAGCTATAATTTGAATGGATATTTACTAAACCGGCTGTGTCGGGTCTGTTTATAATTGCAATATCTTGTTTTCGATCACTTACATTTTTGCCTCTTTCCAAAACAATAGGTTTTGCTCCAAGTTCAATACATTTCAGTGCCGCAAATAATCCAGCCGGCCCTGAGCCAATAATAACGACTTTTCTTGATGATAATGTCTTTTGATATCTACTATGAAATGGCTCAAATACTTTTGGTTCTTCGTCAATAAATGCATTAACTGAAAGAATAACCTTTATGTTTGGTTTTCGTGCATCAATAGATTTCTTTAAAATTTCTATGTGCTTAACGCGCAAGGGGGGCATATTCAGTGTCCTTGCAACAATACCTGCAAGTCCCGAAATATTTGAGCCCTGTTCGGGGCTAAGTGTAAGAATGAGGTTTTTGATCACTTTAATTAAACTTGTTATTCAAACAAAAGCGAAACCATAATAATTTGCGATTTCAACTGATCTATTGAGTTTGAAAATATTGTGTTATCTCGGTTTATCATATCTCTAATTCCAAAAGCAGCTTTTATTTCCATAGAAAACTTGAAATAAAAGAAGTAATGATCGAAGCCAACTCCAAGTTCATAGAAATAATCGTTTTTCTTAATGCTCGATAAAACTTCCTCTTCATAGTCTTCTTTTTCTTCTCCTGACGCAAGGTCATAACTATATTTTAAACCTCCAATCACGTATGCTCTTGTGTTGCCCATTCTAACTGATTTGTACTTAAGATGTAGAGGTATGTCAATAAATGTGGATTCAATCTTTTGTATTTTCTTTATAGCCTGACCGTTTCTTACTCCGTAATACTCAATGTTTCTATCACCAAAAGTCAAGGTAGGTATAAATCTGAGGTCCCAATGCTGCCCAAGTTTTAGATTAGAAACAATTCCTATATTAAATCCATATTCATGACGAGGTAAAACAGAATATACAGTGTCAAATATTGTTCTATTTTGTAGTGAATAGTCAAGCGCGCTTAAATCTTCTGAAGATTTCAAAGCAAAATTCATCTTATTCAGACCTATTGAAAACCCAAAATGATAAGGTTTATGATCGTAATGCAAAAGATTTGGAGCAATGTATCTTTTTTTCTGCGAAAATGAATGACTTGCTGATGCTATTAGCAGAATTATTACAAGTGTAAATAACTTTAATTTATTCATAGTTATGATGAATTTTTCCTTTCACAAAAATCAACGCAAATGTATTAAAAATATTGTTTTTTAGTTTTTGACGTAAGGGCTTAATAGTATAATATAAAAGGTGTTTTACTTTTTTCCGATATATAAATATACTATCCCAAATGTTAATTTTATAAATCTGGCTTCTTCAAAGCCTGCAGTTTTCATTAATTCGCAAAAATTATCACCAAACAAAAACTTTTTTACTGAGCTTGGCAAGTACTTATATGCTTTGGTATGGCCTGAAAATAACTTTCCAAAAAATGGTAGTATGTGAGAGGAATATAATTTGTAAAAACTTTTCATAGGTTGCTTTTCGGGTTTGCCAAATTCCAATATGTATGCATAACCTCCCGGTTTCAAAACTCTTAAAATATCCTCTAATCCTTTTTGGGGATTTTCAAAATTTCTTATTCCAAAAGATATTGAGGCCGCATCAAACGAATTATCAGAAAAAGGAAGTTCTGAGCCATCAGCTAATTGAAATGAAACTCTATCGTTTAGTTTTTTCTTTTGTGATTTTTCTTTAGCTATTATCAGCATTTTCTCGGCAATATCTACTCCAATAATAGATGCCTCTTTTATTTTTGATAATTCAAACGCAAGGTCTCCTGTCCCTGTGGCTACATCAATAATTGATATGGGAGTATTTTTTGCCATTTCTTTTCTCAATCTCTTTCTCCATCTTTTATCTATACCCATAGAAAGAAAGTGATTAAGGAAATCATACTTAGGGGCAATGTCGTCAAACATTTCCCTTACATCTTCTTTTTGAACATGATTGATTGAAATCGGCATTAATTTTTATTTAAGGAGAAAGTCTTTTTATTTTCCAATTATGGTTTTCGAGGATGTAAACAATTCTGTCGTGCAGCCTACTCTCTCTGCCTTGCCAGAACTCAATTCTGTCGGGGATCAGGCGATAGCCTCCCCAATATTTTGGGCGGGGAATATTTTTATCTTTAAAAGTTTTTTCGAGTTCTGCAAACTTTTGCTCTAATTCTTCTCTGCTATCTATTTCTTTGCTTTGCTCTGAAGCCCATGCCCCAATTCGACTTTGAAATGGTCTGCTATTATAATATTCATCAGACTCAGAATCGCTTATTTTCTCCACCCTGCCTTCAATAATTACTTGCCGCTGTAGTTCCAGCCAGAGAAAAACTATTGATGCGTATGGGTTTTCATTAATCTGATTTCCTTTTCTGCTGTTGTAGTTTGTAAAAAACAAAAATCCTGATTCGTCAACGCCTTTCAGTAATACTGTTCTTGAAGAAGGTCTGCCCTTTTGATCCACAGTTGCAATATTCATAGCATTGGGCTCATCAACACCTGATTTTAACGATTGCTCAAACCAGGTACTGAATTGCTTCAAAGGATTTTTGTCAACATCCTTAATGTCAAGGCTATGCTTGCCGTATTCTTTTCTTAAATTTGAAATATTATCCTTCAAAATTTATGATGGATTTGTGAATGCAGGTTTTAAAATAAAATTTACTTCAATCTTGAAAGTCCAATTTTAATTCTTTTTACAGCTTCAATAAGCAAATCATTTGATGTTGCATATGAAAATCTAATGCAGTCAGGGGATCCGAAAGCATCTCCTGAAACCATTGCCACATGCACTGTGTTTAGAAGATACATTGCAAGGTCTTCTGCTGTTTTTATAACATAATCGCCATCTTTTTTGCCTAGATATGATTTGATGTCAGCAAAAACATAAAATGCTCCCTGTGGTTTATTTGTAATAACTCCAGGAATATCCTTCATTAATTCAAGTACAAGGTCTCGTCTTTCTCTAAATTTTTCAAGCATAGATTTAACATCCTCGGCTCCCATGCTCATGGCTTCAATGACAGTTCTCTGAGTAATACTGCATGTTGCAGAAGTAAATTGTCCTTGAAGTTTTGTGCATGCTTTTGCAATGTCAAGGTTTGATGCTGAATAGCCAAGTCTCCAACCCGTCATTGCATATCCTTTAGAAAGTCCATTGATAATGATAACTCTGTCTTTTATTGAATCAAACTGAGCAATACTTTCATGTTTGCCATCAAAAACTATGTATTCATATATTTCGTCAGACATTATATAGACATGGGGGTGCTTTTCAAAAACCTTAGCCAAAGCAGCAAGTTCATCTTTTGTATAAACAGTACCGCTTGGGTTGCAAGGACTTGAAAACATGAAAAGCTTTGATTTTGGGGTTATTGCTTTTTCAAGTTGTTCAGGAGTAATTTTAAAATCGGTTGTTATATCAGTATCTATATATACTTCTTTTGCTTCTGCCATTTTAACTATTTGCCTGTAACTAACCCAAAATGGTTTAGGAATAATAACTTCTTCACCCGGATTTGCGAGGCATAAAACTGCATTTGCTATTGCTTGCTTACCGCCTGTTGTAAGAACGATTTGCTCTGCAGTATAGTCAAGATTGTTATCTCTTTTTAATTTATTGCAAACTGCTTGTCTTGCATCCTGATAGCCGTTTACAGGTGTATAAAATGTATAGTTGTTGTCAATTGCCTTTTTTGCTGCTTCTTTAATTCTGTCGGGAGTGTTAAAATCTGGTTCGCCTAGACTTAAATTTATTACATCATACCCTTTTTCTTTTAATTCGCGGCTTTTTTTTGCCATTGCCAATGTTTCGGATTCACCCAAAAGATTGATTCTGTCTGATAATTTAGTCATGATATATAAGGATTTATTTTGTGAAAAATGTTTTTGTTTAATAAGCTTCTGATTTTTCGAAGTTTATCTTTCATAAAGGCGCAAAATTAAAAAATTACTTTAATAATGTGTATTTTTGCAAGCCAAATCATTATAAAGATTTAAAACATAGTTTTATGAATACATTATATACTGTTCTAACCGTTGTCCTTGTTGCAGGTGGTGTGTTTGCAATTGCATATTTCCTTCTTAAAGAATTTTTTCAGAACGAACAAAGTAAAAGGAATTATAGCTCTTTTGAAGAAAAAGTTAGTATATCACTTCCTGTTAAAATGCAGGCCTACGAAAGAATTGTATTGTTGCTTGAAAGAATGTCGCCCACTAATCTTGTTATGCGTACGCACAAACAAGGACTTACTGCGGCTCAATTTCATCAAATTTTGATTCAAACAATTAGGGAAGAGTTTGATCACAATCTTTCGCAACAGCTATATATCTCTGACAAAGCTTGGGAAATGGTTTCAAATGCCAAGGAAGAAATGATTCGTCAGATTAATACTTCTGCCGGGCTGCTTGATGATAAAGCTACTTCAACTGATTTAAGTAAAAAGCTGCTTGAGATGAGTATTGATAAACTTGCCACAAGAAAAGCTCTGGATTTTGTTAAAAATGAAGCAAGAAAAGTTTTTTAATAATGAAAATAGTTTTAAACAATAGAAGCGAAGAAATAGAAGGATTTTCTAAACTAACTGTTCAAGAGTTGTTGGATTTTAAAAAATTCTCCTTCAAATTTTTAGTTGTTAAGATTAATGATGCCGTCGTAAGGCCTGATGAGTTTTCGTCTGCAATTATTAATGATGGTGACATAGTGCATGTACTTCACTTAATTAGTGGAGGTTGATTATCTGTTTTGTCTTATGCCCGAGTTTAAATGTAAAATGCCAATTAAACTATCGTAAACATTACCGGGCTTTCTGTGATATACATAGATAGTATAATCGTTTTCTGCATCTGAATGATTGCCTTCCGATAAATATGTCTCACCTTGTGTTTTCCCATCTTGCAGAAATACATACATATAATTGTAATATCCTTGTTTTAGAAGCATGCTTAAATAATATTCATTATCTCTGAAAGAATATTTCATTCTGTTTTCAGCAGTATAAGACCAGTCTGTTAATGATCCTACAATGTAGAAATTTCCATTTTGCTCAGGTATTTGGTACTTCAGACTGAAATGCACCCATGCATAGTCCGCTTCTATACCAGAATCTTGCGCATCTGTTGTTTTAATATAAAACCTTCCATTGATATCGTCATCTGTTGTGTATCTTCTTGATGATCTTCTTTGATCTTTAAATAAAAACACCTCATAATGTGAATGAGTGGCTGAAATGTCGCTTACTCTTTCCGTAGTAAATCTTAAGCTTCTAATGTCGAACCTCCTAAATTCATTGCCCCCGTCAAATAGGTTCTTTTCTTCATATTCATAAACCAACTTGTCGCCTAAAACTAACTTTGGCTTTAAATCCCAGATAATATTATCTGTTCGTCCATTTTGCTTTATAGTTACTTTTAAATCTTGATATGGGTTTGAAATTCTATATCCTGTTGAATTTATTGTGAAATTAATTTCTTGCATCTCATCTCTTTTTGATACTAGTGTCGCTTTTTTAACACTTCCTTCAATGGAAATTAATTGCTCAAAGACCTGAAATTTCCTAGTTAAAACTATTTGGTCAGGGTCATTGTTAAGATATACCTTAAGAATGAAATTCCCGGAAACTTTTGGTCTGATATTTTTGTTCGGAAATTCTAAAGTGTAATGTGTATAATCAATTAATGTGTTTATTGAAAATTGATAGTCGGTAATCTGGTCATCAAAAAAGCCATCAATATATTCTGAATTCCTTAATTGAGAAGGCTGCCAATCTGAATTACAATGAATAATCGTATAAAAATAATTTTTGTAATCTCCGTCAAGATCATCAAATTTCAATATTAAACTTTCATTAGAATTGTAACGAATTAATGGAGGCGATAATTCAAATCCTTTTTTATAAAACAAAATGGTTTTAATGTTGTTGTTATAAACAAAATCTCCGTATTTGAGGAAATTATCTTGATAGTAATCTTCAGATGGTGGTTGGTTATTTAGCTGAGAGCCAGTTGATTCGTTGATGCTTGATTTTACAATAAATGTATTTAATAAAAATATACAGGTAAACAAGACTTGAAATGCCTGAACTTTTTTTATTTTTGTCGCGTTTTGTATCATTGATTTGAGTATTTTATTAGATTTGTTAAATCAATACAAATCTAAGTAATAATGCTAATCTTGTAAATTTATTTTGAAGATATGAAAATATCTATAATTTTGTGTTTGTAAAGGCTATTAAAAACCAGGCACTAATGATGTCAAAAGTAATAAAAATACGCAAGGGGTTAAATATCCCGCTTATAGGCGAAGCAGAAAAAATTTTAACAACCCTACCAAGGTCGAATGTATATTCAATAAAACCTGCTGACTTTCACGGATTAACACCAAAAATGTTAATTAATGAAGGTGAGAAAGTTAAACCCGGGACTCCTTTATTCAAGGATAAGTATAATGAGGATGTAATATTTACATCTCCTGTAAGTGGTACTTTTTCCGGTTTAATAAGGGGAGATAAGAGAAAGATTCTTGAAGTGCAAATTAAACCTGAAGAAACAGATGATTATGTTGATTTTGGAGCAAGGGATCCATTATCATTAGATAGGGCAGAAGTTGTTAGTAAAATTCTTCAAAGTGGTTTGTGGCCTGTAATTCGTCAAAGACCATATTCTGTTATCGCCAAAACATCTGATAACCCAAAGAGCATTTTTGTGGCGGCTTTTAGTTCGGTACCTTTAGGGCCTGATCTTGATTTTATTGTAAATGGTCAGGAAGCAACTTTTCAAACAGGGTTGAATGCGTTGTCTAAATTAACAAATGGCAAAGTTCATCTTTCACTCCATAATGAAAATTCTATTTCTAAAGCCTATACTGACGCTAAAAATGTTGAAATACATTATTTTAAAGGGCCTCATCCTGCCGGGAATGTTGGTATTCAGATACATCATATAGATCCTATCAATAAAGGAGATGTTGTTTGGTATCTTGATGTGCAGGGTGTTATTATGATTGGAAGATTGTTTGAAAAGGGAATTTATGACGCAAGGAAGATAGTTGCTCTTGTTGGTTCTGAAGCATCAAATCAAAGATATTTTAAACTAATCAATGGTGCTTGTGTAAAGTCTGTTATTGAGAATAACTTAAAGCCTAATGACAGTAATGATATTAGAATTATCAGTGGAGATGTTTTAAGTGGCTCTATTGTTAGCAACGATGGTTTTATTGGTTTTTATGACCAGATGATTAGTGTGATTCCTGAAGGTAATAAGCCTGAATTTGTAGGATGGATTACTCCCCAGCTTAATAAGTTCAGTATTTCAAGAACATTTTTCTCTTTCCTAACTCCCTGGAAAAAATACAGAATTGACACAAACATTAGAAGTGGGGAAAGACCTTTTGTTGTTACCGGTCAGTATGAAAAGGTTCTTCCTATGGATATTTACCCTGTTCAATTGTTGAAAGCTATTTTGGCCGGAGATATTGAGTTAATGGAAAAGCTGGGAATTTATGAAGTTGCTCCTGAAGACCTCGCTCTTTGCGAATTTGTTTGTTCTTCAAAAACAGAAGTTCAGCATATTATTCGCGAAGGACTGGATTTGATTAAAAAAGAATTTGAATAAGATATTATGTTTTTGTAGAATTGTTAAACCAAAAACTATCAAACATTGAAAGCATTAGAAAAACTTGTAAATAAAGTTAAACCTAGCTTCGAAAAAGGCGGCAAATTTCACAAGCTGCATCGCACTTTCGAAGCCTTTGAAACTTTTCTTTTTGTTCAGGGTAGGGTTACATATACCGGAAGCCACATAAGAGACGCAATTGATATGAAGAGAACGATGATGTTTGTGATCATTGCTCTTATGCCGGCAATGCTATTTGGTATGTGGAATGTTGGATTTCAGCATTACAATGCAATTGGCTTATTTGACGCGAGTCTTATAGATAGATTTCTGTTTGGATTTTTTAAGGTACTGCCTATAATAGTTGTGTCTTATGTTTCAGGTCTTGCTGTTGAATTTGTTTTTGCAACTTTAAGAGATCACGAAGTTAATGAAGGGTTTCTTGTTTCAGGGATGTTAATTCCTCTAATTGTGCCTGTTACTACTCCTTTGTGGATGGTCGCCTTAGCTACTATTTTTGCTGTCATTATCGGTAAAGAAGTTTTTGGTGGAACAGGTATGAATATAGTTAACCCGGCGCTTCTTGCTCGTGCATTCTTGTTTTTTGCTTATCCTGCTTATATGTCGGGTGAGGTTTATACTGATACTACTTTAAAAGCCGGACAAATGCTTGTTGATGGGTTCTCCGGAGCTACTCCTCTTTCTTTTGGTGCTCTGGCTGCCAGCGGTCAATTATCATTGGCTGAATTAAATTCATCACTGCCATCCGTTATGGAAATGTTTATAGGTTACATTCCGGGCGTAATTGGTGAAACTTCCACTCTTGCAATTTTATTAGGAGCAATAATTCTTGTTCTTACCGGAATAGGTAGTTTGAGAATTATGTTGTCGGTTGTTGCTGGTGGATTGTTTATGGGTGGTATCTTTAATCTTTTTGCTGTTAATCCTTTTATGGAAATACCCGCTTATTATCACCTAATGTTAGGTGGTTTCGCTTTTGGAGCTGTTTTTATGGCAACTGATCCTGTTACAGCTTCTCAAACTGGTACCGGCAAATATATATATGGATTTTTAATCGGTGTAATAACCATATTAATAAGGGTTGTTAATCCTGCTTATCCTGAAGGTATGATGCTGGCGATACTTCTTATGAACGTATTTGCGCCACTTATCGACCATTATGTTGTTCAGGCAAATATTAAACGCAGGCTAAAAAGAATGAATACGTCAACTGTTAAAGTTTAATGTGTAACAATTGAAAAACAAAAACTATGTATAGTAACAAATATATTTTTTTATATGCCAGCGCAATGGTTGTGATTGTTGCAGTTCTGTTATCTGTAGCGGCTACTGTTCTAACGCCATTTCAGGAGAAGAATGTCAGAATTGAAAAAATGCAGAATATTCTTTCCTCAATGAGTATAGAATCAACAAAGAAAAATGCCGAAGATGTTTTTGCTAAGCATATTATTGAATCTAAAGTAGTTAATTACCTCGGAGAAGCCATACCCGGCGATGCTTTTGAAATTGACTTACTTGAAGAAAACAGAAAAGATATTTCCTTAAGAAGATTGCCTCTTTTTGTTGCGACGCTTAACAGCGACACATTGTATGTGATTCCATTGCATGGAGCCGGTTTATGGGGGCCTATTTGGGGATATGTAAGTCTTAAATCTGATCTAAACACTATTATGGGTGCAAATTTCGACCATGCTTCAGAAACTCCTGGGCTTGGCGCTGAAATATCTACACCTGTTTTTGAAAGCCAGTTTACTGGAAAGAAATTATACGATAACAACGGTGTGTTTCGCTCTGTTAAAACTATCAGAGGTGGTGCAGATGTATCAGATAATCACGGTGTTGATGGTATTTCTGGTGGTACAATTACATCCAATGGACTTAGTTCAATGCTGGAACAAGGATTAAAAGTTTATGAACCATTTTTCAAAAAACTCAAGGATATATGAGTGATAACAATATTCAAAAAAGAGAACCTCTGTTTTCAATGAAAAACAGAAGGCTTCTTTCCAATCCTATTGGAAAGGAAAATCCTATTACGGTGCAAGTTCTAGGTATTTGTTCTGTGCTGGCTATTACAGTTCAGCTGAAAACATCGCTGGTTATGGCGCTATCTGTTGTGGCAGTAATGGCATTAGCAAACGTAATAATTTCTTTGCTTAGAAAAACTATTCCACCAAGAATCAGAATTATTGTTCAATTAATTGTTATTTCAGCTCTTGTGATATTGGTAGATCAGATTCTTAAAGCATTTGTGTACGATGTTAGTCGTCAGTTGTCGGTTTTTGTCGGACTTATCATCACCAACTGCATTATTATGGGCCGACTAGAAGCTTTTGCTTTAAGTAATAAAGTTTGGCCTTCTTTCCTCGATGGTATTGGAAATGCTGCCGGATATGGCGCCGTGCTTCTGGCCGTCGGGTTTATTAGAGAATTATTCGGGTCGGGTAGCATCTTTGGTTATAAAGTTATACCTCAGGCATTTTATGATATAGGATATGTGGATAATGGGCTTATGATATTGCCGCCTATGGCACTTATTACTGTTGGAGTAATTATTTGGGCTCATAGATCTAAAGACAAAAGCCTTGTTGATGTAAGTTAAGTTTAATGTATTAATTGAAAAGCAATGGAAGAATATCTAAATATTTTTGTAAGGTCAATCTTTGTTGACAATATGGTGTTTGCATACTTTCTTGGTATGTGTTCATATTTGGCCGTTTCTAGAACAATCAATACTTCTGTTGGACTTGGTCTGGCTGTAATTTTTGTTTTAGGAATTACTGTTCCTGTTAATTATCTGCTTGAAAACTATGTGCTTGGGAAAGGTGCCCTTGCCTGGCTCGGCCCTCAATACGCTGATGTAAACCTTAGCTTTCTTACATTTATTATGTTTATCGCTATAATTGCAGCTATGGTTCAGCTTGTTGAAATGGTAATTGAGAAATTTAGCCCTACCTTGTATAGCAATCTTGGAATTTTTCTTCCTCTAATTGCCGTGAACTGTGCTATTCTTGGCGGGTCACTTTTTATGCAGCAAAGAAATTATGCTAATATCGGCGAAGCTGCAACTTTCGGATTAGGGAGTGGAATAGGCTGGTTTTTAGCTATTGTGGGAATTGCTGCAATACGCGAAAAAATTAAATATTCAAATGTGCCTGCTCCTTTAAGAGGCCTTGGTATTACTTTTATAATTACCGGTCTTATGGGTATTGCTTTTATGAGCTTTATGGGAATTCAATTGTAATAAGTTTGGTAAATAGATGTGATATGTTTACTGAGTAGTTTTGTTTTGATTAATGAATAATAAAAAGATCTGAATATGATGCTTCTGGAAATTGGAAACTTTGGAATAATAGGACTTAGTATTGCAATATTTTTTATTGTTATGCTTTTATTAGTTGCATTATTGCTTTATGCAAGAGCCAAGCTAGTTCCAAGCGGCCCTGTAAAAATTGTTATTAATAAAGATAAAGAGCTTGTTGCTGACTCAGGAAGTACTTTACTTAATACTTTAGCTCAGAATTCTATTTATCTCCCAAGTGCTTGTGGCGGTGGTGGAACTTGTGCAATGTGCAAATGCCAAGTGTTCTCCGGTGCCGGAAGTATTTTGCCAACAGAAGTTGGATATTTCACTAGAAAACAAATTCAGGAAAACTGGAGGTTAAGTTGTCAGGTTAAAGTTAGAGCTGATATTGAAATTGGAATCCCAAAAGAAATTTTCGGTATTAAGAAATGGGAATGTGAAGTTGTTTCTAATGATAATGTTGCAACTTTTATTAAGGAGTTTGTTGTTAAATTGCCGGAAGGTGAAAAGCTTGAGTTTAAATCTGGTGGATATATTCAAATAGACGTTCCTGCTATTGAGGTCGATTTTAAAGATATTAGTGTTGATAAGAAGTTCCGTGAAGATTGGGATAAGTATAAAATGTGGGATTTGAAAATGAAAAATCCTGAACCAATTTTTAGAGCATATTCAATGGCCAATCACCCAGCTGAAGGTAATATTATCAAGCTTAATATCAGAATCGCAACTCCACCATGGGATGGTAAAAATGAAAAATTTATGGATGTGAATCCAGGTATTTGCTCTTCTTTTATATTTTCTCGTAAGCCTGGTGATAAAGTTGTTATATCTGGCCCTTATGGAGAATTCCACATTAAAGAAACAGAAAAGGAAATGGTTTATATTGGAGGTGGAGCTGGTATGGCACCTCTTCGTTCTCATATTTTTCATCTTTTTCATACTTTAAAGTCAAATAGAAAAGTTTCTTATTGGTATGGAGCTCGATCTAAAAGAGAGGTGTTTTATGAGGATGAGTTTAGAAAAATAGAAATGGATTTTCCAAATTTCAAATTTAATATAGCCTTATCTGAACCATTACCTGAAGATAAATGGACAGGTTATACCGGATTTATTCATCAGGTAGTATTGGAAAACTATCTAAGCAAACATAATGAACCCGAAGAAATTGAATACTATCTTTGCGGGCCTCCTGTTATGAATGATGCAGTTTTAAAAATGCTTGATAACTTAGGAGTACCTGAAGAAAATATAGACCTTGATGATTTTGGAGGGTAATCTTTCTTATTAAATAATGAACAACGAACGCAAGTCGGCTGCGCAAAAAGTTACTTGGATTGGCTTTTTTGCGAATCTCCTGTTAATGGTTTTTAAACTGTTTGCAGGAATATATGGGCGAAGTTCTGCTATGATTGCCGACGCCATTCACTCTCTTAGTGACTTTGCTACAGATCTTGTTGTTGTTTTAGGAATAAATATCTCATCAAAACCTCTTGACCTTACTCATAAATACGGACATGGTAAGGTCGAAACTCTTGCCACTGCATTTATCGGAATTGTTCTTTTTGGTGTGGGCATAGGTATTGCCTATTCAAGTATAATGAAGATTTATTCTCATTTTTATGTAAGTAATATTGTTCAGCCCGGAATGCTGGCTTTATATGCTGCTCTTTTTTCTATTCTGGTGAAAGAAATTCTATTTCATTATACTATAAGAATCGGAAAAAAAATTAAAAGTAGTGTTGTTTTAGCTAATGCTTGGCACCATAGAAGCGATGTTTTCTCTTCTGTTGGGACTTTAATTGGGATAGCGGGAGCAATTTTTCTCGGCGAAAAATGGGTTATTCTTGATCCTATTGCTGCATTGGTTGTGAGTTTCTTTATATTTAAAGTTGCATTTAAAATTGCTAGAGAAGCAATCCTAGAACTAATTGAAACATCTTTGCCTAAAGATCATGAACAAGAAATATTGAAAATTGCAGAAAATGTCGCCGGTGTGTACTTGCCACATGAGCTAAGAACTCGCCGTATAGGTAATGTTATAGCAATAGATTTACATATTAATGTGAAAAGTAGTCTTAATGTAAAAGAAGCTCACGATATTACTGTTGTTCTTGAAGATAAACTCAGACACGTATATGGTGAAGATACCTTTATCTCTATTCATGTTGAACCATTAGATTAGTATTAATAGCTAAGTTCTAAATATATCAGCAAATATATTATCTTTGCCAAATGAAAACAATACAAGAAATCCGCAACTTATTCCAAGAGTTAACAGGAGCATCACAAGAGCAATTACTTGATGACTTATTAAAA
>Ga0208244_100346_pt1 | contig 50254 bp, 42 predicted proteins | sample SubbioCR12Aug_5A_FD_184828 | JGI IMG/M metagenome (GOLD analysis project Ga0208244, IMG submission 184828) | Serpentinite rock and fluid subsurface biosphere microbial communities from McLaughlin Reserve, California, USA - CR12Aug_5A (SPAdes) | ecosystem: Environmental > Terrestrial > Deep... | reverse complement strand
TTGAAGCCATCAACGGCTTGTTTCAGGCGGCCAAGCGCAAGGCGCGCGGCTATGGCAGCTTCTCCACCATCCGCACCGTCGTCTTCCTCCTCGCCGGCAAGCTCGATTTCAGCAAGATCAACCCCCATGCCGCTTAACCCACTCGTTTTTCAAAAGAGCCTCATTTCAGGCACATGCTCAATTCGGCGGTTTGATGGGCGGTGGGGCGAAGTCCGCTGCATCGTCGAACGCCGGTGATGTCGATGCCTTCCTTAAAACTGCGGAAGAAGCTGATGGTCTGGTCCGCAAATCTTCCGATACTTTGTTTCAGGCCGTGGCGACCAAGCAGCAATTAGACGCACATGCCGATGTTGTGAAGGCGGCTAATGCCGTTACTGATCCAAAAGAAAAGGAAGCCGCACTAAAAAAAGCATCGGACGATCAACAGGCACAGCTTGCCAAAGTGGATTACGCGGCCAAGTCCGATGAGATGAAGAAGTCCATGGACGCAAAGAAGTCTGCACAAGTGAGCGCATCCATCTACAACTTCACGCTGGGCATGTTGAAGAACAAAGAAACGATGGAAAAGGGGCAAGGCATCATCGCCTCCATCTCGGGTAATCCGATGGCTATTAGTAAGTTGGGTAAGGCGAAGGATGTCGTCAGTTCAGTATCCAGTCAGATGGGCAACATTTCGACAATTGCTTCCGGGATACAAAAGCTTTCCGCAGTCGTCAAGCTCGACGCCCTGCCGACCAAGGCTTCAGACGCCCCCAGGCCAGTTGCTGATTGATCGTACAGCAAACTCGGGTTTGAAACCCCGTCCGTCTGGGGGGTGGGAGACTACCATTCGCCTACGGTCGGGTTTTCGGACGACAGTTTTTGGAGGGGATGCAAGCCAATTCCCAAACATGTATGCCGATGAGTGAGCAGTCTGATTTGTCGAGTTATTTCGACACCTGCTCCAGCACCGTGATGAACTGCGCAGCCGGCTGATAACCCACCACGCGCAGATCGCTGATTTCCTTGCCCGCCTTGTCGAAAAAGATGATGCCCGGCGGGCCGAACAGGCCGAAGCGTTTCAACAGCGCTTTGTCGTCATCGCTGTTGGCGGTGACATCGGCTTTGAGCAGCGTGAATTCGCGCATTTTCGCGGCGACTTGCGGGTCGGCGAAGGTGAATTTTTCCATCTCCTTGCACGAGACGCACCAGTCGGCATAGAAGTCGAGCATGACCGGCTTGTTAGCCGCCGCAAGCCGCGCATCAAGTTCGGCAACCGATTTGAGCTTTTCAAAAGTCGGCGCTGGCGCGACGGCACTATTGCCGGCGCGTAGGAAAGCCAGCGGCTGCAGCGGGTCGCGGCCGCCGCCCAGGAGGCCGACGAGGAGCATGGCGCCGGCCAGCAGCATGGCGACGCCGATGCCCTTCCAGAAGCGCTGCCAGCCGCCGGCCTGGGGCGGCAGCGGGTCGACCGCATGAAGATAGATGGCCGGCACGATCAGGAGCGCCGCCCAGCCCGCCATCGTTACCCAGGCCGGTAGTACCGGGGACACCAGCCATAGCGCGGTAGCCAGCAGCAGCACGCCGAAAAATTTATTCACCGCCTGCATCCACGGCCCGGTCTTGGGCAGCAGCGAACGCGAGAACACGCCAACCGCGAGCAGTGGCGCCCCCATGCCCAGCCCCATGGCAAAGAGCGCCGCGCCGCCGAGCAGCGCGTCCTTGGTCTGGGCGATGTAGAGCAGCGCGCCCGCCAACGGCGCGGCGACGCAGGGGCCGACGATGAGTGCCGAGAGCGCGCCCATCAGCGCGATGGCGGGGAGCGAGCCGCCCTGTTTGTTGGCCGTATCCGACAACTTGGCTTGCAGCGCGCCCGGGAGTTGCAGTTCGTAAAAGCCGAACATCGAGAAAGCCAGCGCGACGAAGACCAGCGCAAACGCGCCGAGCACCCAGGCATTCTGCAAGGCGGCGGACAGCAGCGTGCCGGAGAAGCCCGCCGCGACGCCCACCGCGGCATAGGTGGCGGCCATGCCCAGCACATAGGCGAGCGAGAGCGTGAAGGCGCGCGCGTGGGTGACGGCGTGGCCGTGATTGACGATGATGCTGGAGAGAATCGGGATCATCGGGAACACGCAGGGCGTGAAGGAAAGCAGCAGGCCGAAGCCGAAGAAGCTGATCACGGCAAGCCAGAAGCCGCTGCCGGCCAGCAGCCGGGCGATCTGGCCGGATTCGTCGCCGGCCGGGACGCTGGTTGTGGCTGACGCGGCGGCCGGGGTAGAAGTCGGCGCTGGCGGGACGGCGCCGGTGCTGGCTGCCAGCGTGATGGTCGCTTCCTGCGTGAGGGGCGGATAGCAGACGCCGCCATCCCAGCAGCCTTGCGAAGTGGCCTTGAGCACGAAACTGTCCGCGCCGGCGGTCACGGGAATGCGCACGACCACCGTGCCGCGCAGAGCCTCGATGCGGCCGAAAAACTCGTCGTCCTTTTCCTCGCCGCGAGGGATTGCGGGTTCGCCCAGCTTGATCGTCGCCGGGTCGGCGGCGAAGCTGATCTTGTGGCGGTAAAGATAATATTTTGGCTGGACGTCCCAGCGCGCCTCGATGGTCTGTGCGTCGAGCGCCCGGGCGGAGAAGCGGTAGGCCTGTTCCGGATCGATGGGGCCGCTGTTGAACAGCGCGTTGACGGTGAAACTGGCCAGGGCGAGCCAGAGCATTACGAAGAGGCGCAGGGTCATGAAATTATTCGCTGAAGTTGGTGCTGGTGGTTGCGGCGACCCAAGCCAGGTAATCCGGCAGGCCGCGATCGACTGGGACAGCAATAATCTCGGGAAGTTCGTAAGGGTGTTGTGCGCGGATTGCCGCCTCCAGCGCCGGGTAGCGTTCCGCCGTGGTCTTGATCAGCAGCGGCACTTCCGTGGCGTCCTCGATCCGACCCTGCCAACGGTAGACCGAGCGGCAGGGCGCGAGGATGTTCACGCAGGCCGCAAGTTTGGCCTCGATCAGCGCGGTGGCCAGTGCGTGGGCGCCGGCTTCATCGGGCAGGTTGGTGAGCACGAGCAGGCTCGGTGGGTACTCTTGCATGCTGCTATTCTAGCGTCTGCGCCCGCCCTGACCCACCCGCCAATGCCCCCAATGACCCCGATGACCCCAAGCCAGATCGTCAAATTTCTCGACCAACATGTGGTTGGCCAGGAGGAAGCCAAGAAGCAACTGGCCGTCGCCGTCTATGCGCACTTCAAGAAAATTGCGTTCGCCAAGGCAGCGGACAGCGAGATCGTCAAGAGCAACATCCTGCTGATCGGCCCGACCGGCACCGGCAAGACGCTGCTGTGCGAAACCCTGTCCAAGGCGCTGGGGGTGCCTTTCGTCACGGCCAATGCCACCTCGCTGGCCCAGAGCGAATACGTCAATGAGGAAATCGAGGCGATGTTGCAGCGGCTCATCGACAAGGCCGCCGGCGACACCGAACGGGCCCAGCACGGCATCATCTTCATCGACGAGATCGACAAGTTGAAGGCCATCAGCGGCCAGTCGAAGAGTGCCGTCGGCGAAAGCGTGCAGCATGCGCTGCTGAAGATCATGGAGGGCGCGCCGGTCAAGCTGAAAAACGCCGGTCATATCGACACCACGCACGTCCTGTTCATCTGTGGCGGCGCCTTTGTCGGGCTCAACGAGATTCTCGCCAAATCGCACAGCTTCGGCTTCATTTCCACCGCCGATGATGACAACCAGAAGGTGCTCGACCGCCTCAACGCCCGCGTCAAGCCGACCGACCTGTTCGAATACGGCCTGATCCCGGAGTTCGCCGGCCGACTGCCGATCGTCGCCCGCCTGGAGTCGCTGTCACGTGAGACGCTGATCAAGATCATGATCGAACCGCGCAACTCGATCTTCAACCAGTTCCGGGAAATTCTCCGCAACGAGGGCGTCGAACTGAAGATTGAACCATTGGTTTTCGAACAAATTGCCGACCTGGCGATGGAATACAAGGTCGGCGCGCGGTCCCTGCGCGGCATTTTCGAGGAACTGCTCACTCCCGCCCTGTATCTGGTGCCGGACCATCCGGAAGTGCGCCAGGTTGCGTTTACCTCGCTCTTCGAGAACGCCCGCTTTCTGGGTGCTCCCCCGACGATCTGACGATTTGAATATGACCCGCGACAACGGTTTCAAACTGCAGTTTTCCAGCGACAACACGGCCGGCATCTGTCCGGAAGCGCTGGCCGCCTTCAATGCCGCCAACCGCGGTTTTGAGCCCTCCTACGGCAATGACGAACTGACGCGCGCGGTATGCGACCGGCTGCGGCAGGTTTTCGAGACCGACTGCGAAGTCTTTTTCGTCTTCAACGGCACGGCGGCCAATTCGCTGGCTTTGGCGGCGCTGTGCCAGTCCTATCAAGGCGTCATCTGCACCGATACGGCCCATGTCGCCACCGACGAGTGCGGCGCGCCGGAATTCTTCTCCAACGGCTCCAAGCTAATGCTCTCGCCGCATCGGCACGGCAAGCTGACCGCCCAGGGCGTGCGCGAGGTCATCACCCGGCGCAGCGACATCCACTATCCACGCCCGCGGGCCATCTCGCTGACGCAGAGCACCGAGCTGGGCACCATTTACCAGATCGGCGAAGTGGCGGGGCTGACCCGGCTGGCGCGCGAGCACGGGCTGAAAACCCACATGGATGGCGCCCGTTTCGCCAACGCCATCGCTTCGCTGGGCTGCACGCCGGCCGACATTAGCTGGCGCGCCGGCATCGATGTGTTGTGTTTCGGCGGCACCAAACTTGGTCTGCCGCTCGGCGAAGCCATCGTCTTCTTCAACCGGGCGCTGGGCGAGGAGTTCGCCTACCGCTGCAAGCAGGCCGGGCAACTGGCCTCGAAGATGCGTTTTCTCTCCGCGCCCTGGCTGGCGCTGCTGGAGAACGACACCTGGCTCTCCCACGCCCGCCACGCCAATGCGATGGCGCGCCGGTTGGCCGACCGCCTCGCCGCGATTCCGGGCGCCGAGATGTTGTTGCCCACCGAGGCCAATGGCGTCTTCGTCAACCTGCCCGAATCCGCCATCACCAAACTGCGTGCCGCCGGCTGGGTGTTCTATACCTTCATCGGCGGCGGCGCCCGCTTCATGTGTTCCTGGGCCACGCAGGCAGATGCCGTCGACGCGCTCGCGGACGATCTGGGCCACGCGCTGGCGGGTTAACGAATGAAATACACAATTTGACGCCAAGTAATCCCTTGAGCGCAGCGAACAAACTTTGACCCCCGCCTTGGGGCGGGGGCTGGGGGTGGGGGGCCATGGGAAGGGGCTGACTTTCATGATGCGGGGTGATGTTTCACGCATCATGAAAGTTAGACCTGGCGGTGAGCGCGTGCGGCATGCGCTGCTGAAGATATCGCGCCGTCCCGCCAGCGCCGACTTTCAAATTTTGATTCCGTGGATCGTCGGTGGCACAATGATTCATCCGTGAATCGGGAATCCACGAGGCCAAGGAGCAAAGACATGGGGTACGCCGAATTGATCGAACGACTGCAGGCTCTGCCGCAGGACAAGCAGACCGAAATTTTCGACTTCGTCGAGTTTCTCTCTCTGCGTAGCGGCATCGTGGGGGAGGCGGGTCGCGCGCGAGGCGAGTGGACGGATGCCGAGTTCGCCCGCATGGCGATGGCCCAGGCCCTGCGCGGCATCGAAGACGACCCCATCGCCTATACCGCCGCCGATCTTCGGGAACGCTGGCAGTGAAGCGGGCGGGGCAGATCGTACTTACCCCATTTCCCTACACCGACCTTTCCGGGGCCAAGTTGCGGCCCGTCCTGATGCTGCGACAGGCATCGCGTTTCGGCGACTGGCTCGTATGCATGGTGTCGTCCCGGATCGAACAGGCGGAAGCCGGTTTCGATGAAGTATTGCTTCCGGCCGATGCTGATTTTGTCCCCAGCGGCCTGAAGGCGGCGAGCGTATTGCGCCTGTCACGCCTCGCGGTGCTGGAGGGTTCGTTGTTGGCGGGCAGCATTGGCGCCATTGACGACGCGCGTTTGTCCCGCGTCCGCCAGCGACTCGCCCGATGGATCGGCGAGTCCGATTGAAGCGTCGCTGACCGCCGTTCCGTGCCGCGCGCTGGCGGGCTAAACCGGGCGGCGCAGCGGGGCAAAGCGCGCCAGCGTGCGCACCCGCGCGGCGGCGTGATCGACGATAGGCGGCGGATAATCGGCGGGCGGCGCGCCCATCTTCCACGGGGCGTGAATGAACTGGTCCGGCACCTCGCGCAGTTCCGGCACATAGCGGCGGATGAACTTGCCTCGCGGGTCGAATTTTTCTGATTGCGTCACCGGATTGAAGATGCGGAACCAGGGCTGCGCATCGCAGCCGGTTGAAGCCGCCCACTGCCAGCCGCCATTGTTGGCGGCCAGGTCGTAGTCGAGCAGCCAGGTGGCGAAATGCGCCGCGCCGCCAGTCGATCCCGAGATCCTTGGTCAGAAATGACGCCGAGACCATGCGCAGGCGGTTGTGCATCCAGCCGCTCGCCAGCAACTGGCGCTGTGCCGCGTCGATCAGCGGATAACCGGTGCGGCCGACCTGCCAGGCGGCGAAACTGGCCGGTGCGTCGTCCCAGCGCAGTTCATCGCAGGCCGGCTGGTAAGCCCGTTCGACGACGGACGGGCGGTGCCACAGAATCATCTGGTAAAACTCGCGCCAGATCAGTTCGTTGAGCCAGGCCGCCGCCCCCCTGCCTTGTGCGTGCAGGCTTTCGGCAAGCGCCGCGGCCGCCAACTGGCGAATCGACACCGTGCCGAAACGCAGGTGCGGCGAAAGATAGGACACCCCGCGGACGGCAGGGAAATCGCGCGTCGCGTGGTAGTGGTCGATCCGCGTCAGGAAGTCCGCAAACAGCCGTGCGCCGCCGCTCATGCCGGTGGGCAGCGCCAGGTCGGTCGCGGTGAAACCGAGCTCGGACAAAGTCGGCGCTGGCGGGACGGCGTCCGGAACGGTCCATTGCCCCGGCGCGGCGTTGCAGTCGTGCGCCGCAAGATCGGCGGGGGCGAGCTTTGCCCGCCAGGCGCGCGCGTAGGGCGTGAACACGGAATACGGCGTGCCGGTTTTAGTCAGTACTTCGTCGCGCTCGAAGATCACCTGATCCTTGCAGTCCACAAAGGCGCATCCGCTTGCGGTCAACTGCCGCGCCACCGCGCTATCGCGTTGCAGCGCGGCGGGCTCGTAATCGCGATTGGCATACACGGCCGCCACGCCGAGCGCCGCCGCCAGCCGGGGAATCTCCGCGACGGCGCGGCCGTGGCGGATGATCAGGCCGCCGCCGTCTGCCCTGAGCGCATCGGCAAGTTCCAGGACCGCGCGGCGGATGAAGTCGACGCGCCGCTCCGCGCGCGGCCCGTCGCGGCGCAGCAGTTCCAGAATGTCGCTGTCGAAAATGAAAACGCAGAACACCCGCGCATGGCGGCGCAGGGCTTGCGCCAGGGCGGCATGATCGAAGTTGCGCAGATCGCGCCGGAACCAGACCAGCGCCGCGGAATGATCAACTTCCTTCATTGACGGATCGGTCGGCCGTGGCAAAAAACCGCGCCAGCATCATCCCGCCAGCGCCGCCGTGACGATCTGCCGCGCCTCGGCGACGATCTGTTGCAGGTGGTCCGCGCTCTTGAAGCTTTCGGCGTAAAGCTTGTAGATGTCTTCGGTGCCGGAGGGGCGGGCGGCGAACCAGCCGTTCTCCGTCGCGACCTTGAGGCCGCCGATCGGCGCATCGTTGCCGGGGGCGCGGGTCTGGCGGGCGATGATGGGTTCGCCGGCCAGCGTCGCGGCGCTGACCCGTTCGCCGGTGAGCTGCTTGAAGGCGGCCTTTTGTGCCGGAGTGGCCGGCGCGTCGATGCGGATGTAGTGGGGCGCGCCGTATTGGGCGGCGAGCGCCTGATAGTGGCGGCCGGGGTCCTGGCCTGTGACGGCGGTGATCTCGGCGGCCAGGAGGCCGAGGATGATGCCGTCCTTGTCGGTCGTCCAGGCCGAGCCGTCGCGGCGCAGGAAGCTCGCCCCGGCGGACTCCTCGCCGCCGAAGCAGAAGTCGCCGGACAGCAGGCCCGCCGCAAACCACTTGAAACCGACCGGCACTTCGCTGAACTTGCGCCCCAGGCCATTCACCACGCGGTCGATCAGGCCGGAGGACACCAGCGTCTTGCCCACGGCGGCGCGGGCCGGCCAGTGCGGGCGATGGGTCAGCAGATAGTGGATGGCGACGGCGAGATAGTGATTGGGATTCATCAGGCCGACCGAGGGCGTGACGATGCCGTGGCGGTCGACGTCGGCGTCGTTGCCCCAGGCGATGTCGAAGCGGTCTTTCAGCGCCACCAGGCTGGCCATCGCATAGGGGCTGGAACAGTCCATGCGGATCTTGCCGTCGTGGTCGAGCGTCATGAAGCCGTAGGCGGGGTCGACTTGCGGATTCACCACCGTGATATCGAGGCCGTAGTGTGCGGCGATGGGCTGCCAGTAGGCCACCGCCGCGCCGCCCATCGGGTCGACGCCGATCTTCAGCTTGGCGGCACGGATCGCCGCCATGTCGATCACCTCGCCCAGCGCCGCGATGTAGGGCGTCATCAGGTCGACGGCGTGCGTGGTCGGCGCGGCCAGCGCCTGCGCGTAGGGAATGCGCTTGACGCCGCGATTACCGTCGGCCAGCAGCGCATTGGCGCGTTGTTCGATCCGGTCGGTGACATCGGTATCGGCCGGGCCGCCGTGCGGCGGGTTGTATTTGATGCCGCCGTCTTGCGGTGGATTGTGCGATGGCGTGATGACGATGCCGTCTGCCCGGAGCCGACTTTCATCGGCATTGTGCGCGAGGATGGCGCGCGAGATCACCGGTGTCGGCGTGTAGCCGCCATCCTTTTGCAGATGCACGACGACCTGGTTCGCGGCGAGCACTTCCAGCGCGGTTTGTTGCGCCGGGGCGGAAAGCGCGTGGGTATCCATGCCGAGGAAGAGCGGGCCGGTGATGCCGGCTGCTGCGCGGTATTCGGCGATGGCCTGGGCGATGGCCAGAATGTGCGCCGCGTTGAAGCTGCCGTTGAAGGCGCTGCCGCGATGGCCGCTGGTGCCGAAGGCGACGCGCTGGGCGGACTGCGCGACGTCCGGGGAATTTTTGTAAGCCGCCAGCAGCGCGGGAATGTCCGTAAGGCTGGTCTGCGGGGCCGGCTGGCCGGCGAGTGGGTGGGTCATCATTTATCTCCCAAGCGGGGTTTCCATGCCGCTATTCTAACGGCCGCAAGGCGCCCGGGCGCGTTACCCTGTGGTCACAAACGGCATCTTCACGACATAACCCACATGGAACCCCCACCTTCGCTCGACGACCATCGCACTGCTCAGGCCAATGCCCTGGCGCAAGCCGGCCTTGATGAGCGGGCGCGGCGCGATGCCGAGCGGCGGGTCGATAACTTGACGGTGTTGCTGGCCGCCGCCGAGCAGCGCGCGCAGGCCGAAATGATGGCCGAGGAGCAGGCCAGGGAGCGCGTCGGCATCGAGGCCCAGGCCCGGCGTCTGGCCATTGAAAAAGCGCGCGCCGAGCAGGCCGCCGAAGCCGCCTTGCGGGCCCGTCTCGAAACCGAAGAAATTGCCTGCGCCGAAGCCCGGCGCAAGGAGCAGGCGCTGGCTGAACTGGCGGCAGCCAGCGCCGCCCGCGCCAAGCGGGAAGCGCAGGGCAAGGAACTGGCGCAGGAAAAAATAGCGGCGGAGCGTGCCGCGCTGGCCGCCGCGCATGCGCGCCTTCAGTCCGAGCAGTCCGCCGAAATTCTGGCGCTTGCCCGGGTTGCCGCCGAGCAGGAAGTCACGCGCGTCGCCACCCAGCGCCTCGCGATGGAACGAGAAGCCAATGCCGCCGCCGAGGCGCGGCGCCTGGCCGAAGCCGAAGCGCGGGCGGCGCAAGCAGCGCGCGCGGCCGCCGAGCTGGCGCTGGCAGCCGCAATGGATGAAAGACCCGCGCAAAATCAGCAACATCAGGTTCAGACCCCGATTCCTACCCGCACCGGACTATCAGGCAAGCAGCTCGGGCTGTTGGCTGCTGGTTGCATCGCCATCGGCGTTCTGGCGGGTAGCTGGCTGGACGTGAGTCCGAGCGCCAAGCCCGCATTGCCGGGGGACGGCCAATTGCGACTGGATACCCTGCTGACGCAGCCTGCGCAAGTACGTGAGCCCTGACAGCATGAGCCAGCGCGTGCTGTCAGTCATCCCGCCGATGACGCAGCTCAACACCCCGTATCCATCCACCGCCTACCTGACCGGTTTTCTGCGTTCGCGCGGCGTCGCCGCGGTGCAGGAAGACCTCGCCCTGGCGCTGGTGCTGCGGCTGTTTTCGCCGCCGGGCCTGCAAGCCGTGCAGGAGTGTGTCGCCGCCTTGCCAAAGCCGCGCCGCACGCCGTCGACCAAAATCTTCGCGCAACAGTTCGACCGCTACGTCGCCACGATAACGCCCGTGGTGGCTTTTTTGCAGGGGCGCGATCCGAGCATGGCCTGGCGCATCGCCGGGCGGAATTTACTGCCCGAGGGGCCGCGCTTTGCCGCCCTCGACGCCTACATCGACGATGCAGGCGGCGATCCGCTGGCCTGGGCCTTCGGCGCGCTCGGCATTCAAGACCGCGCCCGCCACTTCGCCACGTTGTATCTGAACGATGTCGCCGACGTGCTGCGCGAGGCGGTCGACCCGCGCTTCGAGTTTGTGCGCTACGCCGAGTCGCTGGCCATGAGCCAGGCGAGCTTCGATCCGCTCGCCGCTGCACTGGCCGCGCCGTCCACGCTGATCGACAGCACCCTGCGCGAGCTGACGCTGGCGGCCATGACGCGCCATGCGCCGGACATCGTGCTGGTGTCCGCGCCCTTCCCGGGCAATGTCTATGGCGCATTCCGCATCGCCCAGACGATCAAGGCGCATGACCCGACGATTGTCACCGTGCTCGGCGGCGGCTTTGCCAACACCGAGCTGCGCGAACTCGCCGAACCGCGCGTCTTCGAGTACTTCGACTACGTCATGCTCGACGACGGCGAGCGCCCGTTGCTGGCGCTGCTTGAGCACATGCAGGGCGAACGTCCGCGGGACCGGCTGGTGCGCACGTTCCTGCGCGATGCAGACAAGGTGCGTTACATCGATTCAGCAGAGCCGGACATCCCCCTCGCCGAGGTCGGCACCCCCACCTGGGACGGCCTGCCACTCGACCGCTACCTGTCAGTCCTCGACATGCTCAATCCCATGCATCGGCTGTGGTCCGACGGGCGCTGGAACAAGCTCACCGTAGCCCACGGCTGTTACTGGACGAAGTGCAGCTTTTGCGACACCAGCCTCGACTACATTGCGCGCTACGACGCCGCCAGTGCGGTCACTCTTGTTGATCGCATCGAAGCGGTCATCGCCGAAACGGGACAGACGGGATTCCATTTCGTCGACGAAGCCGCCCCGCCCAAGGCGCTGGCCGCGCTGGCCGACGAACTGCGCAAGCGCAGCCGCGCGATCTCGTGGTGGGGCAACATCCGCTTCGAGAAATCCTTCACTGCCGAGTTGTGCCACAAGTTGGCCGACAGCGGCTGCATAGCCGTCTCCGGCGGGCTGGAAGTCGCTTCCGACCGCCTGTTGAAACTGATGCAAAAGGGCGTGTCGGTCGAGCAGGTCGCCCGCGTCACCCATGCATTTTCCGACGCCGGGATCCTCGTGCATGCCTACCTGATGTACGGCTTTCCGACGCAGACCGTGCAGGACACCGTCGACGCCCTCGAATATGTGCGCCAACTGTTCGCCGCCGGCTGCATCCAGTCCGGCTTTTTTCATCGCTTCGCCTGCACCGTGCACTCGCCGGTCGGCCGGCACCCCGAACAGTACGGCATCACGCTCAAGCCGCTGCCGGAAATCACCTTCGCGAAAAACGACGTGCAGTTCGTCGATCCGACCGGCCTTGGTGAGCATAGTCACGCGACGCTCGGCAGCGCGCTCAACAAGGCGCTCTACAACTACATGCACGGCCTCGGCCTCGACGAAGATGTGCGCAACTGGTTCGCGATGCGCGTACCGAAGAGCCGCGTGCCGCGACATTTCATCGAACGCGCGCTGGCAACGAACTAATTGCCGTCCAAATCAACGCGGCGCCCCGGCTGACGCCGTCCCGCCAGCGCCGACTTTCAAATACACAGCCCCCGATCAGGGTTCGCGATAAATCTCGCGCCGATGACCCACCTTAACGATCTCGACAGTGACTTCAGCATCCGCCACGGTGTACAAGATGCGGTAGTTGCCCTGCCGCAGGCGGTAGCGTTCCTGTGCGGAGAGCTTTTCGGAGCCGGGTGGACGCGGGTCATCGCGCAGTGTGTCGATGCGCGCGAGAATGCGCCGCACATCCGCTTGCGGGATGTCGCGCAGATCCTTGGCCACGGACGGCTTGAACCTCAGTTCATAGCGTGCCATCGGCCTTGAGCTGCGCGAGGAAGTCTTCGTAACTGAGCGTTTTTTCGCCCGTGCGCTCGGCGAAGGCGGTCAGGTCTTCCTCGTCTTCACGCAAAGCTGCGCGGATGGCGTCATTGGTGATCTCCGACATGCTGCGATGCACACTGGCCGCTTTGAACCGTAGCGCCTGATGCAGCGCAGGTTCCAGATACAGCGTGGAACGAATGGTGTTGCTGCCCATGTTTGCCTCCAAAACGTTTTGATGTTTTGTCATCTTAGCATCAAGCCGTCGCTTGAACATCCCCCCCAGGCGGGAGCGAACGGCACCGTCCCGCCAGCGCCGACTTTCAAATATGGATTGCGTGACCGAGGGCGCGCAGCGCGGCCTCCTGTACCGCTTCGCCGAGCGTCGGGTGGGCGTGGATGGTGCCGGCGATGTCTTCGAGGCAGGCGCCCATCTCGATGGATTGCGAGAAGGCCGCGGCGAGTTCGGCGACACCGCGCCCGACCGCCTGCCAGCCGACGATCAGGTGATTGTCGCGCCGCGCGACGACGCGCACGAAGCCGCCCGGCGCTTCGAGCGTCAGCGCGCGGCCGTTGGCGGCGAAGGGGAAGGACGCGTGGATGCAGTCCAGGCCGGCCTCTTGCGCGTCAGGCGGCGACATGCCGACGACGACGATCTCCGGGTCGGTGTAGCAGACGGCGGGCATCGCCGCCGGGACGAACTGCCGTTTCTTGCCGGCGATGATTTCCGCGACCATCTCGCCCTGGGCCATGGCGCGATGCGCGAGCATCGGCTCGCCGGTCAGATCGCCGATTGCCCAGACGTTGCGCATGGAGGTCTTGCACTCCGTATCGACGCGGACGCAGCGGCCGTCCATTGCCAGCCCCAATGTTTCCAGTCCCCAGCCGGTAGTGCGCGGCTGGCGGCCGATGGCCACCAGCACGCGGTCGGCGGGCAGTTCGCGATCCTCGCCGGCCAGATTGCGGATGCGCACGGCATTGCCGGCGGCGTTCAGCCCGCGCACCGCGGAGCCCAGATGCACCTCGATGCCGAGCTGGCGCAGCGACGCGGCGACCGGTTTGGTGAGTTCCTCGTCGTAGGCCGGCAGGATGCGCGACTGCATTTCGACGACGGCCACCTCGGCGCCCAGCTTGCGATAGACGATGCCGAGTTCGAGACCGATGTAACCGGCGCCGACGACGACCAGCCGCTGCGGCAGCGTGGTCGGCGAGAGCGCTTCGGTCGATGAGATGACCGGCCCGCCCATTTCACTAAATGGCAGCGTCGGCAAAGCGGCACTCACCGAACCGGTGGCGAGCAGCAGGTGTTCGCAGCCGATCCGCCAGGGATCGCCGCCATCGGTCGGCCGCAGCTCGATCGTCTTGCCATCGACGATATGCGCCCAGCCGCGGACGACGCGCACGCCGTTCTTCTTCAGCAGTGCCGCCACGCCGCCGGTCAGTTTCGTAACGACGCCGTCCTTCCAGCGCACGGCTTGAGCGATGTCGAGCGTGGGTGATTCAACACGGATGCCCAGCGCACTGGTGGAATGGTCACCGGCAAAATGGCGCGTCTTGTCGAGCTCGTCGGCGACGTGGATCAGCGCCTTCGAGGGAATGCAGCCGACATTGAGACAGGCGCCGCCGAGGTATTCGCCCTCGATCAGCACGGTGGCAATGCCCAGTTGCGCGGCGCGGATCGCGGCGACATAGCCGCCGGGGCCGCCGCCGATAATCAGCAGGGTGGTGGATTCGGTCAACATGATTTACTCCACAAACAAGGTCGCGGGAAATTCGAGATAGCCGCGCACGCACTGGATGAATTTCGCCGCGTCCATGCCATCGACGACGCGATGGTCGAAGGACGAGGACAGGTTCATCATCTGGCGCGCAACGACCTGGCCGTCGCGGATCATCGGTCGGAGGACCATGCGGTTGACGCCGACGATGGCGACCTCCGGATAGTTGATGACCGGCGTCGAGACGATGCCGCCGAGTGGGCCGAGGCTGGTGATCGTGATGGTCGAGCCGGAGAGTTCATCGCGCGCCGCCTTACCGCGCTTGGCCGCTTCGGCAAGGCGGGCGATTGCGGTGGCGCAGGACCAGAGATCATGCGTTTCGGCATGGCGCAGCACCGGCACCATCAGGCCGCCGTCGGTTTGCGTGGCGACGCCCAGATGCACCGCGCCGTAGCGCGTGACCACATCGGCCGCGTCATCGTAGCGGGCGTTGACTTGTGGGAATGCGCGCAGCGCCAGCACGATGGCGCGTATCAGCAGGGGCAAGAGCGTCAGCTTGCCGCGCGCGGCGGCGTACTTCTCGTTCAGCTTGACCCGCAGCGCTTCGCATTCGGTCATGTCGATTTCCTCGACATAGGCGAAGTGCGGGATGTGGCGCTTGGATTCCTGCATCTTCCGCGCGATCTTGCGGCGCAGGCCGATGACCGGAATGGCTTCTTCCCAGTCCTGCGGCGCATTCCGCGAGACTTGCGCGGGCACTGCGCGATTGCCCGCGACATGGGCGTCGACATCCTCGCGCAGGATGCGTCCGGCCGGGCCGCTGCCGGCGACGAACTGCAACTCGATGCCGCGATCCCAGGCGTATTGACGCACAGCGGGCGAGGCCAGCGGCTTCTCTCCGGGCTGGCGCGCCTGCAAGGTTTGCCGTTGCGCCAGCGCCGACTTTTGCGCGGGGGCCGCCGGGCACTTCACCGGCACGGACGCGACAGCCACAGGCGGCGGCGGTGGCGGTGGCGGTGCCGGGGGTACAGGAACCGGCGGCGGCACAGCAGAGGTGGCTGCCTCGCGCAGATTGCCCTCCCCCGCGACCTCGATGCGAATCAATTCCGCGCCGACCGACAACACATCACCGGCCTTGCCGCCGAGCGCGAGCACCTTGCCGGCGACCGGCGAAGGAATCTCCACGGTGGCCTTGTCGGTCATGACATCGGCCAGCGGCTGGTCTTCGACCACCAGGTCGCCGGGCTGCACATTCCAGGCCGCGAGTTCGACTTCGGCGATGCCTTCGCCGATGTCCGGCATCTTGATGACATGTATGCCCATTATTTTCGCTCCAGTGCGCGCTTGAAACCTTCGGCGACCCGCGCCGGGCCGGGGAAGTAGGCCCATTCCTGTGCATGCGGATAGGGCGTATCCCAGCCGGCAACGCGCACGATGGGCGCTTCGAGGTGATAAAAGCAATGTTCCTGCACCAGCGCCGTCAGCTCGGCGCCGAAACCGCTGGAGCGCGTGGCCTCGTGCACCACCGCGCAGCGGCCGGTCTTCTTCACCGAATTGACGATGGTGTCCAGGTCGAGCGGCCAGAGGCTGCGCAGGTCGATGATTTCGGCATCGATGCCGGACTCCCGCGCCACCGCTTCGGATACATGCACCATCGTGCCGTAGGTGAGCACCGTCAGCTCGCTGCCGGGGCGATACACTGCGGCCGATTCGAGCGGCACCGTGTAGTAACCCTCCGGCACCTCGCCCTGCGGATGTGCCGACCAGGGTACTACCGGCCTGTCATGGTGGCCATCGAAGGGGCCGTTGTAGATGCGCTTGGGTTCGAGAAAGATCACCGGGTCGTTGTTCTCGATCGAGGCGATCAGCAGGCCCTTGGCGTCGTAGGGGTTGGACGGCATCACCGTGCGCAACCCGCAGACATGGGTGAAATAGGCTTCCGGGCTCTGGCTGTGCGTCTGGCCGCCATAGATGCCGCCGCCGCAGGGCATGCGCAGGGTGATCGGCGCGATGAATTCGCCCGCCGAGCGGTAGCGCAGCCGCGCCGCCTCGGAAACGATCTGGTCGGTGGCGGGATACACATAGTCGGCAAACTGGATCTCGGCGACCGGCCGCAAGCCATAGGCGCCCATGCCGATGGCGATGCCGACGATGCCGCTCTCCGAAATTGGCGTGTCGAAGACCCGCGACGTGCCGTATTTCTTCTGCAGGCCCTCGGTGCAGCGGAACACGCCGCCGAAATAGCCGACGTCCTCGCCAAAGACCACGACGTTGTCATCGCGTTCGAGCATCACATCCATCGCCGAGCGCAGGGCCTGGATCATGGTCATTGAAATCGTTTTCATGATCAGACCCCTAGTTCCTGGCGCTGCCGGCGCAGGTGCGCCGGCATGTCCTCATAGACATCCTCGAACATTTCCGCCGCGCTATGCACATGGCCGTCGGCCAGCGAACCGTAGCCTTCCGCCTCTTTCAGCGCCGCGCCAACTTCGGCTTCCAGTTCCTTTTGCGCCGCTTCGTGAGCCGCTTCAGACCACTCGCCAAGGCTGATCAGATGCTGCTTGAGCCGCGCGACCGGATCGCCGAGCGGGAAGTATTTCCAGTCATCGGCGGGTCGGTATTTGGTGGGATCGTCGGAAGTCGAGTGGCCGCCGGCGCGGTAGGTCACCCATTCGATCAGGGTCGGGCCGAGGTTGCCGCGCGCCCGTTCGGCCGCCCAGCGCGAGGCGGCGTAGACCGCCAGAAAATCGTTGCCATCGACGCGCAGCGCAGCGATCCCGGAGCCGATGCCGCGCGCCGCGAAGGTCGTGCCCTCGCCGCCGGCAATCGCCTGAAATGTCGAGATCGCCCACTGGTTGTTGACCACGTTGATGATGACCGGCGCGCGATAGACGTGGGCAAACACCAGCGCGGTATGGAAGTCGGCCTCGGCCGTCGAGCCGTCGCCGATCCAGGCCGAGGCGATTTTCGTGTCGCCCTTGATCGCCGAGGCCATGCCCCAGCCCACCGCCTGCACCACTTGCGTCGCCAGGTTGCCCGAGATGGTGAAAAAGCCCGCCTGGCGCACCGAATACAGCACCGGCAGTTGCCGTCCCTTGAGCGGGTCGCGCTGATTGGACAGCAGTTGGCAGATCAAATCGACCAGCGGCACCTCGCGCGCCATCAGCAGACCCTGCTGGCGATAGGTCGGAAAGCACATGTCGCCCGCATCGAGCGCCAGGGCGTGAGCGACGCTGATCGCCTCTTCGCCGAGGCACTGCATGTAAAAGGAGATTTTTTTCTGGCGCTGGGCGATCAGCATGCGGGCGTCGAAGATGCGCGTCTTCAGCATCGCCCGCAGGCCAAAGCGCAAGCGTTCGGGCGTCAGATCCGGCACCCACGGGCCGACGGCATTGCCGTCGTCATCCAGCACCCGCACCAGGGCAAAGGCGAGGTCGCCGATTTCGGCAGGCTGGGTGTCGACCGGCGGGCGCCGCACGTCGCCGACGGGCGACAGGTGCAAATAGGAAAAATCGGTGGGACTTCCGGGCCGCCCGGTGGGCTCCGGCACATGCAGCCGCAGGGGGGCGCACGCTGGTGCATTTTTGCTCATTGGCAAAGCTCCTCGCTTGATCGTGTCTTGCGTTTTGTCATTATGACCGGCCCGGCACGCAGCGGGTAGCCGGTGCAGACCTGGAATTGTCGTCAGCATGGGTGTCATGCCGACGACAGGGCGGAAGTATCCCCCTGCGGCGGGGTTGCCGTCAAACTGCCGTGGACTATTTAAGCAAACGCCGCCGCGCCAGCGTCAGCGCCAGCCAGAAGGCGGCGGCCGTGGTGAGCAGCAGGGCGCCGAGGTGCAGGAGTGGGCTGGCCGGCAGTTCGCCGAAGACCAGTGGACGCACCAGTTGCACCGCATGCGAGAGCGGCAGCCAGTTGGATACCGCCTGAACCAGTGGCGGCAGTTGTTCCACCGGGAAAAATACGCCGCACAGCAACACCATCGGGGTGATGAAGAGCGTGAAGTAGTACATGAAGAAGTCGTAGGACGGGGCCAGCGCGGTCATGATCAGGCCTAGCGCCGCGAAGCACAGGCCGGTGAGAAAGATCACCGGCAGCGTCAGGAGCGCCAGCGGCCCGGCGGCCAGGCCGAGCAGGGCGATCACCAGCAAAATGGCCGCGCCGGAGAGACTGGCCTTGGTGGCCGCCCACAGGCATTCGCCGGCCACCACGTCGTCGAGCGATACCGGCGCATTCATGATCGCCTCCCAGCTGCGCTGCACATGCATGCGCGAAAAGCCCGAATACAGCGTCTCGAAGGAGGCCGCATTCATGGTCGAGGCGCAGATCGTGCCGGTGGCGAGAAAGGCGATGTACGACACGCCGTCGACCTGCGGCAGCAGGCTGCCGAGTCCGTAGCCCAGGCCGAACAGGTAGATCATCGGGTCGGCCAGGTTGCCCAGCAGCGAGGGCATGGCCAATTTTTTCCAGACGAGGAAGTTGCGCCGCCACACCGCAAAGGCGCGGCGGGAGAGTTGTGGCGTCAACCGTCGGCGTTGATGCGGGCAATCAGTTTTTGCAGCACGATGATCGCCTGATCGTTGGCCACCTGGCAGGTGCCGGCATTTTCATGCCCGCCGCCGCCATATTGCAGCATCAATTCGCCAACCTGGGTTTTCGAGCTGCGATTGAGGATCGACTTGCCGGTGGCGAACACGGTGTTCTGCTTCTGCACGCCCCACATGGCGTGGATCGAGATGTTGGCCTCGGGAAACAGTGCGTAGATCATGAAGCGGTTGGTCGCCCAGATGGTTTCTTCCTTGCGCAGGTCGAGCACCACCAGATTCTTGTAGACCGTGCTGCAGCGCTGGACCTGCTCCTTGGCGCGGGCGGCATGATCGAAGTAGAGGACGACGCGCTCCTTGACGTCGGGCAGCTTGAGAATCTCGTCGATGCCATGGTCGCGGCAGTACTTGATGAGGTCCATCATCAACTGGTAATTGCTGACGCGGAACTCACGGAAACGGCCCAGGCCGGTGCGCGAATCCATCAGGTAGTTGAGCAGCACCCAGCCTGTCGGATCGAGAATTTCGTCGCGGGTGAATTGCGCCGAATCGGCCTTGTCCACCGCAGCCATCATGTCGTTGAACGCGGTGGAGAAGCGGGCGCTGCCGCCGTAATGCTCGAACACCACGCGCGCCGCCGAGGGGGCGTCGGGGTAGATGACGTGCTCGGGCCGCTCGCCGGGATTGCGGAAAGTCTCGGAAATGTGATGGTCGAAGGCCAGATGCACGCCCGGCACATAGGGCAGGTTGGTCGTGATGTCGCGGCCGGTGATCTCGATCTTGCCGTCCTGCATGTCCTTGGGGTGGACGAACTTGATGTCGTCGATCATGTCGAGTTCGTTGAGCAGCACGGCGCAGACCAGGCCGTCGAAGTCGCTGCGGGTCACCAGGCGGTATTTGGGTACGGACATGCGGTAGCTCCTGCAAGTGGAAGGGGTATTTAACCTTAATCCCTGAGTTCGCGCCCGGTCAGCTTGAGAAACACGTCCTCCAGATTGGCCGGACGGTGCAGGGTTTTGAGCTGCGGGCGGTCCGCCAGATGCGCCAAAAGCGGGGCTGCATCCTCGACGTAACAAAAGGCGGTTTCGCCGCTGAGCTCGCAACGCCGAGTGAACTGGCTCGCCTGTTGCTTTGCCCAGTTTTCGGCGCCTTCGCCATAGACCTCCACCACCTGCGGCTCGATGCGCTCGGCTATCAGGTTGCGCGGCGCGCCCAGCGCGATCAGGCGGCCGTCATCGACGATGGCCAGCCGGTTGCAGAGGCGCTCGGCTTCGTCCATGAAGTGGGTGGTCAGCAGAATCGTCTTGCCGGCGGCGAGCAATTGCTTGAGCCGATTCCAGATCATGTGGCGCGCCTGCGGATCGAGCCCGGTGGTGGGCTCGTCAAGCACCAGCAGTTCCGGGTCGTTCACCAGCGCGCGGGCCAGGGTGAGGCGGCGTTTCATGCCGCCCGAGAGCGTGCGCAGGCTGATGTCGGCCTTGCTGGCCAGGCCGGCGAATTCGAGCAGGTCGGGAATGCGGCTCCACAGCGTGGCATCGGACAGGCCGAAATAGCGGCCATAAACCAGCAGGTTTTCGGCGGCCGTGAAGTCGGGGTCGAGATTGTCGAACTGCGGCACCACGCCGGTCCGTGCCCGCGCTTCGCGGGCGCGCGCCGGCACCGGCTCGCCCAGCAGGGTGATCGTGCCGCTGTCGGGCGCGGTCAGCCCGAGGCAGCAGCGCAGCGTGGTGGTCTTGCCGGCGCCGTTGGGGCCGAGCAGCCCGAAGCATTCGCCGCGCTCGAGCGCAAACGACAGGCCGGCGACCGCCGGCTTGCCGTCATAAGCCTTGCAGAGCTGGTCGACGACCAGCGGGGAGTCTTCTCCAATGTCTTTCATGCCGGAATAAGGTGTCGCGGAATGCTCTTGGACAGGACGATACGCATCCCGCCCCGTCTTCGTCAATATCGCTTGCCGGAGTAATATTGCGTTTTTGATCGCCCGGGGTTCTATCTTGACCACAAAGTCCCACAGTGCGTCCCACACTTGGAGGTTCTTTCGCGCCGGCGGATTCGACCAGCCGCGCATCGACACCCCCGCCGACCTGCTCGCCATCGGCGCGCTGGATCAGAAGCTCTGGGTCGCGCTCTCCTGTCCGGTGATCGGCAGCGAATTCGACCGCCGGACCCTGACGCTGCTCGACAGCGACAGCGACGGTCACATCCGCGCGCCCGAATTGATTGCCGCCGTGACCTGGGCGGGCGAACGGCTTGCAGACCCCGCCGCCCTCGCGGGCCAGACCGCCGGTGTGCCCATTGCCGCCATCAAGGCCGACGATACCGAAGGCGCGCTGATCTCCGCCGCCGCGCGGGAAGTGCTGGCCGAGAGCGGCGGCACGGCCGTTACGGTCGAGGCGGCCAGCGCCGCGCAAGCACGCTTTGCCGAAAAGGCGGTCGCCGCATGGGAGGCGGCGGGCGCCGCCGTCCAGCCGCTGGGCGCGGCCAGCGCCGACGCCTACGCGGCGCTTTGCGCGGTCGCCGCCAAGGTGGATGACTATTTCACCCGCTGCCAGTTGGCCGCCTTCGATGGTCGCGCCGCCGACCTGTTGAATGCTTCCGAGGATGCGCTGAAGGCGCTCGCCAACACATCACTGTCGCCGCAAAGCGAAATGATTGCCGCATTGCCTATTGCAAAAGTCGGCGCTGGCGGGACGGCGGAAGGCCGGACCGTTGCCAACATGGGGACGGCATTGCCGCTTTCCGCAGGGGCAAATCCGGCCTGGGCGAACGCCATCGCCGCGCTACGCGATCAGGTCGTTACGCCGCTGCTCGGCGCGCGCGACTTGCTCACCGCCACCGAGTGGCAAACGCTGAAAGACCAGTTCGCGCCCTACGCCGCCTGGCTCGCCGCCAAGCCCGACGCGGCCGCGATGGGCGACGGCGTGCTGGCGCTCGAACGGCTGGCGCGGTATTGCCGCGACCTGATGACATTGGCCAACAACTTCGTCGCCTTCAAGGATTTCTACACGCGCCAGGGGCCGGCAACTTTCCAGATCGGCACGCTCTATCTGGACGGCCGCGCCTGCGAACTGACGGTCGCCGTCACTGACCCCGGCAAGCATGCCGCGCTTGCCTCGTTGTCGCGTCTTTGTCTGGTCTACTGCGATTGCGCGCGCGGGGCAGAGAAACTGAGCATCGCCGCCGCCTTCACGGCGGGCGACAGCGACCAGTTGATGGTCGGCAGAAACGGCGTGTTCTATGACCGGCAGGGCAATGACTGGGATGCGACGATCACCAGGATCGTCGATCATCCGATCAGCCTGCGGCAGGCTTTCTGGTCGCCCTACAAAAAACTGGCGCGGCTGGTCTCCGAACAGTTGCAAAAATTTGCCGCCAGCAAGGCCGACGCGGTCGACAGCAAGCTGACCGGCGTGGCCGGCAAGGCAGCCGAAGCGCCCGCCAAGCCGCCCGCCGCGCCCTTCGATGTCGGCAAGTTCGTCGGCATTTTCGCCGCCATCGGCCTGGCCATCGGCGCCATCGGCACGGCGCTCGCGGCCACGCTCACCGGCTTGCTCGGCCTCAAGGCCTGGCAGTTTCCGCTGGTACTGGCAGGGTTGCTGCTCATGATCTCCGGCCCGGCGATGCTGGTCGCCTGGTTCAAGCTGCGCGCCCGCAACCTCGGCCCGCTGCTCGACGCCAACGGCTGGGCGGTGAATGCGCGGGCGCGCATCAACATTCCCTTCGGCACCTCGCTCACCCAACTCGCCGCGCTGCCCAAGGGCGCCGAAATTTCGCTCACCGACCCCTACGCCGAAAAACCGCCGCCGTGGAAGGCGATTATCATCGGCTTGTTCGTGCTCGCCGGCATTCTGCTGGCGGGAATTTCCTTCATGGCTCACTGATAAACCAATGGACTACCTTATTCTCCCCGTCACCCCCCTGGTTCAAAACTGCACAATTCTCTGGGACCCGGCCACCCGTCAGGCGGCGGTGGTCGATCCCGGCGGCGACGTCGAGGCGATTCTCGACGTCATCAAGGAAAACCACCTCAAGGTCGAAAAGCTGCTGCTCACGCATGGCCATATCGATCACGTGGGCGGCACGACGGCGCTCGCCAAGCGCCTCAATGTGCCAGTGGAAGGCCCGCAGCGGGAAGACGCCTTCTGGCTGGAGCAATTGCCTGAACAGTGCGGCATGTTCGGTTTTCCGCCGACCCCGGCGTTCACGCCCGACCGCTGGCTGGAAGACGGCGACACGGTGACGGTGGGCGGCCTCGCGCTCGATGTGCTGCACACCCCCGGTCATACGCCGGGGCATGTGACGTTCATCCATAAGCCTTCGAAGCTGGCCATCGTCGGCGACGTGCTGTTCGCCGGCTCGATTGGCCGCACGGACTTTCCGCTGGGGAGTGCCACCGCCCTGCTCCACTCCATCCGCGAAAAGCTCTTTCCGCTGGGCGACGACGTCACCTTCCTCCCCGGTCACGGACCGACGTCCACCTTTGGCGAGGAACGGCGCAGCAATCCCTACGCCGGCGATCGGGTTTAGTCCCGGACGACAATACGCCCCGGTATGGGCGTAGAATCGCGGCCGCTTTTATTTGCACCCATTCAAAGTCGGCGCGCGGGTAGCGGAAAGCCTGCCCGCCGCCGATTTTTCATTGTTTGATTGCCGCACATCGTTACATCACAGGAGGAGTCATGCGATTCATCAACAAGCTCGTCGGGGCCGTTTCCATCGCCACGCTGCTGATCATGGGTTCGGCGCAGGCGCGCGACTGGAGCGTCATCAAGGATTCGGGATCGATCATCGCCGCCACCGAAGGCGCGTTCTTTCCGTTCAACTATTACGAAGGATCGAAACTAACCGGCTTTGAAGTCGAACTGGCGGAAGCGCTGGTCAAGAAGCTGGGCCTGAAGATGGAATGGCGCGTGGTGCCCTTCGATGCCCAGTTGGCGTCGATCATTCAGGACCGCTTTGATTTTGCGATTGCCTCGCACGGCTACACCGAAGAGCGCGCCAAGTCGGTCGACTTTGCCAACCCGCATTATTGCACCGGCGGCCAGATCGCCGCGGCCAAGGGCGGCCCGCTGACGCTGGAAGCGCTCAAGGGCAAGACCGTTGGCGTGCAACTGGCGACCAGCTATTATGACAACGCCAAGAAGATTCCCGGCGTCAAGGAAATCAAGACCTACAAGGCCGATCCGGAAGCCTTTTCCGCGCTCCGCGCAAAGAAGGTTGATGCCTGGATTTCCGACAAGTGGCTGATCAAGTTCACCCTCGAGAAGAACGCCAAAGCCGGCATCGTGGCCGGCGAGCAGGTGTTTGTCGAACGCGTCTCGATGATCCTGCGCAAGGACAACAAGGAACTGAAAGAGCAGCTCAATCGCGGTCTGGCCGAACTCGTCAAGGATGGCACTTACGATGCCCTGTCGCAGAAGTATTTCAAGACCGACGCCAGCTGTCGCTGATTAGTTCGGAGCAATCAACGTGAACTGGTCCAGACAGCATCCCGGCTGGATGATGTTTGGCTCGATGGTCGGGCTCCTGCTGTTTTTATGGGGCATGGCCATTCCGCTGTCGCTCGCGCCGGCCCCGATCGGGCCGGTCGCGCACCTGTTCGCCGATGGCGCGCGGGCCACGGTCATGCTGACGCTGATTGCCGGCTCGATCGGCGTGGTGCTGGGGGTGCTGGCCGGTCTCGGCAAGCTCTCGACGTTCCTGCCGCTGCGCTGGCTGTGCGATTTCTATGTCTGGCTGATGCGCGGCACGCCGTTGCTGCTGCAAATCCTGTTTGTCTGGCTGACCCTGCCGCAGATTCTGCCGGATTCGATCCAGGTCTCGGACTTTGCCTGCGCGGCGATTGCCCTGGCGCTGAACATCGGCGCCTACAACACCGAATGCGTGCGCGCCGGCATCCTCGCCGTCCCGCACGGTCAGGTGGAAGCAGCGCGGGCGCTGGGCCTGTCGCCGTTTCAGACCTTCATGGATGTCGTGCTGCCGCAAAGCATGCGCGTCGCCCTGCCGGCGCTGGCCAATAACATGGCCTCGCTGGTCAAGGACTCCTCGCTGGCTTATGCCATCAGCGTGGTCGAATTGACGATGGTCGGCTACCGCGTGCAGGCCGAGAGCTACCAGCCGATCCCGGTCTTCCTGACGATTGCCGCGATCTACCTGATTCTTACCACGGCCTTTACGACCCTGACATCGGCACTGGAAAACCAGCTCGATGTCGGCAGAAAGCGCGCGGAATGATCGTCCCGGAAAATCCCCGGCCGATCATCGAGGCGCGCAACGTCGGCAAGCGCTTCGGCAATTTCCAGGCGCTCAATGACGTGACCGCAACCTTTTACGAAGGCCAGGTCACGGCCATCATCGGACCGTCCGGTTCCGGCAAGTCGACCTTCCTGCGCACCCTCAACCGGCTGGAAAAGCATGACAGCGGCACGATCGTCGTCGACGGCATCACCCTCGACGACGACCTGCGCCACCTCGACGCGATCCGGCGCGAGGTGGGCATGGTGTTCCAGAACTTCAATCTGTTCTCACATCTGACGATCCTGAAGAATGTCAGCCTGGCGCCGCTGCGGGTGCGCAAGATGTCGCGCGCCGACGCCGAAGCGCGGGCGCTGACCCTGCTCGAACGGGTCGGCCTCAAGGATCAGGCGCACAAGTATCCGGTGCAACTCTCCGGCGGGCAGCAGCAGCGCGTCGCCATCGCCCGTGCCTTGGCGATGGACCCCAAGGTGCTGTTGTTCGACGAGCCGACCTCGGCCCTCGACCCGGAAATGGTGAACGAGGTGCTGGCGGTGATGCGCGAGCTGGCCCACACCGGCATCACCATGCTGGTCGTCACCCACGAAATGGGTTTCGCCCGCGAAGTCGCCGACCGGCTGATTTTCTTCGATCTCGGTGTCATTCTCGAAGACACCACCCCGGAGAACTTTTTTCTCAACCCGAACCACGACCGTGCCAAGGCCTTTTTGTCGCAGGTGAAGCACGGCTATTGATGCTGAATTGCGGGAGCCGTTATCCGGCCCCCGTAACTGGACTTTCTCCCCATGACTCCAGACTTCCTCGCCACGGTGGTGTTGCTGCTGATCTTGCTCGATCCGCTCGGCAACATTCCCTTGCTGATTTCATTGCTGCGGCCGCTGGCGCCCGCGCGGCGGCAGCATGTCGTGCTGCGCGAAAATGCCATCGCCGCAGTGCTTTTGATCGTCTTCGTCTTCATCGGCGACTGGCTGCTGGCCGCCTTGCGCCTTTCGCCCTCGGCGCTGGAGATTTCGGGCGGCCTGATTTTGTTCCTGATCGCGATGGGCATGGTTTTTCCGCGCCGCGGACACGATGAGGCCGATCTGGAACGCGACGGCGAACCGCTGATCGTGCCGATCGCCGTGCCGATGATTGCCGGCCCGGCCGCGCTTGCCATGGTGTTGCTGACGTCACACCAGGGCACGCATACGGTTTCCCTGGTTGGCGCCATTCTCGTCGCCATCGCTTTGAATACGCTGATTCTGCTGGCCGGCGAACGGCTCGCCCGCCTGTTCGGCAAGCCCGGCCTGGCGGCGATGGAGCGCTTGATGGGCCTGATCCTGACCACGATGGCCGTGCAGATGCTCATCTCCGGAATCAAAAGCGCCTTCCTGCTGCCCGCGGTATGAGCCGCACCACAGCCAACGCGCTGTTGCTGCTGGCGGCGCTGATCTGGGGCACCACCTTTGTCGCCCAGCAACTGGGCATGAAAGATATCGGCCCCTTGGCCTTCACCGGCATCCGCTTCCTGCTCGGCGCGCTCTTCATCCTGCCGCTGGCCTGGCGGGAATATGCGCGTCTGGCGGCGCGCGGGGTGGTCATCGACCGGCGCGATGTCCTGTCCTGGGTGGGCCTGGGCGTGCTGCTGTTTTGCGGTGCCACCTTCCAGCAGATCGGCCTGCTCGACACCACTGTGACCAACGCGGGTTTTCTCACCGCGCTGTATGTGCCGCTGGTGCCGCTGCTGATCTGGATCGTTGACCGGCACCGGCCCCATGCGTCGGTCTGGCCAGCCGCGCTGGGCAGCGTGTTCGGCACTTATCTGCTCAGCGGCGGCCAGTTGGCCGCGTTGACCGTCGGCGATTATTGGGTGCTCTTCAGCACCCTGTTCTGGGCGGCGCACATTCTCTGGGTCGGGCGCATCGCCATCAAAAAAGGCGCGCCGATCCTGGTGGCTTTCAGCCAGTTCGTCACCTGCGGCGTGCTGGCCAGCATCGCTGCCCTTGCGACCGAAACCACCGCTGTGGCCGGAGTCGCCGCCGCCTTGCCCGCGATCTTGTATAGCGGCCTGCTCTCGGTCGGCGTCGCCTTCACCTTGCAGGTCGTGGCGCAGCGCCACACCCGGCCGTCCGACGCCGCGATTTTGCTCAGTTCCGAAACCCTGTTTGCCGCCGCCGCCGGCGCGCTGTATCTTGGCGAACGGCTCGATGCGGTACAACTGGCCGGTTGCGCCCTGATCTTCGCCTGCATCCTGTCCGTACAATTGCTCCCCCTCATGAATCGGAAAACAACATGATTTGCGACACCGACCTCGCCGGTTTTGAGGCCGCCGTCATCGAAGCCTCGCAGACCCTGCCCGTCATCGTCGACTTCTGGGCCGACTGGTGCCCGCCCTGCGTCGCCCTGACGCCGGTTTTGGAGCGCGTTACCACCGCGCTGGGCGGTCGGCTCAAACTCGTCAAGGTCGAGGTGGATGACGGCGGCAACATGAAGCTGGCCGGCCGTTACGGCCTCAAGGGCTTTCCCACCGTGCTGCTGTTCAGCAGCGGTGAGATCAAGGGAAGGTTTTCCGGGGCGCGCGGCGATCATTGGGTAAAAAACTTTCTTGCCGAGCACGGTGTAAGTTGAATCCCGCGCCCTCGATCAACCTCTGGCAGCGCGTTTTCGCGCCCTTTGCGGCGGGCTATTTCCTCTCCTATTTGCTGCGGAACGCCAATGCCGTCATCTCGCCGGAACTCAGGGGCGATCTCGGCCTTTCCGCCGCCGACCTGGGTCTGCTGACTTCCGCCTACCTGCTCGCCTTTGGCGCCTTCCAGTTGCCGCTGGGCATCCTGCTCGACCGTTATGGCCCGCGTCGCGTCGAAGCGGCATTGCTGCTGTTTTGCGCGACGGGTTGCGCGCTCTTCGCGCTGGGCGAGAGCCTGCCGCAACTCACCCTGGGCCGCGCGCTGATCGGGTTGGGCGTTTCCGCCTGCCTGATGGCGAGCTTCAAGGCGTTTTCGCTGTGGTTTCCCGCTGAACGGCAGGCCTCGCTCAATGCCGCGATCATGGCCGCCGGCGGCCTCGGCGCGCTGGCCGCCAGTTCGCCGCTCTCCGCGCTGATGCCGGTGCTCGGCTGGCGCGGCATCTTCTTCGCGCTGGCCGCGATTGCGCTCGTGGTCGCGGGACTGATCTACACCACGCCGGAAAAGGCGAGCGGCGCCGCGAAGGAAAGCCTGCGCCAGCAGCTCGCCGGCCTGGCGGCCATCTTCGGCAGCCGCGCCTTCTGGCGCTTCGCGCCGCAAACCACCTTCATCGTCGGCGGCTTCATGGCCTTGCAGGGCCTCTGGGCAGTGCCCTGGCTGATGATGGTGAATGGCGCGACCCGCGAGGTGGCGGCCTTCCACCTGCTGCTGGTGGCCGGCGCGATGATGGCCGGTTTTCTTGGCATCGCCTTTTTCGTCCAGCGGATCGCCCGGGCCGGCCTGCCGCCGGCGCGACTGCTCGCGCTGGGCATGGGCGTTGGCCTGCTGGTCATGCTGGGGATCGTTCTCGACCTTGCCCCCACTTGGCTGCTCTGGCCGGCGCTGGGGCTGGTGTTCTCGGTCGGCAATCTCGCCTATGCGCTCCTGACTGCCGAATTTCCGCTCGCCCTGGCCGGGCGCGCCAACACCGCGCTTAACCTCGGCGCCTTCGTCGGCGCCTTCGGCATCCAGTGGCTGTTCGGCGTGGCGGTCGATGGTTTTCAGGGCCTCGGCATGGCTCCCGCCACGGCCTACCGCGCCAGCCTCGCCGGCCTGCTGGTCTTGCAGGCGGCGGGCTGGCTGTGGTTCATTCTGGATTCGCGGCGCGCGCGTTCAGCTTGATTCGACCGAGCCGGTCGCCGTCCTGCCAGCGCTGACTTTTCACCGCGGAGGAATTCTCAGGCGCCACTGCGCAACAGGTTCCGTGCAACTGTGTAGCAATGCAGGCTGGTCGGGGTGAAGTCGACGTGAAACGCGCCGTCTTCGCCCGAGCCGGTCCTGGTCAGGGTCGTCACCAAAGGATTGCGCTGCAAACGATGGCGTGACGCGAATTCGCGCATGCCGCGCAATTCCAGCCAGTTATCGTAGGCCGAGTCCGACCATTTGATCTCTACCGCAAACCGGGGCGCCTGGGTGCGTGGGTCAAGCGACACGAGATCCACCTCCAGATCGGTGCTCCCCTGCTTCCAGCGCGCGTAGTGGAGCGAATCGACCATGGCCGTACTGTGCAGCCATTGGCTCCACAGCGCGGTTTCCGCCAGTTGTCCGATTGCCTCGTCATCAGCACGGACATGGCCGAACAATGCGGCACGAATGGATGGGTTGGTCAGATACACCTTGAATGTTCGCGCCCTCTGCAAGCGGCGGGCATTGGCGTCGAGACGATGCACCCGCCGGATCAGGAATGCCGCCTCCAGGTATTCGAGGTATTCCGCCAGCTTCTCCTTGCGTATGCCGGAGTGTTTCGAAAGCGTTTCCGGGCTAACTTCCTCGCCGGTGTTGTAGGCCAGGACATTGAAAAAGCGATTGAGTTCCTGCGTGTCCTGAATGCCAAAGAGGCTCGGCAGATCCTTCAACAGCACCTTGTCCACAATGTCCTGGCGCAGGTAGCGGACAGGATTGCTGCGCACTGCCGGATTCATCACTGCTTCCGGAAAACCACCGTAGTTGAGGTAATTGACGAATTCGCGGTTGAGTTCGACGATGTCCCGAGCCCGATAGATGCCGGGTTTGCCCGACTCGACGTCATTTTCATCGATCAGGCTTTCCTCGACACCGGCGAAGGCCAGATACTCGGCAAACGTCAGCGGCGGCAACATGAAGTCGGTGAAGCGACCGGCCCCGGATTCACGGCTTTTCATTTTCAGCGCGGCAGCGGCCGAACCGCTAACCGCAAAACGCACATTCCGGTAACTGTCGACCAACGACTTGAGGTGAGCCTCCCAATCCCGCAGATACTGCACCTCGTCGAAAAAAACCCAAAGTTGGCGTTCGCGCGAATGACCATGGACATCCATGAAATCCCGCAGCAGACTCTCCAGGGACCGCCCCGAGTAAAGCGGGGTTTCGAGCGACAGGTAGAGTATGTCGATTCCCGACGTTCCCTGTTCCAGAAGGGAATGGATCGCATGTTTGACCATCACGGTCTTGCCGACCCGGCGCGGGCCGATCAGGACGACGGCGCGGGAAACATCGAGATCGCCGACCTGACGCATGAAGGGCGCGAAATAGGCGCGACGTTTCCAGGCGCGCCATTCCGGGTCGATACCGCCTCCTGCCACCCACCACGGATTGTCGTCCGCCATGCGGCGCAGAACGTCTTTTCTCGGTATTTCCAGTGACTTAGCCATTAGACGTGTCCAGAACCAGCTAATAGATTGAGTTAAGCATGTTTAAAGCAGCTTAATTCAATGCTGATCGATAATCAACTGAAATTTAAGCGTTTTGTGCCATGGCTTAGCGTCGGCCCATGGGCCTGAGCGGCCACAAGTTCGTCAATCGCCGATACGTGCCGTGCGCGAACTCGATTCGAGGCGCATTGGGCGAATTTGCCGTCCCGCCAGCGCCGACTGTCAATAAAAAGGGATTCGTTTCTTCTCCATCTATAATCGACGCATGAGCCTGCGAGATTGGACATACGCCCTGCGGATACGCGGTTGCAACCCGGCGAGTTTGTCGATGGACAAATTTGTCGAGTATGTGCGCGAGTTTTCTGCGTTACTGGGCAACGATCCGGATGTCCGGTTCGCGGGGTTGGTGAAGGGTAGTGCCGTTTTGCGGGCCTGCGTTGCCGGACAGGCGGAATCGGGTGTGCGAGTTCGTTTGCTTCAGGCCAAAACGCTGCCGGATAGTCCGGCGGCCGGGCAAGCGCAAAAATTTGGCAGGATTTTGCTGCGGGATGGTTTGCGTGCCGAGCTGCTGGATCGAAAAAACAACAAGATTCTCGAATTCGATGGCGTCGTGGCGTCCAATGAGCCGGCGAAGGAAGTTATCGTTCAGGACAGCGGAACAATTGACGGCATAGTTGTTGGTATCGAAGGTGCCGATGATACGGTTCATGTCCGGCTGCGCGATATGGATGGATCGGAGGCCCGGGTGATCTTTCGTGACTTGGCTCAAGCTAGGGAGATGGCCCGTCGCTTTCGCGGTGCTCCGGTGCGGGTCCATGTGCATGGCACATGGAAGCGTTCACCCGACGGTGTCTGGGCGACCAACAAAGTGTACGCGGATCACTTCGAGGATCTGGACGAAGAATCCGCCCTCGAAGTCTTCGAGAAGCTGCGTAGCATTCCCGGCAACGGCTGGAGCGACATTGAAAACCCGCTTGACGCGTGGCGGAGTCTCCGCGAAGGCTCATGATCGCCATTGACGCCAATGTCTTGATTGCTTGGTCGGCGAAGAAAACTCCCGAACTAATCAGGGCGCGACTCAATCACCTTCTCGAAACCGCAGCGAAAAACAAGCAACGCATTCTTATTCCCACTCCGGCCCTGGCCGAGTTTTTGGTCAGAACCGATGATGCCACAGCGGAATGGCTGAACGAGCTGGAAAAGAAGAGTGCCGTCGAGGTGTGCGCTTTTGACCGGCGCGCGGCTTTCGAATGCGCTTTTATCGAACGCGGCGCACACCAGAAAGGCGACAAGAAACATGGTTCCGCAAGCGCCTATCAGAAAGTGAAATTCGACCGTCAGATAGTTGCCATTGCCAAGTCCCGCAATGCGGGACTCATCGTCTCGGACGACGATTCCCTGCGCCGTGTCTCCCTGTCCGTCGGACTGCAAGTCAGCAAGATCGAAGAACTGCCGATTCCGGACAGTGCCCGCCAGAGCAATTTGCCGCTCTCCCGATAGTCGCGTTTACAAGCTCGTCAGCTTTGCGTAGAGCGCAAACAGAAACGCCACGCGTTCGCCGTCGGTGTTCCATTTTGGTTTTGTGTCGAGCACCTTGGCGTCGGCGGCGTAGGCGGCATCCACTGCGCGGTCGAGTTCGCGGTGGGCCTTGACCAGCGCGGGCGGCATCAGGTCGGGATCGTAGAGCGTCGCCAGCGTGGTGGCTGCGTCGCGCGCGAATTCGGCGGCGCGCGCATCGAGCACCGCCTGCGCGGCGACTTCCAGTGCGGCGACCTGTTTTTCCGTGGGTGCCGTGGGCCAGGGGAAGTTGTTGTAGACGATCTGCGCCGAGTAGCGGTAGCGGCTTTCCAAACGTCCGGAGACATAACGCACCCAGGCGTTGTGCATCGTCGAGGTGAGGATACCGAAGTGGTAGGGGGTGGCGTCGGGCACGACCAACACCAGATTGCTCGCAATCGTCGCGGCATCCATGAAGCCGATGGGGATGAACTGCCGGCGCTCTGAAGACACGCTGGGAATTAACAGGTAGTGACCAGTGGGCTGCCGAATCTCGCCAAATAGTGTGGGAGTTGCGGCCAGATCGCGGGTCGTTTCCCGGCTGCTGGCCGCACGCAACTGTCGAACCGCCGCTACCCGATCGGCCACGGCAGGCATGGCCTTGAGTTCCGCCGCCGGGCAATCAACGAGCCAGAGACACCAGCGCGGAATGCGGTTGATGAACTCGTCGGCGCCGATGAACGGGCGAATCCATTTCGCGGCTTGCGGCTCGATGCGCAGCAGTTCGCGCTTCTCGTCGTCCGACAGCAGCAGATTGCCGCCGTCGTTGGGCATGCTGCCGAAGACGATGGGCGGCACCTTGGAAATCGGCTGGCGGCGCGAAGGCAGGATGGTTTCGGCGGCATCGACGAGATAGGGATTGATGCTCGCCGCCTTGACTTCGTGCGGCGGGCCGTCGACGGTTTCGTATTCGAAAAGTCGGCGCTGGCGGGACGGCGATCCGACACCAAAACCGACGATCACGCAATGTACCGCCGCCTTGCCCGGCGCCTCGTTCATCCATTTGAAGGTGCGGTGGGCGAACTGGATGTGGATGCCCTGATTCAGCAGCCAGCCCCAGAGCACGCCGACCTGCTCGCCCTGCGCAATGCTGTTGGTCGAGACGAAGGCGCAGCGCACGGCGCGGCGGGCCTTCTCTTCCACTTCGGCGGCATCGAGGAACATGTCGTGTGTGGCTGACTCGCCCTTGCCGAAGCGCACGTCCTTGAACTTCTTCCTGCCCGGCGCGGCACGCTCGACGACCTGGCCGAAGGGGTTGGTTTCGGCGGTGAGATAGCGCGCGGCCTTGACATACCAGCCGGCGACGAAATCGAGCACGCCGGCGCCGTGGATGCCGGTCATCACGGCGGTGAGATCGGCCTTTTGTTCCGCGCTTTGGTGTTGCTTGCCGACGAAGGGCGGATTGCCGAGGATGTAGTTGAGGTGCGTCGGCGGCACGAATTCGGCCCAGTCGAGTTGCAGCGCGTTGCCATGGCGGATGTGCGCGCTCTTCACCAAAGGAATGCGCAGGATTGGCTCGCCGAAAACTTCGCTGGCCTCGATGTTCATCTGATGGTCGGTGAGCCACATGGCGACCTGCGCCACCTGCGCGGGAAACTCCTCGATCTCGATGCCGTAAAACTGATCGACATCCACCGTGATCGCCTGAAAGACGTTGCCCCAGCGCTGGCCGAGCTTTTCGCCGGCGCGCAGCACCTCGATTTCCAGCCGCCGCAGTTCGCGATAACTGATGACGAGAAAGTTGCCGCAACCGCAGGCCGGGTCGAGGAAAGCCAGGCGCGACAGTTTTTTCTGGAACTCGAAGAGCTGGTTTTTGTTGGCCTTGACCCGCTCGAACTCGGCGTGCAGTTCGTCCATGAACAGCGGGCCGATCAGTTTGAGGATGTTGGCTTCCGAGGTGTAGTGCGCGCCGAGCTGGCGGCGGCGGTCGCGCGCGTCGAGCTCGATCACGGCTTGGAACATGGCGCCGAAAATGGCGGGCGAAATCGCGCCCCAGTTCATGCCGCACAGCTCAAGCAGCAGCGCGCGCATCGCCCGGCTGAACACCGGCGGGTCGAGACGTTCCTCGAACAAGCGGCCATTCACATAGGGAAAGGCGGCGAAAATTTCCGGCAGGGATTTCTGGCGGCGGTCGACGGGCGTATTGAGAACGACGAACAGGCGGTGCAGTTCGTCGCCAAGATCGGCGCCATCCTCGGCAGTCTGGTTCTCGATCAGATCCTGCAGCGCGTCCTTGGGCTGGAAGATGCCGGTATCGTCGGCAAACAGGCAGAACAGCAGGCGCACGAGGAAGACTTCGAGCGCATGGCCGTCATAGCCATCGCGCTTGAGCAGGTCGTGCAGGTCACCCATCTTCTGCACGGCCTCGACGTTGATCGGGTCCTGCTCGCGCAGCTTCTGGCGATGGTAGCCGGCGATGAAACCGAACAGATGAATCTTGCGCGAAAACTCCTTGAGCGTCAGCGGGTGCTGCGTGCCTTCTTCCAGATCGTGGAGGACGAAACGTTGAAAATCCGCTACGACAACATAGCGCGGCAGTTCCTTGTCCGACAATCCTTCGAAGTAGTCGGCGGCCTGCTGGAAGGCGGCGTCGAGGTCGGCCCCGCCACTCTTGTGTTCGGCCAGCATGAGGCCCGGCCAGAAGACATCGATTCTGCCCAGGCCGGCATGCTTGAGGCGGGAGACGGTCTTTTCATAGACGGCGACACGGCGCCGCTGCACCCCGAAAACCGCGAAGAATTCATTCCAGAAGGTCTGCGCCTCGGCGCGTTCCGAAGTAACGCCAGCCCACTCATGGGCGAAGCGTTGGGCGTTGGTGCGAATCTCGGACCAGGTGAGCGGCATGGGCGGGTAACGAGTGGTGAATCCGGCATCATAATTGACTGGCGGAACGGCTGCTTATTCAGATGGCGGGCCAAGGATCGCTTATCATCGACGGCCCTGCGCATGTTGCCCAGCAAGGACGTACAGTGAAACCAGACAACCAAACCGAGGAATTTGACGACCTGCTGCGCTTTGGCGTGCAGGCGGCGCTGGCCACCACCGATTTCGTTACGGCGCTCAACGCCTTTCGCCTTAACCTGCCGGAGCTGGCGCCACGGCATGCCGCGCTGATGCCGCCCGGCGGCGAGCGCGCCATCGCCTTCGCCATGTTCCGCGAAATCTGGAACCATCTGCCGCGCCCCGACCAGGGCTGGAAGCCGCTGACACTGGCGAAGCCGGAGCGGAACGCGCCCTGCCCCTGCGCTTCGGGCCAGAAATACAAGCAGTGCTGCGGGCTGCTGTCCGGCGCGTCGCCTTTCGGCCCAAGCGGCTTTTCGGTGCTGGCCTATGTGCTCGAAACCATTCCGGTCGCCCAATACAAAAATCTGCCCTTCAGGAAGCTCAATCCCGAAGAAGTTGCCCACGTTGCCGAGCAGTGGCTGCAAGACGGCCGCAACGCTGCCGCCGCCGCCCTGCTCGAACCGCTGTTGCTCGATGTCAGCAAGCTCGACCAGCGCCACGAATATGCGTTTGACGTGTTGTGCGATGTCTATCTCGAACAGGGCGAACCCGCCCGGCGCGTCGCGCTGGCCGAACGCCTGATGCAAGCTGCGGATCGCGAACTGAAAAGCGCCGCAATGCACCGTCGTTGCACCATGCTGGCGGATGAAGGCGACTACACCGCCGCGTGGACGCTGTTCAAGACAGCGCAGCGGCAAGACCCGGACAACCCATCCCTGTCCCATCTCGAAGTCGTGCTGCTGGCCAGCCAGGGCGAGATCGAACAGGCGCAAACCCGCGCCCGATTCTGGGCGGCGCGCCTGCGCAAGCTCGGCTATGAGGAGGAGGGCATCGTCGCCTTCATGGACGACATCGCTCGCGACCCGCAAGTCCTGCTCGACATGATGCGCGGTGGCCTTGGCGCTGATGAAGAAGATGAAGAATTCACCGAAGTCTCCGCGGAGGTTGCCGAAGCCCTGATCGCGCTGGTCGAAGCCCTGCCCGCGCCGTCCTGCCAGCACCGACTTTCACCGCAGGACGGCCACGCGGGCCCGCTTGAACCCGTTGTCGCGCTGGTCGCGATTGAAGCCGAATGGCGGCACGCGTACTGGGGTGATGATGAAGCGGAAGAAACCGATCCCTGGCTAAACACCGGCTGGATCGATTGGCTTGCCGAACATCCGCTCGCCTGGCAGAGCTTCGCCGTGCTCGAAGACCTGGTGGTTTCGCTGGACGATGCGATTTTCCCCGAGGACTGCGACGACCAGATCGACTGGATCGAGGAAACCCTGCTCGACCATGCGATGGAACTGCTGCGCGTCAATATCGCCGCCAACCAGGCCGGGGGTTGCACGCTCGAATGGGGTTGGCACGAAAACCGTCCGGCGTTGCGCCTGCTCGCGCAGTTGATCGACATTGCGGGAGACTCGGACGAGGCGTTGCCGCTGCTCGAATGGCTGCTGGCGCTTAATCCCAATGACAACACCGGCCATCGCGTGGCGCTGGTGCACCGTTACTGCGAAGCGGGACGCGCCGCCGAAGCGCTGGCCGTCTGCGACGAACGCTTCCCGGGTGACGCATTGAGCGGCATGCGTTATGGCCGCGTGCTCGCCCTCTATCTGCTCGACCGGCGTGACGAGGCAACGGCGGCGTTGGCCGAAGCGAGAAAACACTCACCCAACATCCTCAAGACCCTCGCCGCCGAAACCCCGCGCATGCCGACCATGACGCCGCGCCTGGTCACGCACGGCGGCGAGGACGAGGCCTGGTATTACCGCATGGACTGGCTGCCGCTGTGGGAAAAGACCGGCGCGAAGGCGTGGCTTCTTGCACATTAACCCAAGGATGAAAACGCATGGACCAACGCCCCCGGTTTGACGCCAAATATCATGTCGGCATCGAGCAGGTCGACACCGAGCATCGCCAGCTCTTCGCGATCGCCGGCCGGGTGTACGATGCGCTCGGCGAGACAGGCGCCGCGGCGGACGGCATCGCCCGCGCCGCGATTGCCGAACTGCTCGATTACACGACCACGCACTTCGCCAATGAAGAGGCGCTGATGGCAGCCGCCGCCTACCCCGAACTGGCCGGCCACCGGGAATTGCATCGCCATCTGCTCTCCCGCGCGCGCGACATGGAAATGCGGGTGGAATTCGACGCGCAATACGTGCCGCTGGAACTGAACCGGTTCATTGCCAGCTGGCTGGTCGAGCACATTCAGGACAACGATCGCAAGTTCGGCGACTTCGTGACGGGGCGCGGCTGACCCGGATCAGAATTCCTGCGGATCGACATCCAGATGCCAGCGCAGTTCGCGCGGTGTTTTTAAGGCATACAGCTGCGTCATCCAGCCGGCGAGAAAGTGCTGCAGCGCCGGGCGGCTCCGCGATTCGACCAGCAACTGGGCGCGTTCGCGGTTCTTTAGCCGCGCCAGGCGCATCGGCACCGGGTCGTAGAGCATGATGTCGGGGGCACCGGGCGTTTCGGCGGCGGTGACGGCCGTGCCCAGAAATTCGAGCGCTTGCGCAATTTCGGGCGCTTCGGCGCGCAGCATGGCCTGGAAGGCGAAGGGCGGAAAGCCGGCGCTGGCGCGCTCGGCCAGTTGTTCGTGGGCGAAGGCGGCGTAATCGTGGTCGATCAGGGCGCGGTAGAGCGGGTGGTCGGGGTATTCGGTCTGGATCAGCACCGCGCCGGGTAGATGGGCGCGGCCGGAGCGGCCGCCCACTTGCATCAATTGCGCGAAGAGGCGTTCCGGCGCGCGGAAGTCGGCGGCGAACAGGGCAGCATCGGCGCCGACCACGCCGACCAGCGTGAGCTTGGGAAAATCATGTCCCTTGGCGAGCATCTGGGTGCCGACGAGGATGTCAGCGCCGCCCGCGTGGATGGTCGCCAGCAGCGCCTGCCATTTCTGCGGCGAACTCGCCGAGTCGCGGTCGATGCGCAGGATGCGGGCCGCCGGAAAACGTTCGACCAGACTGGCTTCGAGCCGCTGGGTGCCGCGCCCGAAGGGTTGCAGGTCGAGGTTGCCGCAGCCGGGGCAGGCATGCGGAATCATCACTTCCAGCCCGCAGTGGTGGCACCGTAGTCGGCGGTCGGCGAGATGGAGGACGAGATTGGCGGCGCAGCGTCGGCAGTGCGAAATCCACCCGCAGGCCGGGCAGGCCAGCACCGGGGCGTAGCCGCGGCGGTTGAGGAAGATCAGGCTCTGCTCACCGCTTTGTAAGCGCTCGCCGATAGCGACAAGCATCTCCGCGGAGAGGCCATCCTGCAACTTTTGTTTGCGTGTATCGACCGTTGTCACCGTGGGCATGGCGGCGGCGACCGCCCGCAGCGGCAGTTCGAGTCGTTGGTAGCGGCCGCTGGAAGAATGGTGAAACGTCTCCAGCGAAGGCGTGGCGGAGCCCAGCACGATGGGAATGTCGCGCTGCCGGGCGCGAAAGATCGCCACGTCGCGGGCCGAGTAACGCAAGCCGTCTTGCTGCTTGAAGGAAGCGTCGTGCTCTTCATCGACGACAATCAGTTGCAGTGCTGGCAGCGGCATGAATACCGAAAGCCGCGTGCCGAGCACGATGGCGGCGCGGCCTTCCAGCGCGGCGAGGAAGGCCCGCGCCCGCGCCGCATCCGCCACGCCGCTATGTGCTGAAACGACGTAAGCGCCGGGAAAGCGGGCGCTTACGCGGGATTCAAGCTGCGGCGTCAGGGCAATTTCCGGCACCAGCATCAGCGCCTGCCCGCCCCGTTCGAGCACAGCCGCGATGGCGCGCAGATAAACCTCGGTCTTGCCGCTGCCGGTGACGCCGTGGAGCAAAAAGGTCTGGAAACCGGTTGCGTCGAGGATGGCGTCGATGGCGGCGGCTTGATCAGCAGTCGCTGTGTTAAAAGTCGGCGCTGGCGGGACGGCGTCCATTTTCTTTGGCTTGGGAATACGCGGCATTTTCCCTTTGCGCAGCAGCGGCGGCAGGGCGAAGGCCATGACCTGGCCGAGCGGATAGTGGTAATAGCGCGCGCAGAACTGGCACAACGCCAGCCAGTCGGCCGGCAGCGCGGGCAGGTTGTCGATGAGTTCGGCGAATTTGAGCTTCGCTTCGGGGTGGTCGCTGGTGGCGGCTTCATTGGCCACCACGCCAAACTTGACGCCCTGACCAAACGGCGCCTTCACCAGCCGCCCAATCAGGCTGCCCGGACTTTCACCCGTCAGCCGATAGTCGAACAGGCGCGGCAGCGGCACATCAAGGGCGATTTGCAGGATGGTCACGGACGTTGAGTTAGCGCTGTTCTTTTAGAATAATTATTCGCTAATTAACTTAATCACTTGGCGGCAAAGCGATTCTTAGCCATCTGCGGGTTTGTGGATAACTTTGTGAGTAACCCTAAAAAATTATCCTAAATTTCGCGCCATTAGCGCCATGGTCATACTAATGTAACACAAGAAATAAATATTTATATTTTGAATCAATTAGATAGTTAATTACACTGTGGGCAGGGTTATGCCCGGGGCAATAAATCTTGAGATCAACATTCTGTGAGTAAGTCAACTATTTGCACCTCGCCAGAACCCAGTAACGGCGGGGCTTGGCGAGGGGGGTGGCTGGACAGCTTTGCTACCAGTGGAATTCCACAGGCCATCATTTATTTTTATAGCCATGAACTGTCTCGACCAGTACCGACACATTTTCAGGCGGGGTGTGCTGGTTGATGCCGTGGCCGAGATTGAAGACGTGACCGGTTCCCGCGCCATAGCTGTCGAGAATGCGTGTCGCTTCGGCCGCCACCGCAGCGGGTGAGGCGAACAGCGCCATCGGGTCGAAATTTCCCTGCAGCGCCACCTTGTCACCGACGCGGCGGCGCGCGTCGCCGATGTCGGTCGTCCAGTCGAGGCCGACGGCATCGCAACCGGTAGCGACAATCGCTTCCAGCCACTGGCCGCCGCCCTTGGTGAAGACGATGCAGGGAATTCGCTCGCCGTCGTGGGTCTTTTTGAGCCCTGAAATCACGCGTTGCATGTATTCCAGCGAAAACTCGCGATAAGCGGCATGGGACAAGGCTCCGCCCCAGGTATCGAAGATCTGCACCGCCTGCGCACCCGACTCGATCTGGGCATTCAGGTAATTCGTCACCGCCTCGGCATTCACTTTCAGGATGTGGTGCAGGAGGTCGGGCCGGTCGTAAAGCATGGTCTTGACCCTGCGGAAGTCGTCCGAGCCGCCGCCTTCGACCATGTAGCAGGCCAGCGTAAACGGCGAACCGGAAAAACCGATCAGCGGCACGCTGTTGTTCAAGGCGCGGCGGATTTCCGCCACCGCATCCAGCACATAGCGCAAATGGTCGTAGGGGTCGGGCGCGGTCAGGTCGCGGATCGCCCATTCCTCGCGCAGCGGCCGCTCGAATTTCGGCCCCTCGCCGTCGGCGAAATACAGGCCCAGGCCCATCGCGTCAGGGACGGTGAGGATGTCGGAAAACAGGATGGCGGCGTCAAGGTCGTAACGCGCCAGCGGTTGCAGCGTCACCTCGCAGGCGTAGCCGGGGTTCTTGCACAGCGCGAGGAAATTGCCGGCGCGGCGGCGCGTCTCGTTGTATTCGGGCAGATAGCGGCCCGCCTGGCGCATCAGCCACAGGGGGGTGCGATCGACCGGCTCGCGCAGCAGGGCGCGCAGGAAATTGTCATTCTGGGGTTTTTTGGCATGGGTCATGGTCTGGAATCCAGTGGGTTTATGCGATTATCGCATGACCTCATTGGCGCAATGGCGGGCAATTGACGCACAATGCGCCATTCAATCAGGAGGCGTACATGACCCAGCATATTGGCATACTCACCGCCGGCGGCGACAGCCCCGGCCTCAACGCGGCGATCCGCGGTGTCGGCAAGGCGGCCATGGGCCATCACGGCATGCACATCATCGGTTTCCGCGACGGCTTTCGCGGCCTCATGGAAAACCGCACCATGTCGCTGTCCGGCGGCCAGTTGTCGGGCATCCTCACCAGCGGCGGCACCATCCTCGGCACCAGCCGCGACAAGCCGCACAAGATGCCGGTGGGCGGCAAGGTGCTCGACATGACCGACGCCATCGTCGGCAACTACCACGACAATCATCTCGACTGCCTGGTCTGCCTGGGCGGCGGCGGGACGATCAAGAATGCCCTGCGTCTGAAACAAAAAGGGCTCAACGTCATCACCCTGCCCAAGACCATCGACAACGACGTCTTCGGCACCGACATCACCTTCGGTTTCGACACCGCGCTGGGTATCGCCACCGAGGCCATCGACCGCCTGCACAGCACCGCGCACAGTCACCACCGCATCATCGTCGTCGAGATCATGGGCCACCGCGTCGGCTGGCTGGCGCTGGGCGCGGGCATCGCCGGCGGCGCCGACGTGATCCTCCTGCCGGAGATTCCCTATGATGTTGCTTCCGTGGCCGAGGCAATTCGCGAACGCGCGCGCGGCGGCAAGCCGTTTTCCATCGTCGCCGTCGCCGAAGGCGCGGTTTCGGTGCAGGATTTGGCCGCGCTGGCGGCCGCCAAAACCGCGAAACAACCCGTTAGCAAAACCGCTAAAAACGGCAAGACCGACCCGGAAGACAAGAACGACGACACCGCCGCCGCCGCCGCCGATCTGATGTATGCCGGCCGCACCCTGCGGCTCGCCCAGCGCCTGGAAAAACTCACCGGTCTGGAAGCGCGCCTCACCATCCTCGGCCACCTGCAGCGCGGCGGCACGCCCTCGGCGGCCGACCGCCTTCTCGCCACACGACTCGGCACCGCCGCCACCGACCTGATCGCCAAGAAAAACTACGGCGTACTGGTGGCGGCCAAGGGCGAGGACGTCCGGCCGGTCAAGCTGGAAGACACGGCCGGCAAGGTCAAGACCGTGCCGCCGGATCACCCCTGGGTGCTGTCGGCCCGGCGCGTCGGGACGAACTTCGGCGACTAGGTGCGCCAGAATGCCGGCGTCAGCACGACCAGCAGGGTGAAAATTTCCAGCCGACCGAGCAGCATGGCGAAGGTGCATATCCAGGTCTGAAAATCCGTCAGCACTTCAAAGGTAGTCGCCGGGCCGACTTGGTTGAGGCCGGGGCCGGTGTTGTTGATGCTGGCGACCACGGCCGAAAAGGCGCTGACGATCTCCAACCCCGAATAGGTCATCAACAGGGTCAGCGTCACGATGCTCACCATGTAAAGGAAGCCGAAGGCCATCACCCCGGAAAGGATGCTGGACGCCACCGGCTTGCCGCCGACCTTCACCGGCCAGATGACATTGGGGTGCATGGCGCTGATCAGTTCGCGATAGACCTGCTTGTAGAGAATCATCGCGCGGATCATCTTCATGCCGCCGCCGGTCGAGCCCGCGCTAGTGGCGAAGCTGCACAGGAACAGCATCCACAGCGGCGCGAAGATCGGCCAGAGGTTGTAGTCGGTGTTGGCGTAGCCCGTGGTGGTGGCGATCGACACGACATTGAAGGCGGAAAAGCGCAGCGCCGTCGCGAAATCGGGATAGGTGTCGAGCGCCCACAGATACAGCGCGATGCCGAATACGCTGCCGACGGTGACGAGCAGAAAGCCGCCGACCTCGGGGTCGCGCCGGTAGGGCTTGAGCGAGCGGCCATGCACGGCGAGGAAGTGGGTGGCGAAGTTCATGCCGGCAATCAACATGAAAACAATGGCCACCATTTCGATGGTCGGCGAATCCCAATGGCCGAAGCTGGCATCGTGGCTGGAAAAGCCGCCCAGCCCCATGGTGGTGAAGGCGTGCATGACGGCGTCGAACCAGTCCATGCCAGCCAGGTGGTAGCTGATGGCGCAGGCCAGCGTGATCGCGGCATACACCACCCACAGGCCCTTGGCGGTTTGGGTCATGCGGGGCGTGAGTTGGGAATCCTTCATCGGTCCCGGCGTTTCGGCCTTGAACATTTGTCGGCCGCCGACGCCCAAGAGCGGCAGGATCGCCACGGCCAGAACGATCAGGCCCATGCCGCCCAGCCAGACCAGCATGCCGCGCCAGAGGTTGAGCGAGGGCGGCAGCGTGTCGAGGTTGGCGAGCACCGTTGCCCCGGTGGTGGTCAGCCCCGAGACGGCCTCGAAGTAGGCGTCGGTGAAAGAGATATTCAGATGGAAAAGCAGCGGCAGGCAGGCGAACGCCGGCAGCAGGGTCCACACCATCACGACCATGAGGAAGCCGTCGCGCACCTTGAGCTCATGCTTTTCATGGCGGACCGCCCACCAAAGGATGAATCCGGCGCCAAAGCTCAGCAGAAAGGCTTCATCGTAGGCCGTGGCGGCGCCATCCTGCCAAACCCATGACAGCAAGAGCGGCGCCAGCATGGCGAGCGCGAAACCCATCAGCAAGACGCCAAAGACGCGCAGCAGAGGGTAGAAACGGCTCATTTGCGCCAGAAGGCAGGCGTCAGCACGACCAGCAGGGTGAAAAATTCCAGTCGGCCGAGAATCATGGCGAAGGTGCAGATCCAGGTCTGGAAGTCGGAGAGGATCGCGAAAGTCGTCGCCGGGCCGACGAGGTTGAGGCCGGGGCCGGTGTTGTTCAGCGTGGCGACGACCGCGGAAAACGCCGTGACGATATCGAGCCCGGTGGAGGTCATCAACAGCGTCAGGCTCACGATGCTGACCATGTAGATGAAGCCGAAGGCCATCACGCCCGAGAGCACATGTTGCGGTATCACGTTGCCCCGGATGCGCACCGGCCGGACGACGGAAGGATGCATCGCGCAGATCAGCTCGCGATAGACCTGCTTATAAAGAATCATCGCGCGGATCATCTTGATGCCGCCGCCGGTCGAGCCGGAACAGGCGATGAAGCTGCCGAGAAACAGCATCCAGATCTGGGCGAAAAACGGCCACTGGCCGTAATCGGCGGTGGCCAGGCCGAGCGAGGTGGCCAGCGAAATCGAATGAAAGGCGACATAGCGGAGCGCCGAGCCGAAACTGTCGAAGACGCCCAGCGCCAGCAGATAGAGTGTCAGCGCCAGAATGGAGAGGCCCAGCACGCCTAAAAAATAGGGCGCCTCGGGGTCGCGCAGATAGGGTTTGATCGAGCGCCCGTTGAGCGCCAGGAAGTGCGTGGCGTAGTTGAGGCCGGAAAGCAGCGCAAAAAATATCACGGCCATTTCGATCTGCAGGCTGGCGAAATGGCCGAGGCTGGCGTCCTTGGTGGAAAAGCCGCCCAGACCTAGCGTGGAAAAGGCGTGCATCAGCGCGTCCCAGGGTTCCATGCCGAGCAACCACAGGGTCACGCCGCAGCCGGCGGTGAGGATGAGATAGACGCGCCACAGACCCTTGGCGGTTTCGGCGATGCGCGGCGTCAGGCTGGCCTCTTTCATCGGTCCGGGCACTTCGGTTTTGAACAGCTGCCGACCACCGACGCCCAGCAGCGGCAGGATCGCCACCGCCAGCACGACAACGCCCATGCCGCCGAGCCAGTGCATGAAGGTGCGCCAGAAATTGAGCGACAGGGGGAGTTTGTCAAGGCCGGAGAGCACCGTGGAACCGGTGGCGGTGAGCCCCGAGGTCGCCTCGAAATAGGCATCCGTGAAGGAGATGTCGAGATGCAGGTACAAGGGCAGGCAGGCGAAGAGTGGCAGCACCGTCCACACCAGCACGACCAGCAAAAAGCCGTCGCGCACCTTCATTTCGCGGTTCTCGCGATACAGGCCGAAGAACAGCGCCAGGCCGCACAACAGGGCGGAGGCAAAAGCGACGTCGAAGGCGCCATGCGCGCCGTCGTCGACCGCCCAGGACAGCACCAGCGGGATCAGCAGGCACAGCGAAAAGCCGATCAGCAGCGCGCCAAAGACCCGGAGCAACGGATAAAACCGGCGCATGGCTGGTGCCTACAAAAAGTGAAAACCGACCTGAAACAGCTTTTCGACCTGGGCGACCTCGCGCTTGCGCGTGCAGAAAACGATGACGTGGTCGTCGCTCTCGATCACCGTGTCGTGATGGGGGATGATGACGCGGTCGATGTATTCCTTGGATGGCAGCCCGTCTTTGTAGACAACCTCGGGGTCATGGCCGCGCCTGACGATGGCGCCGATGTGCGCACCCTTGATGAGCGGCAGCTCGTCGATGCGCCGGCCGACGACCTTGGAGTTCTGCTTGTCGCCGTGGGCGACCAGCTCCAGCGCCTCGGCCGCGCCGCGCCGCAGGCTATGCACGCGGGCGACGTCGCCGCGCCGCACATGGGTGAGCAGGGCGCCGATCGACACCTGCGCCGGGCTCAAGCCGATGTCGATCGGGCCTCCCTGCACCATGTCGGCGTAGGCGCGGCGGTTGATGAGGGCCAGCACGCGCTTGCAGCCCAGCCGTTTCGCCAGCGAGGCGGCCATGATGTTGTCTTCGTCGTCGTTGGTCAAGGCGAGGAACATATCCGTTTCGTCGATATTTTCCTGCGCGAGCAGATTCTCGTCGGTGGCCTCGCCGGCCAGCACCAGGGTATCGCCCAGCGCGCCGGCGATGATTTCGGCGCGCTGCCGGTCGACCTCGATCAGCTTGACCTGATAATCTTTCTCCAGCATCGCCGCGACCCGCAGGCCGATATTGCCGCCTCCGGCTATCATTACCCGCTTGACGGGTTCCAGCGAGCGGCGCAGCTCTTTCAGGACATGGCGAATGTGTTTGCTGTCGGCGACCACGAACACCTCGTCGGCGGGCTCCACGATGGTGTCGCCGTCGGGCTCGATCGGCTGGTGCTCGCGGAAGATGGCTGCGATGCGGGCATCGACGCCGGCCGGCAGGTGGTCGCGCATGGAACGAATGGGTTTGCCGACCAGCAGGCCGCCCGGATAGGCGCGCACGCCAATGAGTGTTACAGCGCCAGCGGCGAATTCGAGCACCTGCAGCGCCTCGGGAAATTCGATCAGCTTGCCGATGTAATCGGTGATGTCCTGTTCGGGGCAGATGGCGTAATCGACGGCGAAATTTTCATCCGCCAGCAGTACCGGATCGAGGAGATCATGGGAGCGCAGGCGGGCGATGCGGGTCGGCACGTGAAACATGGTGCGGCCGATCTTGCAGGCGACCAGGTTGGTCTGGTCGGACTGCGTCACCGCCACCAGCATGTCGGCGTCCTCGATGCCGGCCTCGCGCAGCACGGCGGGGTAGGCGGCATTGCCGGCCACCGTGCGCACGTCGAGCCGGTCGGCCAGCTCGGCGAGCGCCGCGCGGTTCTGGTCGACGACGGTGATGTCATTGGCCTCGGAAGACAGCGCCTCCGCCACCGATGCGCCGACCTGACCGGCGCCCAGGATGACGATTCTCATGGTTTCTCCCCGGGCGTGTTGCGCAGACCCAGATCCTTGAGCTTGCGATACAGGTGGGTGCGCTCCAGGCCGGTTTTATCGGCCAGCCGCGTCATGCTGCCGCCCTCCAGCCGGAGGTGATATTCAAAGTAAAGGCGCTCGAACATTTCGCGCGCCTCGCGGAGCGGCAGCGCCAGCATTTCGGGGAGCATGCCGAGCGGCACCTCGGGCAGCCCCGCCGCGCCGGGCGTCAGCAGATGCTGCACCTCGTCGGCGCCGATCTCTTCTTCGAGGGCCGCGAGCGCCAGCGATTTGACCGCGCTTTTCAACTGGTCATAACCTTCCGGCCAGGAATAGAGGCGCAGGGCGTTCTGGGCCGCGACCGACAGGCGCCGGTGCGGCGCGTCGCCCGCCTCGACCAACTGGACGAGGATGTGGGCGGCCAGGTCGGGCACGTCGTCCTTCAGTTCGGCCAGCGCGGGCAGGCCGATGCTGACGTCGAACAGCGCCTTCAGCAACTCGCCTTCCCAGCCGTGCGCGGTCAGTTCCCCGGCGTCATGCACGGTGGCCGCCACCAGCCGCAGGTTGTGCCGTTCCAGGCGTTCCAGGGCAAAGGCGAGATTTTTCTGTTGCAGGCGCGTGAGCAGCGCCAGTTCGCCGCAATAGAGCACGCCGCCGCCGGACTGCGCCAGAAGGTCGAGCGTCAGCGGTTGCGAATCGTGACCCAGATCGATCCAGACCTTGCCCGGCGCCTGCAGGGTGCGCGCCGCCAGCTCGGTGATCGAGCCGGCGGGTGCCCGCAGCAGCACCGAACGGCTTTTGGCGGCCACCTGTTCGAGCCGGCGGCGCAAATCCTTGAGCAGGGCCGAATGCGGAAAGGCCGCCAGGGACAGCACGCTGCACGGCCGCGGCGCGCGGTCGAGCGCCTGCTTGACGCTGGCCAGCAGCTTCTGCATGCCGATGGGTTTTTCGAGAAAGCCGACGGCGCCGATGCGGGTGGCTTCCACCGCGGTGTCGATGGTGGCGTGGCCCGACATCATCACCACCGGCATGGTGAGCTGGCCATTCGCCGCCCATTCCTTGAGCAGGGTGACGCCGTCGGTGTCGGGCATCCAGATGTCGAGCAGCACCAGATCGGGCCGCGCCGCGTCGCGCCGCGCGCGCGCGGTGGCGGCGTTTTCCGCCGTGACGACATCGTGCCCTTCGTCGGTAAGAATCTCCGAGAGGAGTTCGCGGATGCCGACTTCGTCGTCGATGACAAGAATCTGTGACATGGCGGCAGATTATCCCGAAAAAACCGCTTCGGCATGCGAAACAGACGGGAATAAATCGGGGAATGAACCCTCAAGAAACACGCCGGGCCGACCCAATCAGCGCCAGAAATGCATCCACCGGCTGCGGACGCGCCAGCAGGTAACCCTGGAAGAAAGTGCAGCCGTTTTGTTTGAGCCAGGCAAGTTGCGCCGGGGTTTCGACGCCCTCGGCCACGACCTCGAGACGCATCTGGCGGGCGATCAGCAGAATGGTTTCGGACAGCGCGGCATCGTCGGCGTCGTGCGGCAAGCCGACGACGAAAGCGCGATCGATCTTGAGTTCCTGCAAGGGCAATCGCTTGAGATAGGACAGCGATGAGTAGCCGGTGCCGAAATCGTCCAGCGCGAAGCGTATGCCGAGGGCTTGCAGTTCGTGCATGCGCGCCGTCGCTTCGCCCAGGTCGGTCAGCAGCAGGCTTTCGGTGATTTCCAGCACCAGCCGCGCCGGGCTGGCGCCGGTTTGTGCCAAGATCGCGCGCACCCGCGCGACGAAATCCGGCTGCCGGAACTGGCGGGGACTGACGTTGACGGCCAGGCGCAGGTCGTGACCGGCGGATTCCAGCCGCTTCTGCAGCCGCGCGCTTTCCAGCAGCACCCAGTCGCCGATGGCATCGATCAGGCCGGTTTCCTCCGCCAGCGGAATGAAGGCGGAGGGCGGCACCGCGCCGCGCCGCGGATGCGTCCAGCGCAGCAACACCTCGGCGCCGACGATGCGGCCGGCGGCATTCTGCTGCGCCTGCAGATGAATCTGGAATTGCCCGGCGGCGAGCGCCGCGCGCAGGTCGTTTTCGAGCGCCAGGCGCTCCTCCACCAGCGACTGCATCGCCGACTCGAAAAAGCACACGGCATTGCGGCCGCCTTGCTTGGCCCGGTACATGGCGGTATCGGCATGGCGCAGGATGACATCGCAACCCAACTCCTCGCCATCGGGAAACAGGGCGACGCCGATGCTTGCACCCAGGTGGCACGGACTGCCCTCCACGCCCGGCGCATCCAACGCATAAGGCTGGCAGAGTGCCTGCCGCAGCTTGTCCGCGACATGCCGCGCGGCGGTGGCGGCCTGTTCCGCGTCGTCGGCCAGGTCGGGCAACAGCACGACGAATTCGTCGCCGCCGAGGCGCGCGACGGTGTCTACCTCGCGCAGCAGGCGGGTGAGGCGCAACGCCGCTTCCCGCAGCAGGCTGTCGCCCGCGGCGTGACCGCGCGCATCGTTGATCTGCTTGAAATGATCCAGGTCTACGAACAGCAGCGCGCCATGCAGTCCGGAGCGGCGCGCGTCCGCCAGTTCGCGCGCCAGGCGATCGAGCAGCAGGCGGCGATTGGGCAGGCCGGTGAGCGGGTCGAAAAAGGCCAGGTGCTCGATCTCCTCCTGCGCGGCGTGCCGGTTGGTGACGTCGAGGTGCGTGCCGGTGACGCGCAGCGGCCGGCCGGTGGCGTCGCGTTCGGTCACCCGCCCGCGCGACAGTATCCAGCGCCATTGTTCGGCGCCGGCCCCTGAACCCGACTTAGCGCGCATGCGAAACTCGGCCTCGTATTGCGGGGTGCGGCCCTGCAGGTGATCCCTGAAGGCGCTTTTCGCGGCGGGCAGGTCGTCGGGGTGGATCAGGGCGGCCCACGCGTCGGCGACCGCGGCAATATCCTCGGGGCGGTAACCGAGCATGCCGGCCCAGCGCGCATCGACCACCAGGGCGTCGGTCATCATGTCGCGGTCCCACAAGCCCAGGTTGGCGCCCTTGAGCGCCAGCGCCAGGCGGGTGCGATTGGCGTCGAGGTCGGCGCGCAGCCGGTAGGATTCGGAAACGTCGCGGAACACCATCACCACGCCGACCATTTGTCCCGCGCCGTCGCGGATCGGCGCGGCGCTGTCGGAGATGTGGTAGCGCCTGCCGTCCTTCGCGATCAGCACGGTGTGGTTGGCCAGGCCGACCACGAGACCCGTTTCGAGCACGCGCCCCACCGGGATTTCGGCCGGCTGCCCGGTCAGCGCGTGCTCGATCTTCATGATCTCGGCCACGCCGCGGCCCCGGGCTTCCTCCCCGGTCCAGCCGGAGAGCGCCTCGGCCACCGGGTTGAGGTAGGTCACGCGCATGGCGGTATCGGTGGCGATCAGGCCGTCGCCGATGGACTGCAAAATCGCCGCCACCTCGCCCTCGCTGGCCGCGAGTTTCCGCACCGTGGCCTGCACCGTGTCGGCCATGCGATTGAAGTCGCGTGCCAGGTTCCCGATCTCGTCCGCGCCGCCATCCCCGCCATCCGCCGCGCGCGCCTCGAAGCGGCCGGAAGCAAGCGCGTGTGCCGTGGCGGCGAGCTGGGCAAGGCGGTTGGTCAGGCCGCGCGACCAGATGCGGAACAGCGCGAAAGCCAGCGCCATGGACAACAGGGCGGCGGCCAGCATGGCCCAGGCCATGCGTTCCAGCAGCAGGGGGAATGGCCCCGCCGACAGGCGCAGCCGCACCTGACCGAAAGACAGGTCGTTTTCCCGCAGGTCGAGGCCGATTTCCGCGCCGAGCGGACCCCGCGACCGGCTCCGCTCGGCGGCCACCTTGGCGCCATCCGTCGAGAAGATGGTGATTTCATCGATCGCATCGCTCTTCGCCAGGTCCGCCGCGATTTCCCGCACGGCGGCATAGTTGCGCTCGATCATCGGGCCGGTCAGCGCGGCGGCGAGCAGCGGCCGCAACATGGCCTCTTGGTGGGGCAGGCTTTGAGCGGCGGACCAGCGCAACACACCGGCGATCGCCAGTCCCAGGAGCAAGAACGAGAGCAGACCGGTGGCGACGGCAAGGAGCGTCAGCTTGTAGCGGATCGGCAGGCGGGAGATGGTTTCGCGCAGGGCTGACATGCTATGTGGAAGCGCTACGGGCCGCATCGGGAGCCTCTTGCGGCGGGGG
>Ga0208244_100345_pt1 | contig 50294 bp, 51 predicted proteins | sample SubbioCR12Aug_5A_FD_184828 | JGI IMG/M metagenome (GOLD analysis project Ga0208244, IMG submission 184828) | Serpentinite rock and fluid subsurface biosphere microbial communities from McLaughlin Reserve, California, USA - CR12Aug_5A (SPAdes) | ecosystem: Environmental > Terrestrial > Deep... | reverse complement strand
AGTTCGCGCAGCTGCTTGTCGTCGACCACGTTGGGCGCGTTGGTCATCAGGCAGGAGGCGCGCTGGGTCTTGGGGAAGGCGATGACGTCGCGGATCGACTCGGCGCCGGTCATCAGCGTGACCAGACGATCCAACCCGAACGCCAGGCCGCCGTGAGGCGGCGCACCGTACTGCAGGGCGTCGAGCAGGAAGCCGAATTTCTCGCGGCGCTCTTCCTCGCCGATGTTCAAGGCAGCGAACACTTTTTCCTGCACGGCCTGCTGGTGGATACGCACCGAACCGCCGCCGACTTCCCAGCCGTTCAACACCATGTCATAGGCTTTCGACAGGCAGCGGCCGGGATCGGTGGCGAGCCATTCTTCATGGCCGTCCTTCGGCGCGGTGAAGGGATGGTGCAGCGCGTCCCAGCGGTTCTCGTCCTCGTTGTATTCGAACATGGGGAAGTCGACCACCCACAGCGGCGCCCAGGCGCGGCCGTCGACATGGCCTTTTTCATGGCCGATCTTCAGGCGCAGCGCGCCCAGCGCATCGTTCACCACTTTGGCGCGGTCGGCGCCGAAGAAGATGAGGTCGCCGTTTTGCGCACCGGTGCGTTCGATCACCGCGGCGAGCGCAGCTTCGGACAGGTTCTTGACGATGGGCGACTGCAGGCCGGCTTCGTTCAGCTGCGCGATGTCGTTGACCTTGATGTAGGCCAGGCCCTTGGCACCGTAGATCTTGACGAACTCGGTGTAGCCGTCGATCTCGCCGCGCGACAGCACGGCGCCGCCGGGGATGCGCAACGCGGCGACGCGGCCTTTCGGATCGTTGGCCGGGCCGGCGAAGACCTTGAAGGCGACATCCTTCATCGCGTCGCTGACGTCGACGATTTCCAGCAGCACGCGCATGTCGGGCTTGTCGGAACCGTAGCGGTTCATCGCTTCGTGATAGGTCATGCGCGGGAAGGGATTGGGCAGTTCGATCGCCTGCGCCTTGTGCATCATGTCGCGGATCATGCCTTCGACCAGGGTCATGATTTCTTCTTCGCCCATGAACGAGGTTTCCAGGTCGACCTGGGTGAATTCGGGCTGGCGGTCAGCGCGCAGGTCTTCGTCGCGGAAGCACTTGGTGATCTGGAAATAGCGGTCGACGCCCGACACCATGAGTAATTGTTTGAAGAGTTGCGGCGACTGCGGCAGCGCGTAGAACATGCCGTCGTGCACGCGGGACGGCACCAGGTAGTCGCGTGCGCCTTCCGGGGTGGAGCGCGTCAGCATCGGCGTCTCGACTTCCATGAAGCCTTGGCCGTCAAGATAATCGCGCATCAGCTTGGAGACGCGGTAACGCAGGCGCAGGTTCTTCTGCATCGGCTCGCGACGCAGGTCGAGATAGCGGTACTGCAGGCGGATGTTCTCGTTGATATTGTCGTCGTCGATCTGGAACGGCGGCGTCAGCGAGGGGTTCAGCACTTCCAGCTTTTTGGTCAGCAGTTCGACCATGCCGGTCGCCATGTTGGGATTTTCGGTGCCGGCGGGACGCGGCCGCACCAGGCCCTCGATCTTCAGCACGAATTCGGAGCGCACATCCTCAGCCAGCTTGAAGGCTTCCGGGGTGTCGGGGTCGATCACCACCTGCATCATGCCTTCGCGGTCGCGCAGGTCGATGAAGATGACGCCGCCGTGGTCGCGCCGGCGGTGCGCCCAGCCGCACAGGGTGACGGTGTTGCCGATGTCGGCGGCGCTGACGGCACCGCAGTAATGAGTACGCATGGAGTGTCCTAATTGAATGCCTGAGTATTAAGTGACGACGCTATTAAGTGACAGTGCGTGCTTCGCCCGAAGCAACGCCCATCGAGACGATGTATTTCAGCGCGCGGTCGACCGATATATTCATTTCGATGACCTCGCTCTTTTTCACATAAAAGTAAAAGCCGTTGACCGGGCTGGGCGTGGTGGGGATGAACACTGCGACGTGCTCGTCCGGCAAGGCCCGCATCACTTCGCCCGGCACGTTGGTCTGGAAGGCGAGCGACCAGGCTTCAGGATGCGGATAGCGCACCAGCAACACCTTGCGGAAAGCGTGGCCATTGCCCGAGAGCAGGGTGTCGGATACCTGCTTGACCCCGCCGTAGATCGATTTCACCACCGGGATGCGGACCATCAGGCGCTCCCAGGCGTCGACGATTTTCTGGCCGAAGAAGTTGGTGGCGAACACGCCGGTGAGCAGGATCACCAGCAGGGTGAGAATGACGCCGAGGCCGCGGATGCGCATGCCGATCCAGGCCTCGGGCTGCCACGCGACGGGCAGGAAGGTCAGGCTCTGATCCATGGTGCCGATCAACAGGTCGAGCACCCACAGGGTGATCCCCAGCGGCACCCAGATCAGCAGACCGGTAATGAAATAACGTTTCATCGCAGAAGTCGGGACGGCTCAAAACAAGAAGCGGGCGGCTTGCACCGCCCGCTTCCCAGTCAGCCGCAAAGCATCAGTTACACGCAGGACAGGCACCGGTGCCGCACGCGGGGGAAGGCGCCTCGGATTTGGTTTCGGTCGGCTTGCTGCCGCCGCCCTTGAAGTCGGTGGCATACCAGCCAGTTCCCTTCAGCGCAAAGCCTGCCGCGGTAATCTGCTTGGCATAGTCGGCCTTGCCGCACGACGGACACACGCTCAGAGGCGCATCGGATATTTTCTGCATTTCGTCCTGGGCATGGCCGCAGGACGCACATTTGTAAGCGTAAATCGGCATGATTCGCTCCGATAAATCAAGAAGTTGCGGAATTATACCCAAAGAGCCGGGTACACGTACCCAAACGACGGGCACAAGTACCCAAAGAGCCGGGTACAAGTACCCAAACACCGAGCACAAGGAACCAAACGCCGGGCTCGCATTTTTAATGTGGCGTCGCCCCGGGGGGATTCAAGGGGCTACCAGGCGATGTTGAGGCTGCCGTAGACGCGCCGGCTGAAAACGTTGGTGTCGCGGAATTCCTGGTAGTCATTCCCCAGGTTCTGTCCGACCAGCGCGGCGTCCAGATCGTAGCCCTGCCACTTGAACTGGCGCGCAAGGCGCAGGTCAACGCGGGTGAAGGCGTCGGTATCGTCGCCGGGCGAGAGCCATTTGATCAGGTCGCTGCGCTGCGCGAACACACTGGCTTCCCAGCCGTTGTCGAGGCGGTAGCGTGCGAGGAGGCCTGCACTATTACGCGGCGCCGACTTGGGGACGTCATCATTGAAACCTGGATCAATGATATTGGCCTCAAGGAAAACGCGCGCGTAGTAGGCGCTTACATCAATCTTCTCGGTTGGACGCCAGCGCAGCTGGATTTCGCCGCCGCGGGCGTTCGTCTTGCCGAGATTGGCGTACTGATTCTCGCGCGCGCGACCGGGCAGGATACTGGTGCGCAAAACAGTCTGCGGATTGCATAAAGCATTGGACGTATCGTCCGCATCGTCGAAGCAATCCCGCAGGTAGCCGATGAAGTCGTCAACGCGGTCGTCGAACAGCCGCACATCGTATTCGAGGCGAGCTTTCCGCCACACCCCAAGATAAGCCAGTTCACGCGAGGTCACGCGCTCCGGGGCGAGGCCGGTCGACGGCACGGTGACGACGTCGAGCAACCCCCCGTTGTCGAGCCGATAGGTCTGATGGCCGTGTTCCTCGAAGAAGGTCGGCGAACGATAGGCACGCGACACCCCGGCACGGACGACGTGCCCCGGCGCGACCGTGAAGCTCGCGGCCAGGCGCGGCGAGATATCGAAGCCGGTGAAATAGTGGTGCTCCAGCATCGCGCCGGCGTGCAGCAGCACTTTTTCGTGGGCACGCCATTCGATGTTGCCGAAGACGCGTGCCATCTCACCGCTCCAGGTCTTGCCGGTGCCGTAGTAATGCTCGCCGGACACCGTTTCCTGGCGCACTTCACCACCCCACACGCCGCGAAGCGTCGGGCTCCATTGCTCGTTCACCTGCAGCTCGATGTTGCTGCGCGTCTGCAGCAGGTACTGGTCCAGCGCCAGGGTACCGAGCGGGGTGGCGGTTCCGCTCAGGTCCAGCAACAGATCGGCATCGAAGCGGTTGCGCGCGTAATACGCCTGCAGGGTCCATTCGCGCTGCGCGGATTCCACCTTGTTGTAGGCGACCTGCACGAAGAAGGCGCGCGAATCCTGTTCGGTGGGTTCAAGCAGGCGGCGGGCGTCGGTCTGATTGTTGAGGATGCGGCCCGCGCTCCAATCACCTTGAGATAAGCCGAACTGCGCCATCAATTCTGACGCGCCGGACAGCTGCCAGTCGAGGCGACCGTTGAGGAAATAGGTTTCGCCGCCTTCCAGGTACTGGCCATTGTCGGCGGCGGTTTTGAAGTTCACGTTGCGCTCGAAGCGGTCGTGCTGCCTGGCCGACGCAGTCAGGCGATAGCGCAGATCGCCCGTGCCACCGCCGTGCCGCACGGTAAGTCCGTGCGCCGATTGTTCGCCCGTCTGCAGGAACACGCGGCTGCCCTGCGCCTGGGCTGCGGTCTTGGTGATGATGTTGATGACCGCAGCAAACGCATTGGCGCCGTGCACCGCGGCGTTGGGGCCGCGCACCACCTCGATGCGCTCGATGTCGTCGATGGACAGCGGCAGATCGCTCCAGTACACCGCGCCAAAGTGCGGGCTGTAGATCGAGCGGCCGTCGACCAGCACTTGCATGCGGCGCGAGTAGCCGTCGCCCACGCCGTGATAGCCGATCGCCCAGGTGTTGTCGCGGGTGTAGGCGACCGAGAAGCCGGGCACCAGCCGCAGCAGGTCGGGAATATCGCGGAAACCCGAGGCGCGGATCATCTCGCGGTCGATGATGGTGACGGCAGCCGGTGCTTCCTGCACCGGCTGCGACAGGCGTGACACCGACAGCACCACCGGCAGTTCGGCGAAAAAATCGGATTCGGAAACCGCCGCCACACTCGCGGACGAAACCAGGCTCCCGCCCAGCATCAGCGCCCATCCCAGGGCGCGGTATGAAATTCGTTGATTGCTGTACACCATCACCCCATTCCGGCACTTTGCACGCCGGCTGCTCGCTGCCCGTTCAATAAACCCGGATGGGATAACGGCAGACCGGCTTGCCAGCTTGAAGCCCGGACCGATGTTTTTTTCGCCCGATGACTGAGGGAAACGCTGATTGATTCCGTCATCGCGTGGCTCGGAATGGATAGCGCCTGCCGATGCAAACGAAACGCCGACGGTCTGCTCGCTGATGGCTCCGCCGCCCTTACCAGCGGAGGCTCAGGCTGCCGTAGACGCGCTGGCTGAAGATGTTGGTATCGCGGAACTCGTTGTAATCCTCGCCCAGGTTCTGCCCCACCAGAGCGGCTTCCACCTCGTTGCCCTGCCAGGTCCAGCGGCGCGCCAGGCGGGCGTCCCAGCGAGTGAAGGCCTGGGTTTCATCGCCATCTGACAACCACCGCATGTAGCCCGAATAATAGACGCCAGTGCTGGCCACCCAACCCTGCCCCAGATTGAGCCGCGCCAACAGACTGAAGGTGTTGCTCGGGGCGGACTGCTCCAGGTCGCGATCGATGCTCGGGTCGGCATCGATCACGGCGCGTGCGTATTGGGCCGACAAGCGCAACGCCGTCACGGGCTGCCAGCTCAGCTGCAGGTCTCCACCGCGGACCGTGAAATCGTTGCGATTGGTGAATTGCCTCGGCATGACCCGGGTGTTGTTGATGTAATCGTGAATCGTGTCGTAAAACAGCTTGGCCTCAACCTGCAGCTTCAGCGCGGGGTACTGGCCGACGTAACCGATCTCGCGCGACAGGATGCGTTCGGGCTTGAGCGGATCGGAAGGCGCGAACACTTGCAGCAACGGCGTCCCGGTCGTCGTGGAGTAAGTCCAGTCACCCTGCTGTTCGAAGAAGGTGGGGGAACGATAGGCCTGCGAGACATTCAGGCGCAGGGTATGGCCCTGGACCAGGGTGTAGTTGATCGCCAGACGCGGCGACACGCCGGTGCCGGTGAAGTAGTGGTGTTCCAGCATCGCCCCGCCATGCACCAGAAGGTCCGGACGCGCCCGCCATTCTAAATTGGCGTAGGCGCGCACCAGCGTGCCGTCCAGCGTCTCGCCGCTATTGAAATAGCGCTGGCTTTCCACCGTTTCATGGCGTACTTCTGCGCCCCAGGCGATCCGCCAGTTGGGTGCGAAACGACGATTGGCCTGGAACTCCAGGTTGGCCCTGGTCTGCAGCTGATCGACGCCGGCATCGAGCAGGAAAGGCGTCGCCACCGGCCAAAGCGGCGGCGCCAGCGGTTGCACATTCGGCGCGTCGAACACGTTGCGACTGAAATACGCCTGCACCATCCACTCGTCATCGAGGCTGTGCACGCGCCGATATTTGAACTGCATGTATTGCGCGGACACGTCCTGTCCACCCGGCTCTTCCGGATTCCCCGAATGCCCCGCCTGCCAGTCGCCGACCGACACGCCGAACTGCGCGCTGAATTCGTCGGTGGCCGACACCCGGTAATCCGCCCGCCCGTTCACAAAATAGGTCTGAGTCTCCTCATACAACTTCACCGGCACCGAAAAGACGCCTTCCCGCGCATCGGTCTCGAAGCGGTCGCGCGTCTGCGCGGACAGGGTCAGCCGGTAGCGCAGGTCGCCCTGGCCGCCGCCATAACGGGCAGTCAGGCCGGACATGCCCTGCTCACCATACTGCAAGGACACGAACGCACCCGGCGTCTGGCTCGGATCCTTGGAAATGATGTTGATGACCGCCAGGAAGGCGTTGGCGCCGTAGGTCGCGGCGTTGGGGCCGCGCACCACTTCGATGCGCTCGATGTCATCGATGGACAGCGGCAGTTCACCCCAGTTGACCGCGCCATAGGCCGAACCGTAGATCGAGCGCCCATCCACCAGCACCTGGAAACGCCGCGAAAACGCATCGGCCATGCCGTGATAGCCGATCGCCCAAGTGTTGTCGCGGGTGTAGGCGACCGAGAAACCCGGCACCAGCCGCAGCAGATCGGGGATGTCGCGAAAGCCCGAGGCGCGGATCATGTCCTGGTCGATGACGGTGACGGCGGCGGGCGCTTCGTTGACGGGTTGCGACAGGCGCGAGACGGTCAGCACCACCGGCAGATCGGCATAAAAGTCGGCTTCGCTGACCGCTGCGAGTGCCGGTTTCGCGCACGCCAGGGCTCCGCCCATAACAAGCGTCCGCCCCCACTCGCCGAATGAAGTCTGTGACTTTTTGCTCACCGTCCGGCGGCGCGCAGGGCACGCCGTCTGTCTCCGCCTTGTTATTGGATGATATGGGTTATGCGGCCCACCTCCGCTGAATCCATTTTAGAACGGAATATCGTCGTCCATGTCGTCGAAGCCGCTGCTGGCCGGGCGCTGCGCGGCGGCCGGGGCGTTGGCGCGAGGCTGGCTGCGCTGCGGGGCCGACTGGTTGAAGCCGCTGTCGTCCATGTCGGCCATGCCACCGCCGCCCTTGCTGCCCAGCATCTGCATGCGGTCGCCGCGAATTTCGGTGGCGTATTTTTCGACGCCATCCTTATCGGTGTACTTGCGGGTGCGGATGCTGCCTTCGACATAGACCTGGCTGCCCTTTTTCAGGTACTGGCCGCAGACTTCGGCGGTGCGGCCGAAGAAGCTGACGCGATGCCATTCGGTCTGCTCGACCATTTCGCCGGCTTTGTTCTTGAACTTGTCGGTGGTGGCAATGGCGAGGTTGGCGACGGCCTCTCCGCTCGGCAGGTAGCGCATTTCGGGGTCGCGCCCCAGGTTGCCGACCAGAATCACTTTATTGACGGATGCCATCGTTTATTTCCCCCGAATTGAAATTGGACAGGTTGAGTCCGAAAGTTCCGGATTCTATCAGGCGCTCGCCGACTCCAGCAGCTTGCGCGCGCCAGCCTCGTCCCAGCCCTTGAGGCTGACCTTGAGCATGGCCACGCCTTCTTCGGCCAGCACCGAGGCCTCGACCACGCCCGTCACCTCGGCCAGTTGCATTTTCAGCAGCGCTGCCTGGTCCGCCGGCATGATCCCGACGCGAAACAGGCGGGTCTTGACGGCGGGCGGCGCGATCATCGACAGGCTCGCCAGCAGCCAGACCGCCATCAGCACGACGCAGAAAATGAAAACCGCGGCAAAGCCATAATGCTGCGCCAGCCAGCCGCCAAACACGCCGCCGAAGAACAGGCCCAGCGCCTGCGCGGTGTTGTAGACGCCCATGGCGGTGCCCTTGGCTGAGGCCGGAGCGAGCTTGGAAATCAGCGAGGGCAGGCTGGCCTCGAGCAGGTTGAAGGCAACAAAGTAGAAGAACAGCGCCCACACGATGCCCCAGAAGACATCGATGCCGAACGCCAGTCCCAGTTGCGCCAGCAGCATCAGCGCCACCGCGCCGATGAAGACCGGCTTCATCTGGCCGCGCTTTTCGCCATATATCAGGGCCGGCACCATCAGCACGAAGGAGCCGAGCAGCACCGGCAGATACACCGCCCAGTGGTCGTCGGCGGCCAGGCCGCTGTTCACCAGCGCCACCGGCACCACCACGAACATCGCCATTTGCGCCGCGTGCAGCGCGAAGATGCCGAAGTCGAGCCGCGCGAGCTGGCCGTTTTTCAGCACGTCGACGAGTTTCGCCGGATTGGCCTGGGCGTCGGCGTGATAGTGGCTCTCGGTGGGATCGGGCACCCATACTTTCACCACCCAGATGGCCGCCAGCGCAAGGATGCCGGTCAGGGCGAAGATGCCCGGGACACCGATGACGCGGTTGAGCGCCGGGCCCGCCACCAGCGACACGGCAAAGGCAATGCCGATGGTGGAGCCGACCAGCGCCATGGCCTTGGTGCGATGTTCTTCGCGGGTGAGGTCGGCCAGCATGGCGGTGACGGCGGCGGAAATCGCCCCGGCGCCCTGCAGCGCACGACCGGCAATGGTCCAGTAGATGTCGGTGGCCGTCATCGCGACGAAGCTGCCGAGCGCGAACACGATAAGGCCGAAGATGATGACCTTTTTGCGCCCGATGCGATCGGACGCCATGCCGAAGGGCAGCATCAGGATGGCCTGGGTCAGGCCGTAGATGCCCAGCGCAAGGCCGACCAGGGTGTGGTTGTCGCCGCCCGGCAAGTCTTCGGCGTAGAGCGCGAACACCGGCAGGATCAGAAACATGCCCAGCATGCGCAGGCCAAAGATCGCCGCCAGGCCCGATGCGGCGCGCTTTTCAGCGCGGGTCATGCTTTCGGACAGGTCGATGTGGGCCACTGCGGGTTCGGCTGAGTCGGGAAGTCCGTTATATTAGCAGGTTGCGAATTACGCTCGCCGCCTTAATCGATGGCCGTCAAACAATGGAATTCATCCGCATCCGTGGCGCCCGCACCCACAACCTAAAGAACGTCAACCTCGACCTGCCGCGCAACAAGCTGGTGGTGATCACGGGGCTGTCGGGCTCGGGCAAGTCCTCGCTCGCCTTCGACACGCTCTACGCCGAGGGCCAGCGGCGCTATGTCGAATCGCTGTCGGCCTACGCGCGGCAGTTTTTGCAGCTGATGGAAAAGCCCGACGTCGACCTGATCGAGGGCTTGAGCCCGGCGATCTCGATCGAGCAGAAGGCGACCAGCCACAACCCACGCTCGACCGTCGGTACCGTGACCGAAATCCACGATTATTTGCGCCTGTTGTACGCGCGCGTCGGCGATCCACAGTGCCCGGAGCACGGCATCACGCTGGCCGCGCAGACGGTGTCGCAGATGGTCGACGCGGTGCTGGCGCTGCCGGAGGACACCAAGCTGATGGTGCTGGCGCCGCTGGTGGTGGGCAGGAAGGGCGAGAACGTCGAGCTCTTTTCCGAACTGCGCGCGCAGGGCTTCGTGCGGGTGCGGGTCGATGGCACCGTGCATGAAATCGATGCCGTGCCCAAGCTCGACAAGAACAAGAAGCACACCATCGAGGTGGTGGTCGATCGCCTGAAGGTGCGCGCGGATGCCAAGCAGCGCCTGGCCGAAAGTTTCGAGACCGCGCTGCGTCACGCCGACGGCCGCGCGCTGGCGGTGGAAATGGATAACGACAAGGAGCACCTGTTCTCCGCCAAGTTCGCCTGCCCGGTATGCAGCTATGCGCTGCCCGAACTGGAGCCGCGCCTGTTCTCGTTCAACAATCCGATGGGCGCCTGCCCGAAATGCGACGGCTTGGGCCAGATCACCTTCTTCGACCCGGCGCGCGTGGTCGCCTTCCCGCACCTGTCGCTGGCCTCCGGCGCGATCAAGGGCTGGGACAAGCGCAACCAGTTCTTTTTCATGATGCTGCAGAGCCTGGCGATGCATTACGGCTTCGACCTCGACACGCCGTTCGAGTCGCTGCCCGAACGCATCCAGGATGTGATCCTCAACGGTTCCGGCAAGGAGGCCATCGCCTTCCAGGTGCTGGCGCCGCGCGGCGGTTTTTCCACCAAAAGCTATCCGTTCGAGGGCGTGCTCGCCAACATGGCGCGGCGCTACCACGAGTCCGACTCGATGGCGGTGCGCGAGGAACTCGCCAAGTACCAGAACAACAAGGCCTGCCCGGCCTGCCACGGCACCCGGCTGCGCGAGGAAGCGCGCCACGTGATGGTGGGCGGCGTGCCGATTTTTGAGGTCAGCGCAATGCCGCTGAAGCAGGTGCTGGTGTTTTTCGAGACGCTGAAACTCGAGGGTCACCGTGCGCAAATCGCTGACCGCATCGTCAAGGAAATCGTCGCCCGCGTCGGCTTCCTCAACAACGTCGGGCTGGACTACCTGTCGCTCGACCGCTCCGCCGACACGCTGTCGGGCGGCGAATCGCAGCGCATCCGCCTCGCAAGCCAGATCGGCTCGGGGTTGACTGGCGTGATGTATGTACTGGATGAGCCCTCGATCGGCCTGCACCAGCGCGACAACGACCGCCTGCTCGCCACGCTGAAGCACCTGCGCGACATCGGCAACTCGGTGCTGGTGGTGGAGCACGACGAGGACGCGATCCGCGCCGCCGACTACGTGGTCGACATGGGCCCCGGCGCGGGCGTACACGGCGGCGAAGTGGTGGCGGAAGGCACGCCGGAAGCGATCCGCATGAGCGAACACTCGCTCACCGGTCAATACCTGTCGGGGCGACGCCGCATCGCCATCCCGAAGACACGCCGCCAGCCTGACCCCGAGCGGCAGCTGGTGGTGACCGACGCCAGCGGCAACAACCTGAAAAACGTCACCCTCAACCTGCCGGTCGGCCTCTTCGTCTGCGTCACCGGCGTGTCGGGCTCGGGCAAATCGACGCTGATCAACGACACCTTGTATACCGCCGTCGCGCGCCACCTCTACGGCTCGTCGGCCGAACCCGCGCCGCACGGCGAAATTCGCGGCCTGGAATTCTTCGACAAGGTGATCAGCGTCGACCAGTCGCCGATCGGTCGCACGCCGCGTTCCAACCCGGCGACCTACACGGGGCTCTTCACCCCTATCCGCGAGCTGTTCGCCGGTGTGCCGGAAGCGCGCACGCGCGGCTACGGGCCGGGCCGTTTCAGCTTCAACGTCAAGGGCGGGCGCTGCGAGGCCTGCCAGGGCGACGGCGTGATCAAGGTCGAGATGCACTTTTTGCCCGACATCTACGTGCCGTGCGACGTCTGCCACGGCGCCCGCTACAACCGCGAAACGCTGGAAGTGCACTACAAGGGCAAGACCATCCGCGACGTGCTGGAAATGACCATCGAGCAGGCGCACGAATTCTTCGCCGCGGTGCCGGTGGTCAAACGCAAGCTGCAGACCCTGCTCGACGTCGGCCTCGGCTACATCCGCCTCGGCCAGTCCGCCACCACGCTGTCGGGCGGCGAGGCGCAGCGCGTCAAGCTTGCGCTGGAACTGTCGAAACGCGACACCGGACGCACGCTCTATATCCTCGACGAACCGACCACCGGCCTGCACTTCGCCGACATCGACCTGCTGCTGAAGGTGCTGCAGCGGCTTTCGGATGCCGGAAACAGCGTGGTCGTCATCGAGCACAACCTGGACGTGATCAAGACCGCCGACTGGCTGATCGACCTCGGCCCCGAGGGCGGCGCCGGTGGCGGCCTGATCATCGCCGAGGGCACGCCGGAGGCGGTGGCCGACAATCCGGCGAGCCACACCGGGACGTATCTGCAACCGGTGCTGTCGAGGCACTGATGGCCGAGCTTGTCCGCCTCTCCAAGCTGATGTCCGAACGCGGGTTGTGCTCGCGGCGCGAGGCCGACAGCTACATCGAAAAAGGGCTCGTCTTCGTCGACGGCCGCCGCGTCTCCGAGCTCGGCACCAAGGTCGACCCCGACTGCGCGATCCGCCTGGATGCCGTGGCCAACGCGCGCCAGGCCGAGCGGGTGACGATTTTGCTGCACAAGCCGATCGGCTATGTATCGGGCCAGCCGGAACCGGGCTATCAACCAGCGGTTACCCTGATCCGCCCCGAAACCCTGTGGCAGGATGGGCGCGCCGGGCGGGCGTTTCATCCGACCCACCTGAAGGGCCTGGCGCCGGCCGGCCGGCTCGACATCGATTCGACCGGCCTTCTGGTGCTGACCCAGGACGGGCGCATCGCCAAACAGTTGGTCGGTGACGATTCCGACGTCGAGAAAGAATACCTGGTGCGGGTCGAAGGCCGGCTCGACGAGCGCGGGCTTGCCCTGCTCAACCACGGTCTGTCGCTTGACGGCCGCAAGCTGCGCCCGGCCCGGGTCGGCTGGCAGAACGCCGACCAGCTGCGTTTCATCCTGAAAGAGGGGCGCAAGCGCCAGATTCGCCGCATGTGCGAACTGGTGGGGCTGAAGGTGGTGGGGCTGAAGCGCGTGCGCATCGGTCGCGTGCGGTTGGGCGAGTTGCCGCTGGGGCAATGGCGTTATCTGCGCGATGACGAGTCGTTCTGACGCCCGAAACTGCCGCGATACGGCCGCAATTGCGTCCAAAACCTTGTTACCCGGCTATTTTGGGTTATTAATAAAGGAGCGGGTGTGAAGCCCGCTTTCTTTTTACACACCTATGAGGGAGATCCACCATGCCATCAAAACTTCTCGTCGCGCTGTTCGCTGCCCTTGCACTGACCGCTTGCCAGAAGGCTGAAGAAGCCGCCGCCCCCGCCATGGAAGAAGCCCAGGAAGCCGCCAGCGCTGCGGCGGATTCCGCCGCGGATGCGGCTGAATCAGCAGCCGACGCGGCGGGCGCCGCTGCCGAAGCTACGGGTGAAGCGGCCGCTGCAGCCGGTGAAGCCGTGACCGATGCCGCGGCCGACGCTGCTCAAGCCACCGCCGATGCCGCGCAGGAAGCGGCCGACAAGGCCAAGGAAGCCGCCAAATAATCCTTCCGCAACAGCTTGCACCCAACGGCCGGGATTTCCCGGCCGTTTTTGTTTGCCGAAACAGTCCCACAGCGCGGGGCGCCAGCCTCTACAATTCAGGCATTGCAATTGCCCGTCTCCATCATGCGTAATGCCCTGTTCCTGATCGCCCTGTTGTGCGCGCCCGCACTGGCTGCGCCGCCGGTTTCCATCAAGAGCCGGCCGCTGTCCGAACTGGCGATCCATCCTTTGCGCGAAGCGTCGGCGCAGGTGGTCTCGCTCAACCTCGCCAAGCTTTCGGCCGAACTATCCGCCCCCATCGTCAGCATTGCGGTGGAACCCGGCCAGCGCATCGCCAAGGGGGCCGTCATCGCGCGGCTCGATTGCGCCGACACCCGAATTGCCGCCCAGCGCGCGCAGGCCACGCTCGAATCGTCGCAGGCGCGCCTGAAGCAGGCACAGCAGCAACTGACGCGTAGCACCGACCTGGCCGCCCGGAACTTTATTTCCAGCGAAGCGCTGGACACGAAAAAAACCGAGGTCGCCGTGATGGCGGCCGAGGCCCGGCTCAGCGCCGCTACGAACGCTGCGGCGCAGCGCGATATCGGCAAATGCACACTCACCAGCCCCTTCCCGGCCATTGTCGAGGCGCGGCTGGCGCAGGTGGGCGAATGGGTCAGTCCCGGCACCCCTGTCGTGCAGCTGTGGGACACCTCGCGCCTGCAGCTCGCCGCGCAGTTGCAGGCCGAGGACGCCGAACGGCTGACGCAGGCGCTGCCGCTGTTCGTCAGCCAGGGCCGGGAATATGCCGTGAAGCTGATCCGCATTTCGCCGGCGATGAACCTGGCGTCGCGCACCCGCGAGGCGCGCTTCGGCTTTCCCGAGGCCGTGCCCGCACCGGGCAGCCACGGCGTGCTGCGCTGGCGCGATCCGCGCGCCTTCGTACCGGCGGATTACCTGATCCAGCGCAACAACACGCTGGGCGTATTCGTCGTCCGTGGTAAGACCGCGCACTTCGTGCCGCTGCCGGATGCGCAGGAAGGACGCCCGGCTTCCGCCGCCACGCTGCCGGCCGCCGCCGTGCTGGTCACCGAGGGCCGCTTTGCCCTGCAGGACGGCATGACGGTGGCGCCGCGCTGATCCTGCCGCCATGAGTCCGTACGCGCGCTTCATCACCAACCACCCGCTGGCGAATGTGTCCTTCGTGGTGATCCTGCTGCTCGGCATGCTGGGCTATCTCGGCATGCCGCGCGAGCAGGATCCGGAGATCAATTTCAACTGGCTGATCGTCAACACGGTACTGCCGGGCGCCTCGGCCGAGGATGTGGAAAAGAAGGTGACCGATCCGCTGGAAGAGGCGATTCGTACCCTGCCCGACATCCGCTTCGTCTCCTCCACCAGCCGCGACAACTCGTCGACCATCCTGGTGCGTTTCCGCGAGGTGTCCGAGCGGCAGTTCGACAAGCACGTGACCGACCTGCGGCGGCTGGTGCAGAACAAGTACAACAGCGACCTGCCCGACGACGCCCGCGAGCCCGACGTGCAGGAACTCACCACGTCGAACGGCTTCCCCACCGCGATGGTGCTGCTGACCGGCCCGGCCAACGACGAACGCCTGCGCCGCACTGCGCGCCAGATCCAGGACGACATCGAGCGTCTGCCCGGGGTCGACCGGGTGATGGCCACCGGCCAGGGCGATCCCGAATTGCGGGTGGAGTTTTCCCCGACCGAAGCGGCCGCGCGCGGCCTCACCGCAGCCCAGCTCGCCGACGCGGTGCGCGCCTGGTTCCGCGACACTTTCGCCGGCCGCGCACGGGTGGGTGACGACGACTGGCTGGTGCGGGTGATCGGCCAGCAGGCCGACGCCGACTACCTCGGCCAGCTGACGGTGCTGTCGCCCAGCCTGGGTTCACCGGTGCCGCTGTCGGCGCTGGCGACGGTAGAAACCGCACGGGCGCGCCCCGCCAGCCTGGCATCGTCCCACGGCCAGCCGGCGGTGATCCTCGCGATCACCAAGAAGAGCAAGGTCAACACGCTCAACCTGGTGGCTGGACTCAAGGACTACATCGCCGAGCGCGAAGCGGCGCTGGCGCCAGGCGGCTTCACCCTGATGCTGTTCGATGACCAGACAGTGCCGACGAAGCACGCCATCGGCGTGATGGAGACCAACGCGCTGATCGGCCTGACCATCGTGCTGGGGTTGTGCTGGCTGTTTCTCGGCAGCCGGCTGGCGCTGCTGGTGAGCCTGGGCATCCCCTTTTCGCTGGCGGGTGCGTTCGCCCTCCTCTACGCCTTCGATTTCACCCTGAGCATCCCGGTGCTGCTCGGCATCGTCATCGCGCTGGGCATGCTGGTCGACGACACGGTGGTCATCACCGAGGCGATCTACTACCGCATCGCGCGCGGCACCGATGCCCTCGCCGCCACGCTCGGCGCCATCCGCGAAGTCGGCCTGCCGGTGCTGGCGGCGGTCGCCACCACCATCGCCGCCTTCCTGCCGCTGATGCTGATGCCCGGCATCGTCGGCAAGTTCATGCTGCTGGTGCCGCTGGTGGTGACGCTGGCGCTCCTGATGAGTCTCGCCGAAGCCTACTGGATGATGCCCGCGCACGTGGTCGGGCTGAAGCTCAATTTCACCCAACCGACGCGGCTGCAACCGCTGCGCGAACGCGCCACCCACACCCTGCGACTGAAATACACCCGGCTGCTGGTGCGGCTGATGCGCCATCCCTGGATCAGCGGACTGGTGGTGATCGTGCTGTTCGTCGGCGCGGTGGGGCTGGTGGCGAGCGGCGCGGTGCGCACGCAGTTCTTCGCCTTCGATCCGATCCGTCTGTTCTATGTCAGCGTCGACATGCCGAGCGGCAGCGCCATCGACGTGACGCTGCGCGAGGCGGAGAAAATCGAGACGGTGGTACGCCGTCATCTGCAGGCGGGCGAAGCGCGCGGGGTGACGAGCTATGCCGGGGTGAAGTGGACCGATACCGAGCCGCTGTACGGCGAATCCTACGGCCAGGTCAGCGTGTCGCTCAACCCGCGCGGCACGGACATGCGCGAGGTCAGCGAAGTGGTCGAGGCGATGCGCAGCGAAGTCGAGGCCCTGCCGAGCCCGGGCAAGATTTCCTTTACCCAGATTTCCGGGGGACCGCCGGCAGCCAAGCCGATCAAGCTGCGCCTGCTGGGCGACGACGTTAGCGAGTTGCGGCGCGCGGCGCAGGAACTGAAGCAGAGCGTAATGCGGATCAACGGCACCCGCGATGTCACCGACGACGACCTGCCGGGCCGCCCGCAACTGGTGCTGCAACTCGACGCCGAAGCGCTGAAAAACGCCGGACTCGACCCCGCCGCCGTGGCGCGGCTGGTGCGGCTGCACACCGAAGGCGAAATCGTCGCCGAAATGCGCGACAGCGGCGACAAGATCGAAGTGCGGGTGCGCGGCGCCACGGCCAATCCAGGTTCGGCCAATCCAGGTTCGGCTAATCCAGGCACTGCCGCCCCGTCCGGCCTCGCCGACATCCAGCAGCTGCTGGCCGACCCCATCGCCCTGCCCGGCGGCGGCACCACCACGCTCGGCGCGCTGGTGCAGGCCGACACCCGCATCGGTTCCGGTGGCATCAAGCATTACAACCTCAAGCGCGCGATCACCATCGAGTCCGATCTCGACAAGGACGTCATCGACACGGTGGAGGCCAACCGCCAAATCGCCGCACAGTGGGAGGACATGGAAGCGCGCTATCCGAATGTCCGCATCGACTTCAGCGGCGAGCTCGACGACATCAACGAAAGCCTCGACGCCATGAAGATGCTGTTCCTGCTCGGCGTCGGCCTCATCTACCTCATCCTCGCCGCGCAGTTCCGTTCCTACTGGCAGCCGCTGCTGATCCTGCTGACGGTGCCGATGGCCTTCACCGGCGTGGTGTTCGGTCTCTTCATCACGCAGAATCCGCTGTCCCTCTACACCCTCTACGGCGTGATTGCGCTGACCGGCATCGCAGTCAATTCCGCCATCGTCATGATCGATGCGGCCAACGCGCGGCTGGGCTCGGGCATGGGCCTGCTGCACGCCACGCTGTACGCCGCACGGCGACGCGTCGTCCCCATCCTCATCACCACCACCACGACCATCGGCGGCCTGTTTTCGCTGGCGGTCGGCCTCGGCGGCAAGTCGCTGATCTGGGGGCCGATGGCGGCGAGCCTGGTGTGGGGCCTCCTGGTCGCCACCACGCTCACCCTGTTCACCATGCCGATCCTGTTCCGCATGGCCATGCACCTCGGCACCGGTCTGCGCACCCGGATCGCCCGCGCGCCCGCTAATCCCGCCGCCTGACATGATGGAATAGCCGATGGATCCGCGCGCGCTGCTGCTGGAATCCTTTCGCGTCGCGGTGGCCGCCGCTGACCCCGCGCTCATCCTGCCGCCGCACCTGCCCAAGCCGCCGCGTGGCCGCACCCTGGTGGTCGGCGGCGGCAAGGCCGCGGCCAGCATGGCCGCTGCCGTCGAGGCGCACTGGCCCGCGGAGGCGCCGCTCTCGGGCCTGGTGGTCACGCGCTATCTGCACGGCCTGCCGACACGCCGCATCGAAGTCGTCGAAGCCAGCCACCCGCTACCCGACGGGCGCGGCGAAGAAACGGCCTTGCGCATGCTTGCGATGGCCGGGCAGCTGGGGCCGGACGACCTGCTGCTGGCGCTGATCTCAGGCGGCGGTTCCAGCCTGCTCGCCGCGCCGGTCGAGGGCGTGACGCTCAAGGCGCTGCGCCAGGTCACCAAGGCCCTGCTCGGCGCCGGCGCCACCATCCACGATATCAACACGGTGCGCAAGCACCTCACCCGCCTGTCGGGCGGGCGTCTCGCGCAGGCGGCAAACGGCGCACAGGTACTGGCGCTGATCATTTCCGACGTCGTCGGCGATGATCCCACCCACATCGCCTCCGGCCCCTGTGCACCCGATCCGTCCACCTGCGCCGATGCGCTCGAGCGGTTGCAGCGCTTCGGCATCGTTTCGCCGGCCAGTGTGCAGCGCCATCTGGAAAGTTGCGGCGAGGACACGCCGAAGCCGAGCGACGCCTGTTTCGCACGCACGGAAAACCGAGTCATCGCCAGCGCGCAGGCCAGCCTCCGCGCAGCCGCCCAGGTGTTCGAGCAAAGTGGCATTCCTGCGCTGGTGCTGTCGGATTGCGTGAGCGGCGATGCGCAGGCGGTGGCGCGCCAGCAGGCCGCCTTGGCGCACGCGGTGAATCGCCGCCCCCTCGCCCTGATTTCCGGCGGCGAGACCACGGTGACCCTACGGCCGCAGCATGGGCGAGGCGGGCGCAATGCAGAATTCCTGCTGGCGCTGGCCCTGGCGCTGGGGGCGCAGCAGACACCGGCGTGGGCGATCGCCTGCGACACCGACGGCATCGACGGCAGCGAGGACAATGCGGGGACGCTCCTCACCCCCGACACGCTGGCACGCGCATGCACGCTGGGCATCGACGCTTGCGCGAAGCTGGCCGAACACGACAGCCACGGATTCTTCGCCGCGCTCGGCGATCTTGTCGTCACCGGTCCGACGCGCACCAACGTCAACGACTATCGCGCGCTCTTGCTCGGTACGGCCTGAGCGGTTTCAGTCCTGCCGCTGGATCTGTACGGGATCGCCCACCTTGAGTCCGAAGGCGGATGCGGCGCTGCCGCGATTGACCGCCAGTTCCAGCAGGCCGACGCTGTTGATGAACCAGAACCCCTCTCCCTTGCCGACGGCGCCGTAGGTATCGGCGTGCCTGAACGACTGCCCGGCGGCGATGACCCGTGCGCCCGGCGGTGCGCCGCGCACGCCGGTCCAGGCATTGCCGTAGTGATCGATGTAGATCACCCGCGCCAGGTCGCCGGCGTCGAATTCCACGCCGAGCTGATCGACCGCTGCGAGCTTGTCTTCGGGAAACGGCCCGCGCGCGATGGCGGCTGCGATCGGCGCGAACAGATCGCGCCCATGAAAACTCGTGGAGAGGTCGTCGGGGCGCCAGGTGATGCGCCACAGGCGCACATTGACCTGCCTCGCAGCAACGACCGACAGCAGGCCGTTGTCCGGCCCGACGAACCAGCGCCCGCCCGCCTCCATCACCACCGTTCCGCGCGGCGTGCCGACGCCAGGGTCAACGACCGCGAGGAACACGCTGCCTGGCGGAAAGCCCGGGGCGAACGCCGCCAGCAGATGCGCGCCGGCATGCGGGTTGAAGTCCGGCACCTCGTGCAGCAGGTCGACGCAGGGCACCGCCGGCGCGTGTTCGAGGAGGCGCGCCTTGATCTGGCCGACATAGGGATCGCGGCTGCCAAAGTCGGTAAAGAGAACGATCACGGGCTGTCCTGTTGTGCGGCGAACTGGACGCCAACTATGCCCGACAAGGCCAGTCTGGTGCAAGGCGACACGCGCTGACACGCGCCCATAAAAAAGCCGGGCGAACCCGGCTTTTTGGTGACGCTGCGAGCGTGAAGCTTATTCGGCTTCGACCGGCTCGCCTTCCGTCTCGGGACGGTCGACCAGTTCGACCAGCGCCATCGGCGCGTTGTCGCCGTTGCGGAAGCCGTACTTGAGGATGCGCAAGTAGCCGCCCGGGCGGGTCTTGTAGCGCGGGCCAAGTTCGCCGAACAGCTTCATGACGATGTCGCGGTCGCGCAGGCGATCGAATGCCAGACGGTGGTTGGCCAGGCTGGGCTCCTTGCCCAGGGTGATCAGCGGCTCGACGAAGCGGCGCAGTTCCTTGGCCTTCGGCAGTGTGGTCTTGATAACTTCGTGCTTCAGCAGCGACACGGACATGTTGCGAAACATGGCCAGACGATGGCTGGTGGTGCGGTTCAATTTGCGGTTGGATTGACGATGACGCATGGCTATTCCTTTCAGTCAGTATTCTTGGGCTAGGTCGCCTGCCACGGCGACCCGCACTTTATTGTTTGATTTCGGTTACAGGGTCTTGCTAAACAGTTCAGGGACGCTCGAGGCCTGCGGGCGGCCAGTTTTCCAGCTTCATGCCCAGGGACAGGCTCTTGGAAGCGAGCACGTCCTTGATTTCGTTCAGCGACTTGCGGCCCAGGTTGGGGGTGCGCAGCAGTTCGGTTTCCGAACGCTGGATCAGGTCGCCGATGAAGTAGATGTTCTCGGCCTTCAGGCAGTTGGCCGAACGCACGGTCAGTTCGAGATCGTCGACCGGGCGCAGCAGCAGCGGATCGACCTGCGGGGCATGCGGGGTTTCCGATTCAGCCGGGGTACCTTCGAGGTCGGCAAACACGGACAACTGATTCACCAGAATCCGCGCAGCCGTGCGCACGGCTTCTTCGGGTTCGACCACACCATTGGTCTCGATGTCGATAACCAGACGGTCGAGGTCGGTGCGCTGCTCAACGCGGGCGCTTTCGACCGAGTAGGCGACGCGGCGCACCGGGCTGAACGAAGCGTCGATCAGGATCGAACCGACGGCACGGGTTTCTTCCGAAACCTTGCGCACGGTCGCGGGCTGATAGCCACGCCCGGCTTCGATCTTGATTTCCATGTCGAGTTTGCCGCCCTTGGTCAGGTGAGCAATCACGTGATCCGGGTTCAGCACTTCGATGTCATGGCCGATTTCGATGTCGCCTGCCGTCACGACACCTTCGCCGGACTTTGAAACCTTGAGAATGGCCTCGGACTTGCCATGCATCTTGAAGGCAATGCCCTTGAGATTCAGCAGGATGTCGACGACATCCTCCTGCACGCCTTCGATGGTCGAATACTCGTGAACGACGCCACTGATGGCCACTTCGGTCGGCGCGTAACCCACCATCGAAGACAGCAGAATGCGACGCAGCGCATTGCCGAGCGTGTGGCCGTAGCCACGCTCGAAGGGCTCCATGATGACTTTGGCGTGCAACGGGGAGGCACGATCAACCTCCACAATCCGCGGCTTGAGAAATTCCGTAGCGCTATGCATAGAGTGTGATTCCTTGAGAAGCAGCCCTTAAACCGGCCTACACAGGCCGGGTCAGCTTATTTGGAGTACAGTTCGACGACCAGTGATTCGTTGATGGTCGACGGCAGTTCCGAGCGTTGCGGGGCAGCCTTGTACGTGCCCTTAAGCGCCTTGGCGTCAACTTCGACCCACTCGGGGAAGCCACGCGCAGCAGCGGCTTCGGCAGCGGCCTTGACGCGCAGATGAGCCTTCGCCTTTTCCGACACTTCGAGGACATCACCGGCACGCACCTGGTACGACGGGATGTTCACCCGACGTCCATTGACGGTGATGCCGTTGTGGCGAATGATTTGACGCGATTCCGTACGCGAAGCACCGAAACCCATGCGATAACACACCGAGTCCAGACGCGATTCAAGGATCGACAACAGGTTTTCACCGGTCACACCCTTGCGGCTGTCGGCCTTCTTGTAGGTCAGACGGAACTGACCTTCAAGCACGCCGTAGATGCGGCGGATTTTTTGCTTTTCACGCAATTGCACGCCATATCCCGACAGACGGGCGCCGCTCTTTTGGCCGTGTTGGCCCGGAGCATAAGCGCGGCGCTCGATGGCGCATTTGTCGGTAAAGCACTTCTCGCCTTTCAGGAAGAGCTTTTCGCCTTCACGGCGACACTGACGGCATTTGGGATCAAGATTACGAGCCATGATTTTCCCTAGTAATTAGATACGACGCTTTTTGGAGGGACGGCAGCCGTTATGCGGAATCGGGGTCACATCCGAGATCGTAAGGATCTTGAAGCCCAGCGCATTCAACGCACGCACGGTGGAGTCACGACCGGGGCCAGGGCCCTTGATGCGGACTTCCAGATTCTTGACGCCGTATTCCTGGGCCATCTTGCCGGCATTTTCTGCCGCGACCTGTGCCGCAAACGGCGTGGACTTGCGCGAACCTTTGAAGCCCGCGCCACCCGCGGTCGCCCACGACAGGGCATTACCCTGACGGTCGGTGATCGTCACGATGGTGTTGTTGAACGAAGCGTGAATATGCGCAATGCCTTCTGCGACATTCTTCTTGACCTTTTTGCGGACGCGCGCAGCAGTTTTAGTTGCCATGTTTAACCTTTATTTCCTGATGGCCTTGCGCGGGCCCTTGCGGGTGCGCGCATTGGTACGGGTACGCTGACCGCGTGCCGGCAAACCCTTGCGGTGACGGAAGCCGCGATAGCAGCCGAGATCCATCAAACGCTTGATGTTCATGGTGATTTCACGGCGGAGGTCACCCTCGACCGTGAACTGGGCCACGCCTTCACGCAAACGCTCGACTTCGGTTTCGGTCAAGTCCTTGATTTTCGAAGAATGGGCAACGCCCGCAGCCTCGCAAATCTTGCCGGACGTAGTCCTGCCGATGCCATAAATAGCGGTCAACGCGATAATCGCGTGCTGATGATTCGGGATATTAACCCCTGCAATACGAGCCATTCGCAAAGCTCCGAACGGAAAACAAAAAATTATAACACGTCAACCCAGTTTTGGGTTGACTCGAATTCAAACTTGCACCAGTCAGTTAGCCCTGGCGCTGCTTGTGGCGCGGATCGTCACAGATCACGCGGACAACACCTTTGCGGCGCACGACCTTGCACTTGCGACACATTTTTTTGACAGAAGCCTGCACTCTCATGGTTTTCTCCATTTACTCACCGGCAGCATGCTGCCGGTCAAAAATCATTTGGCACGGAAAACGATCCGGCCTTTGCTCAAGTCGTAGGGCGTGAGCTCCACTGTGACCTTGTCCCCAGGAAGAATGCGAATGTAGTGCATGCGCATTTTTCCGGAGATATAACCCAACAACACATGTCCATTTTCCAGCTTGACCCTGAAGGTCGCGTTCGGAAGGTTTTCAATGACCTCACCCTGCATCTGGATGACATCTTCCTTTGACATTCAGCGCCCCACCAAGCCGTTCTTGAAATTCGCTTTCTTCAACAATCCCTCATATTGGTGTGACATGACGTACGCCTGAACCTGCGCCATGAAATCCATGGTCACCACCACAATGATCAGCAAGGACGTTCCACCGAAGTAGAAAGGGACATTCCATTTCAAAATCAGAAACTCGGGCAACAAGCACACCAAGGTGATGTAGATCGCACCCACCAGCGTCAGCCGGGTCAAAATCTTATCGATGTAGCGAGCGGTTTGTTCACCCGGCCGAATCCCAGGTACAAACGCGCCACTCTTTTTCAGGTTGTCTGCCGTTTCCTTCGGATCGAACACCAGGGCGGTATAGAAGAAACAGAAAAAGATGATCGCCAGCGCATACAGCAATACATACACAGGCTGACCGGGCGCCAGGGTCGAGCCAATGTCGCGCAGCCAACCCATCCCCTCGCCGCTGCCAAACCAGCCCGCCAGCGTGGCCGGGAACAGAATGATGCTGGAGGCGAAGATGGGAGGAATCACACCCGCCATGTTCAGTTTCAACGGCAGATGCGAGCTCTGGCCACCGACCACCATCTTGCCGACCTGGCGCTTGGCGTAATTCACCAGGATCTTGCGCTGACCGCGCTCGACGAAAACAACCAGCGCGGTCACCAGCAGGACGCCGACGAACAGCATCAGCACCAGCGGAATCGAGAACGCACCGGTTCGCGTCAACTCAAGTGTCCCGCCAATGGCAGACGGCAGACCCGCCACAATACCGGCAAAGATGATGATCGAGATGCCGTTGCCGAGGCCACGCTCGGTAATCTGCTCGCCCAACCACATCAAAAACATCGTTCCGGCAGTCAGCGTGACCACCGTAATCAAACGGAAACCCAATCCCGGATCCAGCACCAAGCCCGCCTGCGATTCCAGCGCTATCGCAATGCCAAGACCTTGGAAGATGGCCAGAAATAGCGTGCCGTAGCGTGTGTACTGCGTAATCTTGCGCCGCCCCGACTCGCCTTCTTTCTTCAGCTCCTTGAGCTTCGGTGAAACCGAAGTCATCAACTGAACAATGATCGACGCCGAAATGTACGGCATGATTCCCAGCGCAAACACGCTGAATCGCGACAGCGCGCCGCCCGAGAACATGTTGAACATGCCCAGGATGCCACCTTGCTGCGACTTGAACAGTTGGTCAAGGATCAGCGGATCAATGCCCGGCACCGGAATAAAGGTACCGATGCGATAAACGATTAGTGCACCCAGCAGAAACAGCAAGCGCCGCTTCAGGTCACCAAATTTGTTCAAGCCGGTCTTGGGGGTGGCCAAAGCGCAATCCTCGCTAACTTACTCGGCGACGCTGCCGCCTGCTGCTTCGATCGCAGCGCGCGCGCCCTTGGTCACCGCGATGCCACGCAACTTGACCGACTTGGTAATTTCGCCCGCGAGATACACACGCGCAGCCTTTACCGAAGCCCCCACGATGCCGGCCTGTTTCAGAACCAGCAGATCGATCTCGTCGACACCGATGTTCGCCAGTTCATACAAACGCACACGCGCCGTATCCGCCTTGGTCAGGGACACGAAGCCGCGCTTGGGAAGGCGACGATGCATCGGCATCTGACCGCCCTCGAAGCCGACCTTGTGAAAGCCGCCCGCACGAGATTTCTGGCCCTTGTGACCACGACCTGCGGTTTTACCGAGACCGGAGCCAATGCCGCGACCCACGCGACGCTTGTCTTTTTTGGCGCCGTCTGCCGGCTTAATTGTATTGAGTTCCATTTTTTATGCCTCGCACTTCACCAGATAGGCGACTTTGGTAATCATTCCGCGATTTTCCGGGGTGTCGATTACTTCAACAGTATGGTTCATCCGGCGCAGACCCAACCCCCGCACACAGGCACGATGCGGCGCCTTGGTGCCGATCAGGCTTTTAACCAGCGTCACCTTGATTTTCTTCTGCTCGCTCATGACTTACCCCGTGATGTCTTCGACCGACTTGCCACGCTTGGCTGCGATCTCGGACGGTGTGGACATTTTCAACAGGCCATCAATGGTGGCACGCACGACGTTGTAGGGATTGGTCGACCCCAGGCACTTGGCCAGAACGTTCTGCACGCCCATCACCTCGAACACGGCACGCATGGCGCCGCCCGCAATAATGCCGGTACCTTCGGACGCCGGCTGGATCAGCACGCGCGAAGCACCATGCTGACCGACCACCGTGTGGTGGAAGGTGCCATTCTTCAGGCTGATCTTGACCAGCTTGCGGCGGGCTTCTTCCATCGCCTTCTGCACGGCAACGGGCACTTCGCGGGACTTGCCCTTGCCCATGCCGATGCCGCCATCGCCATCGCCAACCACGGTCAGTGCGGCAAAACCCATGATCCGACCACCCTTCACCACCTTGGTGACACGGTTGATCGAGATCATCTTTTCGCGCAAGCCGTCGCCGCGCTCTTCGTTACTAGTAGGTGCTGTACGGGCCATCTTGATTCTGCCTCGTTAAAAAACCAAACCGCCTTCGCGCGCAGCTTCAGCCAGGGCTTTGACACGCCCATGGAATCTGAAACCTGAACGGTCGAAAGCCACTTTTTCAATACCCAAGCCCTTGGCTTTTTCTGCCAGGCGCTTGCCAACCGCTGCGGCTGCAGCGACGTTGCCGCCATTGGGCAACTGGGCACGCATGTCCTTGTCGTTGGAAGACGCGCTTGCCATCACCGTGCCGCCATCCGCAGAAATAATCTGTGCATAGACATGGCTGTTGGTGCGGTGGATGGCAAGGCGAATCGCCTTGACGGCCGCGATTTTGGCGCGGGTTTTGCGCGCTCTGCGAATCCGTGATTGCTTGGTGTTCATTGTCTGTCCTTAAGCCTTACTTCTTCTTGGTCTCTTTCTTGATAACCACTTCGTCGCTATAGCGAACGCCTTTGCCCTTGTAGGGCTCCGGCGGACGGTAAGCGCGAACATCAGCGGCCACCTGCCCAACAACCTGGCGATCGATACCCTTGATCACAATTTCCGTCTGCGTCGGGGTCTCGACCTTGATACCGGCGGGCATCTTGTGCACGACCGGATGCGAGAAACCCAGGGTCAGGTTCAGCGCATCGCCCTGTGCCTGAGCACGGTATCCGACGCCGACCAGCAGCAGCTTCTTTTCAAAACCCTTGGATACGCCCTGTACCATGTTATTGACCAGCGCGCGCAAGGTGCCGGCCATTGCATTGGCCTGGATGCTTGCACCGACCGGAGCAAAGGTCATCACGCCATCGTTGAGCGCAACCGACACATCGCTCGCCAAAGGCTGACTCATCGCACCCAGCGGCCCCTTGACCGCAATCGCGCTTCCCAGCGTGACTTCAACGCCCTTCGGCAGGGTAATAGGATTATTCGCTACACGTGACATATCCGTTCCCCCTTATGCGACGACGCACAGAACTTCACCACCCACGCCCTTGGCGCGGGCATGGCGGTCAGTCATCACGCCACTGGAAGTCGAGACAATGGCAACGCCCAGACCGTTCATCACGCGCGGCAGGTCTTCAGCGCCCTTATAGATGCGCAGACCCGGTTTGCTCACGCGTTCGATGCGCTCGATGACCGGACGTCCTGCGTAATACTTCAGCTGAAGTTCAAGCTCAGGCTTACCCGCTTCGCCGCGTACAGCGAAGTCCTCGATGTAGCCCTCGTCCTTCAGCACTTTGGCAATTGCCACTTTGACCTTGGAAGAAGGCATCGTGACGGCCGCTTTTTCGACTGCCTGCGCATTGCGGATGCGGGTCAGCATGTCCGCGATGGGATCACTCATACTCATATTATTTGCCCCTTACCAGCTTGCCTTGACGATGCCTGGGATTTCGCCCCGCATCGCGTACTCGCGCAACTTTCCGCGCGCCAGGCCGAATTTGCTGAACACACCACGCGGACGTCCCGTCAACTGGCAGCGATTGCGCTGACGGACCGGACTCGCGTTGCGCGGCAGCTCTTGCAATGCCTTGTATGCGGCCATGCGATCTTCATCGCTGGTCTGCACGCTGGCGATCAAAGCTTTCAACTCGGCACGCTTGGCAGCATATTTCTTCACCATGCGTGCGCGCTTTTCTTCACGGTTAATCAAGGATAACTTGGCCATGCCTACCTCAATTCTTGAACGGGAAACTGAAGGCGGCAAGCAAGGCTCGCGCTTCATCATCAGTCTTGGCGGTGGTGGTGATCGTGATGTTCATGCCACGCAGCGCGTCGATCTTGTCGTACTCAATCTCGGGGAAAATAATCTGTTCCTTGACGCCCATGTTGTAGTTGCCACGGCCATCGAAGGACTTACCCGAAATACCGCGGAAGTCACGAATACGCGGCATAGCCACCGTAACGAGACGATCCAGGAATTCGTACATCTGCCCGCGGCGCAGGGTGACCATGCAGCCGACCGGATAGTTTTCACGGATCTTGAAGCCCGCGATCGATTTTTTCGACTTGGTGACGACTGGCTTCTGGCCAGCAATCTTCTGCATGTCCGAAACCGCATGGTCCATCACTTTTTTGTCAGCCACCGCTTCACCCACACCCATGTTCAGGGTGATTTTCTTGATGCGCGGCACTTCCATGACGGACTTGTAACCAAACTGCTCTACCAGCTTGGGCACTACCGTCTCACGATAAAATTCTTGAAAACGCGCCATGATTACCCCTGTGCGTCGACCATTTCGCCGTTGGACTTGAACACACGCACTTTGCGGCCGTCCTCCAGCACCTTGTAACCCACGCGATCAGCCTTCTGCGTGCCGGCATTAAACAATGCGACATTGGAAGCCTGGATCGGCATTTCCTTTTCGACGATCCCACCCTGCTGGTTGCGCATGGGGTTCGGCTTCTGATGTTTCTTGACGCGGTTAACGCCTTCGACCAGAACATGACCATCGTCAAGCACCTTCAGCACTACGCCGCGCTTGCCCTTGTCTTTTCCGGTCAGGACGATCACCTGATCACTTTTATGAATTCGTGCCATGATTGCCTCTCACAGAACCTCAGGCGCCAACGAGACGATCTTCATGAACTTCTCGGTACGCAACTCACGGGTAACCGGCCCGAAAATACGGGTGCCGATCGGCTCAAGTTTGTTGTTCAGCAACACCGCGGCATTGCCATCAAAGCGCACCAGCGAGCCATCGGGACGACGAACGCCCTTGGCAGTGCGAACCACCACTGCGTTGTAAATGTCGCCTTTTTTAACGCGACCACGCGGCGCAGCATCCTTGATGGTGACCTTGATGATGTCACCTACGCTTGCGTATCGACGATGGCTGCCGCCCAACACCTTGATGCACATAACGGAACGTGCGCCGGTGTTGTCCGCAACATCCAATACGGACTGCATCTGAATCATTTAATTGCCTCCAACTTTATCCACCCTATTGGTGGCCAGTTTTGGATCCCGTTCGGGAGAAAACTCCGCAAGTCGCGGAATTGCTTGTGCTAGCGAACCGGAAACCAACCAACCGGCCACCAACCGGAAAACCCGGCACTATACCGGGTCACTGCGTTCGATGCAAGCCTTAAACGCGTGCGCGCTCGATCAGTTTGCTCACCGTCCACGCTTTGGTACGCGACAGCTTGCGCGATTCCTCGATCTGGACGGTATCTCCCTCGTGAAACTCATTGTTTTCATCGTGGGCATGATATTTCTTCGACAAACGGATAACCTTGCCGATCACCGGGTGCTTGACGCGGCGCTCCACCAGGACGGTAACCGTCTTGTTCATCTTGTCGCTCACCACAAGTCCGGTCAGTGTGCGAACCATCTTCTTGATTTCAGTCATGCTTGACCCGCCTTCTCGCGCATAATGGTCTTGACCCTGGCAATGTCGCGACGCAACTTGCCCAGGTCGGCAGTTTTATTCGACTGCTGGGTGGCCACTTGCATCCGCAGCGCAAAATGGGCACGCAACAGGGACTCCAGTTCCTGCTTCAGTTCTGCGGCATCCTTGCCGCGCATCTCTTTGGTATTCATATTCAGCTTCCGATCATGCGGGTCACGAACGTGGTCGCGATCGGCAGCTTGGCAGCCGCCAGGCGGAAAGCCTCGCGTGCCAGCGTTTCGTTCACGCCGTCCATCTCGTACAACACCTTACCGGGCTGAATTTCAGCCACATAGTATTCCGGTGCACCTTTACCGTTACCCATACGCACCTCGGCCGGCTTACGCGAAATCGGCTTGTCCGGGAAAATCCGGATCCAGATGCGGCCACCACGCTTGATGTGGCGGGTCATGGCTCGACGAGCGGCTTCGATCTGACGCGCAGTCAGACGGCCACGGCCGACGGCCTTGAGGCCAAAGTCGCCAAAACTGACATTGGCGCCACGGGTCGCCAGGCCAGTATTGCGGCCCTTCTGTTCCTTGCGGAATTTTCTTCTAGCTGGCTGCAGCATGTTTCACTCCTGATTTCTTGCCGCGCTTGTCCGCTTCGGCCGCCGTAGGCTGTTCGCCACGGTTCAGCGCATCGCCCTTATAAACCCACACCTTGATGCCGATAATGCCGTAGGTGGTCTTTGCCTCGGCAAAGCCGTAATCGATCTCGGCACGCAGGGTGTGCAGCGGCACACGGCCTTCGCGATACCATTCCGTACGGGCAATTTCAGCACCATTCAGACGGCCGGCGCTCATAATCTTGATGCCTTGGGCACCCAAACGCATGGCGTTCTGCATTGCGCGCTTCATGGCGCGACGGAACATCACGCGCTTCTCGAGCTGCTGGGCAATGCCGTCGGCAATGATCTGCGCATCCGTTTCCGGCTTGCGCACTTCTTCGATATTGACGTGCACCGGCACCGTCATCAAACGCGCCAATTCGCTACGCAGCACCTCGATGTCTTCACCCTTCTTGCCGATCACCACGCCAGGACGGCCGCTGAAAATCGTGATGCGCGCATTCTTGGCCGGACGCTCGATCAATACTTTGGAAATCGACGCATGGGCGAGCTTCTTCTTCAGGTAATCGCGAACCTTGATGTCCTCCAGCAAGGTGCTGGCAAAGTTGCGGTTCGATCCATACCATTTGGCAGTCCAGATGCGCTGAACACCAAGGCGGAATCCAATCGGATGTATTTTTTGTCCCATGGCGCTTCCTTAATCGCCAACCGTCACGGTGATGTGACAGGTCGGTTTGCTAATACGGTTGCCACGGCCTTTGGCACGGGCGCTAGTGCGCTTCAGCACGGATCCCTGATCAAGGTAAATCGTCTTGACCTTCAGGGCATCAATGTCAGCACCTTCATTGTGCTCGGCATTGGCAATCGCCGACTCGAGCACCTTCTTGATGATTTCAGCGCCCTTCTTCGGGCTGAAGGCCAGGATATTCAGCGCCTTCTCAACGCGCAGACCGCGGATCTGGTCAGCAACCAGACGGCCTTTCTGTGCGGACAGGCGGGTACCACGCAAAACTGCAGAAACTTCCATCATGCGCTCCTTATTTCTTCGCCTTCTTGTCCGCAACGTGGCCCTTGAAGGTCCGCGTCAGGGAAAACTCACCCAGTTTGTGTCCGACCATGTTCTCGGTCACGAAAACAGGAACATGCTGACGACCGTTGTGCACCGCAATCGTCATCCCGATGAAGTCGGGCAACACGGTGGAACGACGCGACCAGGTTTTGATCGGGCGCTTATCGTTGGAGCCGCGAACGGCTTCAATCTTTTTCAGCAAATGCCCATCAACGAACGGGCCTTTTTTAATTGAACGTGCCATATCTTTCTACCTCAATCAGCGCGCGTTGCGGCGGCGGACGATCATGTTGGAGGTGCGCTTGTTGCTGCGGGTGCGATAACCCTTGGTCGGCGTACCCCACGGACTAACCGGATGACGGCCAGCAGCGGTACGGCCTTCGCCACCACCGTGCGGGTGGTCACACGGGTTCATCACCACGCCACGCACCGTCGGGCGAATGCCGCGCCAGCGGTTGGCGCCGGCCTTGCCGATCGAACGCAGGCTGTGCTCTTCGTTGCCGACTTCGCCCAGGGTAGCGCGGCAGTCGACGTGGACCTTGCGGATCTCACCCGAACGCAAACGCAACTGAGCATAGCTGCCTTCACGCGCCAGCAGCTGCACCGAGGTGCCGGCCGACCGCGCAATCTGCGCACCCTTGCCAGGCATCATCTCGACGCAATGCACCGTGCTGCCGACGGGGATGCTGCGCAGCGGCAGGCAATTGCCCGCCTTGATCGGGGCCTCGGCGCCGTTGAGCACCTGCGCGCCCACCGCAACGCCACGCGGCGCAATGATGTAGCGACGTTCGCCATCCGCATAGCACAGCAATGCCAGATGCGCGGAACGATTGGGGTCATATTCCAGATGCTCGACCTTTGCGGGGATGCCGTCCTTGTTGCGACGGAAATCGACGACGCGGTAATGCTGCTTGTGGCCGCCACCTTTGTGACGCACCGTGATATGGCCGTTGTTGTTACGGCCTGAACCACGCTTTTTCGGCTCGAGCAGGGCTGCGACCGGCTTGCCTTTGTGCAGGCCGGGCGTTACAACCTTGACGACCGCGCGGCGGCCGGCAGAGGTGGGTTTGACTTTAATCAATGCCATGATTTTCTCCCTTACTGTCCGGACGCGAAGTCGATGTCCTGACCCGGCTTCAGGGTGACATACGCCTTCTTCCAGTTGTCACGGCGACCCATGACACGACCGGAGCGCTTGACCTTGCCCTTGACGTTCAGCACCTGCACACCCGTTACTTCAACCTTGAACAGATCGGCAACCGCAGCACCGATTTCCTGCTTGGTTGCGTCGGGCAACACACGAAAAACAACCTGATTCATCTTGTCCGCAACTCGCGTGCTCTTCTCGGAGATCACCGGCGCGAGAATGACTTTGAGCAGACGCTCTTGACTGATCGCACCCATTACACCATCTCCTCAAACTGCTTGACCGCCGCCTTGGTGATCAGCACGTTACCGAATTTGACCAAGCTCCAGGGGTCGGCCTGATGGGGCTCGACCACGTAGACGTTGGGCAGGTTGCGCGACGACAGCCACAGATTGTCATCCACGCTGTCTGCAATGATCATGACCTTGCCGTAGCCCATCGACTTCAGACGATTGGCAAGCAGCTTGGTCTTGGGCGAATCGACACCCAGCGTCTCGACCACTTTCAGACGGCCATCACGCGCCAGCTGCGACAGAATGGTCGCCAGGCCCGCGCGGTACATCTTGCGGTTGACCTTGTGGGTAAAGTTCTCGTTCGGCTTGTTCGGGAAGGTCACACCACCTCCGCGCCAGATCGGGCTCGAAGTACGGCCCGAACGTGCGCGGCCGGTGCCCTTCTGACGCCACGGCTTGTGGGTCGAAGCGGTTACTTCGGCACGGGTCAGCTGCGAGCGGTTACCGCTGCGCGCATTCGCCTGGAACGCGGTCACTACCTGGTGCACCAGCGCTTCATTGTAGTCACGGCCAAAGGTCTCATCGGAGGCCGCCACGCTGGCGACCTGCTGGCCCTGATCATTAATGACGGTCAATTCCATTAGGCACCCCCTTTCACGGCCGGACGAACCACCACGTGGCCACCCTTGGCACCCGGAACAGCGCCTTTCAGCAATACGAGGCCGCGCTCTGTATCGACGCGCACCACCTCAAGATTTTGTTTGGTACAGGTCACCGCACCCATATGGCCAGACATCCGCTTGCCGGGGAACACACGGCCCGGATCCTGCGCCATGCCGATCGAACCCGGCACGTTGTGCGAACGCGAGTTGCCGTGCGTGGCACGCTGCGATTTGAAGTTGTGGCGCTTGATGGTGCCGGCAAAGCCCTTGCCCTGGGTCACCCCGGTGACATCGACCTTCTGTCCCGCCTGGAACAGATCCACCGAAACCATGGCGCCCGGCTGATACTGCGCAGCCACTTCCGCAGACACGCGGAATTCGCGCAGCAGTTCAGCTGCGTCGACACCCGCTTTGGCGAAATGGCCGGCTTCTGCCTTGGTGACACGGCTATTGCGGCGGCTGCCATAGGCGAGCTGCACAGCGGTATAGCCATCATTTTCCGACGTGCGCACTTGCGTCACACGATTGTTTGACATTTCCAGCACAGTCACCGGAACGGATGCACCGTTCTCGGTAAAAATGCGGGTCATGCCGACCTTGCGGCCAACGAGCCCGATACTCATCTTTGTATTTCCTATCTCAAGCCGGCAGCCAAAGCTGCGGACAAGGGTTTTAGGTGCCGATTACAATTGACCGGCGACTATTGGTACAACTGAAGGGGCGGCAGTATACCCAAGCCGCCCACTTTTTACAACTTGATTTCGACGTCCACGCCTGCAGGCAGATCCAGCTTCATCAGGGCATCAACCGTTTTATCGGTCGGGTCCATGATGTCCATCAAACGGCGATGGGTGCGGATTTCGAACTGGTCACGCGACGTTTTGTTGACGTGCGGCGAACGCAAGACGTCAAAACGCTCGATCGAGGTCGGCAGCGGAACCGGGCCTTTGACCACGGCGCCGGTGCGCTTGGCCGTTTCCACGATTTCGAGCGCCGACTGGTCGATCAGTTTGTAGTCAAACGCCTTCAGGCGGATACGGATTTTCTGGTTTGTCATGGTTTGAGCCTTATTCTTCAATCTTCGCCACGACGCCGGCACCGACGGTGCGGCCGCCTTCGCGAATCGCGAAACGCAGACCTTCGTCCATGGCGATCGGCTGAATCAGCGATACCTTGATGCTGACGTTGTCGCCAGGCATCACCATCTCGGTGCCGGCCGGCAGTTCAATGCTGCCGGTGACGTCGGTGGTGCGGAAGTAGAACTGCGGACGGTAGCCGTTGAAGAACGGGGTGTGGCGACCACCCTCGTCCTTCGACAGCACATAGATCTCGGCGCTGAACTTGGTGTGCGGCTTGATGGAGCCGGGCTTGGCCAACACCTGGCCGCGCTGGACTTCTTCACGCTTGGTGCCGCGCAGCAGGACGCCGACGTTGTCGCCCGCCTGACCCTGGTCAAGCAGTTTGCGGAACATCTCGACGCCGGTGCAGGTGGTCTTGACGGTCGGGACGATGCCGACAATCTCGATCTCTTCGCCAACCTTGATGACGCCGCGCTCGACACGACCGGTGACGACGGTGCCGCGACCGGAGATGGAGAAGACGTCTTCTACGGGCATCAGGAACGGGCGGTCAATGGCGCGCTCGGGCTCGGGAATGTAGTTGTCCAGGGCGTCCGCCAGCTTCATGATGGACGGCTCGCCGATGTCGCTCTGGTCGCCTTCGAGGGCTTTCAGGGCGGAACCGATGATGATGGGGGTGTCGTCGCCGGGGAAGTCGTACTTGGACAGGAGCTCACGGATTTCCATTTCGACGAGCTCGAGCAGTTCGGCGTCGTCGACCATGTCGGCCTTGTTCATGTAAACGATGATGTACGGGACACCAACCTGACGCGCCAGCAGGATGTGCTCGCGGGTCTGGGGCATGGGGCCGTCAGCGGCAGACACGACGAGGACGGCGCCGTCCATCTGGGCAGCACCGGTAATCATGTTCTTGACGTAGTCGGCGTGGCCCGGGCAGTCAACGTGCGCGTAGTGACGCTTGGCGGTCTCGTACTCGACGTGCGCGGTGTTGATGGTGATGCCGCGCGCCTTCTCTTCGGGCGAGCTGTCAATCTCGTCGTATTTCTTCGCCGCACCGCCGAACTTCTTCGACAGAATGGTGGTGATCGCCGCGGTCAAGGTGGTCTTGCCGTGGTCAACGTGTCCAATGGTGCCAACGTTTACGTGCGGTTTGGTCCGCTCGAACTTTTCCTTAGCCATTTCAGATGCCCTATAAAATCAAAATTATTTCTTGGAGATCACTGCTTCAGCGACACTCTTCGGCGCTTCGGTGTAGTGCTTGAACTCCATCGAGTAAGTCGCGCGACCTTGCGACATCGAACGCAGGTCGGTGGAATAGCCGAACATCTCGGCCAAAGGCACTTCACACTTGATCGCCTTGACGCCTCCCACATCGTCCATGCCCTGGATGATGCCGCGGCGACGGTTCAAGTCACCCATCACATCGCCCATGTAGTCTTCAGGCGTCTCCACTTCCACGGCCATCATCGGCTCGAGCAGGACCGGGTTTGCCTTACGCATGGCATCCTTGAATGCCAGGATCGCAGCCAGCTTGAACGCGAGTTCCGACGAGTCGACATCGTGATAGGAGCCATCAAACAGCGTGACCTTGATGTCCACCACGGGGAAGCCCGCCAGCACGCCATTGTTCAAGGCCTCTTTCAAGCCCTTTTCGACCGCGGGAATGAATTCGCGCGGGACGGTGCCGCCCTTGATGGCGTCGATAAACTCAAAGCCCTTGCCCGGCTCGTTCGGACCCATCTTGATCCAGACGTGGCCATATTGACCCTTGCCGCCCGACTGCTTGGCGTGCTTGCCTTCCTGCTCGACTTCCTTCTTGATCGCTTCTCGGTAGGCCACCTGCGGCGCGCCGACGTTGGCCTCGACGCCAAACTCGCGGCGCATGCGGTCAACCAGAATCTCGAGGTGCAGCTCACCCATGCCGGACATGATCGTCTGGCCGCTCTCTTCATCGGTGCGAACCCGGAAAGACGGATCTTCCTGAGCCAGACGGCCCAGGGCAATGCCCATTTTTTCTTGGTCAGCCTTGGTCTTCGGCTCAACGGCCACGTGAATCACGGGCTCGGGGAAAATCATCCGCTCGAGCGTGATCGGGGAAGCCACGTCGCACAGCGTATCGCCGGTGGTGACATCCTTCAGACCGACCGCCGCAGCGATGTCGCCCGCGCGCACTTCCTTGATCTCTTCACGCTGGTTGGCGTGCATCTGCAGGATGCGGCCCAAGCGCTCTTTGCGGCCCTTGACCGGGTTGTAAATCGTGTCGCCCGATTTGACGACGCCGGAGTACACACGGAAGAAAATCAACTGGCCCACATAGGGGTCGGTCGCAACCTTGAACGCCAAGGCAGAAAACTTCTCGTCATCGGAGGAGATGCGCTCGCCTATGCTGCCATCATCCAGCTCGCCCTTGACCGCGGGAACATCGGTCGGCGCCGGCATCAACTCGACCACCTTGTCGAGCATCGCCTGCACGCCCTTGTTCTTGAACGCGCTTCCGCACATCATCGGAACGATTTCGCTGGCGATGGTGCGCGCACGCAGACCCTTGATGATGTCCTCCTCGGAGAGGTCGCCCTCTTCAAGGTATTTGTTCATCATTTCTTCAGACGATTCGGCAGCTGCTTCCAGCATGGCTTCACGCCATTTCTTGCAGGTATCGAGCAGCTCGGCGGGAATCTCGCGCAGGTCGAACTTCATGCCCTGGCTGGCTTCATCCCAGTAAATCGCCTTCATCTTGACCAGGTCGACCACGCCCTCGAATTTCTCTTCAGCACCGATCGGCACCTGGATCGGAACCGGGTTGGCCTTCAAGCGCAAACGCATCTGATCGTGGACCTTGAAGAAATCCGCACCGGAGCGGTCCATCTTGTTGACGAAGGCCAGACGCGGGACGCGATACTTGTTGGCCTGACGCCACACGGTCTCGGACTGCGGCTGCACGCCGCCCACCGCGCAATACACCATGCAGGCGCCATCCAGCACGCGCATGGAGCGCTCCACCTCAATGGTGAAGTCGACGTGGCCCGGGGTGTCAATGATGTTGATGCGGTGCTCGGGAAATTTGCCGTCCATCCCCTTCCAGAAACACGTGGTCGCGGCCGATGTAATCGTAATGCCACGCTCCTGCTCCTGCTCCATCCAGTCCATGGTGGCTGCGCCATCATGCACTTCGCCGATTTTGTGCGACACGCCCGTGTAAAACAGGACGCGCTCGGTGGTGGTGGTCTTGCCAGCGTCAATATGGGCCGAAATGCCGATATTGCGATAGCGCTCGATAGGAGTATTGCGTGCCACGTTAATTACCTGCCAATCAATTCGTTGGGTTTAGAAACGGAAATGCGAGAAAGCCTTGTTGGCTTCAGCCATACGGTGCACTTCTTCACGCTTCTTCACTGCACCACCACGGCCTTCGGCCGCATCCAGCAGCTCGCCCGCCAGACGCGCGCCCATGGACTTCTCGCCGCGCTTGCGCGCAGCATCTTTCAGCCAGCGCATCGCCAGCGCGGTACGACGGCTCGAGCGCACTTCGACCGGCACCTGGTAGTTGGCACCGCCGACGCGACGGCTCTTGACCTCGACCAGCGGCCGCGCGTTGTTCAGCGCGACGCCGAACACTTCCAGCGGATCCTTGCCGGACTTCTGGGTAATCTGCTCGAAAGCGCCATAGACGATGCGCTCGGCGACAGACTTCTTGCCGCTGGACATGACAACGTTCATGAATTTCGAAACTTCCTGATTGCCGAATTTCGGATCAGGCAGGATTTCACGTTTGGGGACTTCGCGACGACGGGGCATATTCCTGTCTCTCTATCTAGTTAAGCTTGTTACGGACGCCGAGTTCTATCAGGCTTTCTTCGGGCGCTTGGCGCCGTACTTGGAACGCGACTGCTTCCGGTCTTTCACGCCAGCCGTATCCAGGCTGCCGCGAACGGTGTGGTAACGCACACCCGGCAAGTCCTTGACCCGGCCACCGCGCACCAGCACCACCGAGTGCTCCTGCAGGTTGTGGCCTTCGCCGCCGATGTAGCTGATGACCTCGAAGCCGCTGGTGAGCTTCACCTTGCAGACTTTACGCAAGGCGGAGTTCGGTTTCTTGGGCGTCGTGGTGTACACGCGGGTACACACGCCACGGCGTTGCGGGCAGGCCTTCAAGGCCGGAACCTTGCTCTTTTCCACCGGCGCCTGGCGCGGCTTGCGGATCAGCTGGTTAATCGTTGGCATGTCAAAAATTCCGAAAAATTAAGGTAAGCGTATCTTTTCTAAAACAAGCGGGACGGCTATGCGCCGTCCCGGGCTAGAGTCCTGCGCTTCCCGGCATCGCTATGGCCGGAAAAAGACGCGTGATTCTAGGGGAGACCCTTCCCCCTGTCAAGCCACTTCCTGGTCCTCGGCAGGATTCACGTCCCCGCCTTCGATCAGATGCCCAGCCCCCAGATCTTCCCCGGCCGCCTGACGGCGACGGGTATTGTGGTAGGCAAGACCGCTGCCGGCCGGGATCAATCGACCGACAATCACGTTTTCCTTCAGGCCACGCAGTTCGTCCCGCTTGCCCATGATGGCCGCTTCGGTCAGCACGCGCGTGGTTTCCTGGAAGGACGCCGCCGAAATGAAGGAGTCGGTCGACAGCGACGCCTTGGTGATGCCGAGCAGAATCGGATCGTAGGTCGCGGGTTCCTTGCCGGCGGCCACCATGTCGTCGTTGATCTGCAGCACTTCCGAGCGCTCGACCTGCTCGCCCGGGATGAGGCCGGTGCTACCCGGATCCACCACCACGACGCGACGCAGCATCTGGCGCACGATGACTTCGATGTGCTTGTCGTTGATCTTCACGCCCTGAAGGCGGTACACATCCTGCACTTCGTCGGTGATGTAACGTGCCAGCGCTTCCACGCCACGCAACTTCAGGATGTCGTGCGGATCGACCGGACCGTCGACGATCACTTCGCCCTTCTGGACGATCTGGCCGTCGTGCGCGGTCACGTGCTTTTCCTTGGTGATCAGGTACTCATGGGCGACACCGTCCAGGTCGGTAATGACCAGACGCTGCTTGCCCTTGGTGTCCTTGCCGAAGGAGACCGTGCCCGTAACTTCCGCCAACACGCCGGCATCTTTCGGGGAACGTGCCTCGAACAGCTCGGCCACACGCGGTAGACCACCGGTAATGTCGCGCGTCTTCGAGGTTTCCTGTGGGATCCGTGCGATCACGTCGCCCACCGCCACTTCCTGGCTGTCCTTCACCGTGATGATGGAGCCGATCTGGAAGGTGATGTTGACCAGGGTATCCGTGCCCGCCAGCTTGAGTTCGTTGCCGGCTTCGTCCAGCAGCTTGACCTGCGGGCGCAGGCCCTTGCCTGCACTGCTGGCCTTGCGCTTGGGATCGATGACCACCAGCGTGGAGAGGCCGGTGACGTCGTCGAGCTGCTTGGCCACGGTCACGCCCTCTTCGATGTTCTCGAAGCGGATGCGGCCGGCGTACTCGGTGATGATCGGACGGGTGTGCGGATCCCAGGTTGCCAGCACGGCACCGGCCTTGATCTTGGCGCCGTCGGTCACCATCAGGGTTGCGCCGTACGGCACTTTCTGACGCTCGCGCTCGCGGCCGCTATCGTCGGCAATGATGATTTCGCCACTGCGCGAAATCGCGATCAGTTCCTTGCGCGCGTTGGTCACGTAGCGCATGGTGGCGGTGTACTGCACGGTACCGTTCGACTTGGCCTCGAGCTGGCTGGCCGCGGCGGCACGCGAGGCCGCACCACCGATGTGGAAGGTCCGCATGGTGAGCTGGGTGCCCGGTTCGCCGATCGACTGCGCAGCGATAACGCCGACGGCCTCGCCCGTGTTGACCATGTAGCCACGACCGAGGTCGCGGCCATAGCACTTGGCGCACAGGCCATAGCGCGTTTCACAGGTCAGCGGGGTGCGCACTTTGACCTCGTCGATGCCGAGCGATTCGATGACGTCGACCACGTCCTCGACCAGCAGCGTGCCCGCTTCGAACACGGTTTCCTGGGTTTCGGGATGGATGATGTCGCCGACTGCGACCCGGCCGAGGATGCGCTCGCGCAAGGCCTCGACCACTTCGCCGCCCTCGACCAGCGCCTTCACGGCGAGGCCGTTCTTGGTGCCGCAATCGTCTTCCACCACCACCAGATCCTGCGTCACGTCGACCAGACGGCGCGTCAGATAACCCGAGTTCGCAGTCTTCAGCGCGGTGTCGGCCAGGCCCTTACGCGCGCCGTGGGTCGAGATGAAGTACTGAAGCATGTTCAGGCCTTCGCGGAAGTTCGCCGTGATCGGCGTCTCGATGATGGAGCCATCCGGCTTCGCCATCAGGCCGCGCATACCGGCCAGCTGACGAATCTGCGCAGCGGAACCCCGCGCGCCCGAGTCGGCCATCATGTAAATCGCGTTAAACGACTCCTGCGTGACTTCCTTGCCGTGACGGTCGATGACCTTCTCGCCGCCCAACTGGCCCATCATCGCCTTGGCCACCGCGTCACCGGCGCGGCCCCAGATGTCGACCACCTTGTTGTAGCGCTCGCCCTGGGTCACCAGACCCGAGGTGTACTGCGATTCGATTTCCTTCACCTCGGCTTCGGCCGCCCCCAGGATCTGACCCTTCTCTTTCGGGATCAGCATGTCCTTGATGGCGATCGACATGCCCGCACGCGTCGCGAAGGTGAAGCCGGTGTACATCAGCTTGTCGGCGAAGATCACCGTCTCGCGCAGACCGCAGCGGCGGAAGCTGGCGTTGATGAGCTTGGAGATTTCCTTCTTCTTCAGCGCCTTGTCGACGAAGCTGAACGGCAGCCCCGGCGGCAGAATCTCGGACAGCAGCGCGCGGCCGAGCGTGGTTTCCACCCGCTTGACGGTCTCGACGCGGTTCTTGTTCTCGTCCAGCGTCACTTCCTTGATGCGCACCGTCACGCGGGCATGCAGCTCCGCTTCGCGGTTGTCATAGGCACGACGCGCTTCGGCGACGTCGGCGAACAGCATGCCTTCGCCCTTGGCGTTGATCTTCTCGCGGGTCATGTAATACAGGCCCAGCACGATATCCTGCGACGGCACGATGATCGGCTCGCCGTTGGCGGGCGACAGCACGTTGTTCGACGCCAGCATCAGGGTGCGGGCTTCGGTCTGCGCTTCCAGCGACAGCGGCACGTGGACGGCCATCTGGTCGCCGTCGAAGTCGGCGTTGAACGCCGCGCACACCAGCGGATGCAGCTGGATCGCCTTGCCTTCGATCAGCACCGGCTCGAACGCCTGGATGCCCAGGCGGTGCAGCGTCGGCGCGCGGTTCAGCATCACCGGATGCTCGCGAATGACCTCTTCCAGCAGATCCCACACGATCGGTTCTTCGTCTTCCACCATCTTCTTGGCGGCCTTGATCGTGGTCGCCAGCCCCAGCACTTCGAGGCGGTTGAAAATGAAGGGTTTGAACAGTTCCAGCGCCATCTTCTTCGGCAGGCCGCACTGGTGCAATTTGAGCGCCGGGCCCACCACGATGACCGAACGGCCGGAATAGTCGACGCGCTTGCCCAGCAGGTTCTGGCGGAAACGGCCGCTCTTGCCCTTGATCATGTCGGCCAGCGACTTCAGCGGGCGCTTGTTGGCGCCGGTCATGGCCTTGCCGCGACGACCGTTGTCGAGCAGCGAATCGACCGCTTCCTGCAGCATGCGCTTTTCGTTGCGCACGATGATTTCCGGCGCCTTCAGTTCCAGCAGGCGCTTCAAGCGGTTGTTGCGGTTGATGACGCGACGGTACAGGTCGTTGAGGTCGGAGGTCGCGAAGCGGCCGCCGTCCAGCGGCACCAGCGGACGTAGTTCGGGCGGCAGCACCGGCAGCACTTCGAGCACCATCCAGTCAGGCTTGATGCCGGACTTCTGGAAGCCCTCGAGAATCTTCAGGCGCTTCGACAGCTTCTTCAGCTTGGTGTCGGAACCGGTGCGCGTAATTTCCGCGCGCAGGCTTTCCACCTCGGTGTGCAGGTTGATCGAGCGCAGCAGTTCGCGCACGGCTTCCGCACCCATCAGGGCCTTGAATTCGTCGCCGTATTCTTCCAGCTTGGCGAGGTAGTCCTCTTCGGTCAGCAGCTGACCGCGGTTGAGCGGCGTCATGCCGGGCTCGACCACCACGAAGCCTTCGAAGTAGAGCACGCGCTCGATGTCGCGCAGCGTCATGTCGAGCACCATGCCCAGACGGCTCGGCAGGCTCTTCAGGAACCAGATGTGCGCAACCGGGCTGGCCAGCTCGATGTGGCCCATGCGCTCGCGGCGCACCTTGGACAGCGTTACTTCGACACCGCACTTTTCGCAGATCACGCCGCGGTGCTTCAAGCGCTTGTACTTGCCGCACAGACATTCGTAGTCCTTCACCGGACCGAAGATCTTGGCGCAGAACAGGCCGTCGCGCTCCGGCTTGAAGGTGCGGTAGTTGATGGTCTCCGGCTTCTTCACTTCGCCGTAGGACCAGGAGCGGATTTTCTCCGGCGACGCCAGGCCAATCTTGATGGCGTCGAACTCTTCCTCGTGGGTGGCCTGCTTGAATAGATCTAACAGTGCTTTCATGGCTGTGTCCTCACCCCTAAATTAATAACGTTCCAGATCGATGTCGATGCCCAGCGAGCGGATTTCCTTCACCAGCACGTTGAAGGATTCCGGCATGCCGGCCTCGATCTTGTGGTCGCCCTTGACGATGTTCTCGTACACCTTGGTCCGGCCGTTCACATCGTCCGACTTCACCGTCAGCATTTCCTGCAGCACGTATGACGCGCCGTAGGCTTCCAGCGCCCACACTTCCATTTCGCCGAAGCGCTGGCCGCCGAACTGCGCCTTGCCGCCCAGCGGCTGCTGGGTAACCAGCGAGTACGGGCCGGTGGAACGCGCGTGCATCTTGTCGTCGACCAGGTGGTGCAGCTTCAGCACGTGCTTGTAGCCGACAGTGACCTGGCGATCAAAGGCTTCGCCGGTGCGGCCGTCGTACAGCGTGACCTGGCCGCCTTCCGGCAGTCCGGCCAGCTTCAGCATCTGGCGGATTTCGTCTTCGTTGGCGCCGTCGAATACCGGCGAAGCGAACGGCACACCCTTCTTCAGGTTGCGCGCCAGCTCGATGATTTCATCGTCGTTGAAGCTGTCCAGGTCTTCCGTCTTGCCCGACTGGTTGTAGATTTGCTTCAGGAAGTTGCGCAGGTCCTTCACCATCGACTTGGTCTGCGCCGCCAGCATTTCGCCGATGCGCTCGCCCAGACCCTTGGCGGCCCAGCCGAGGTGGGTCTCCAGGATCTGGCCGATGTTCATCCGCGACGGCACGCCGAGCGGGTTCAGCACGATGTCGACCGGGCGACCGTCGGCCATGAAGGGCATGTCCTCGACCGGAACGATCTTGGAGACCACGCCCTTGTTGCCGTGACGGCCGGCCATCTTGTCGCCGGGCTGCAGGCGACGCTTGACCGCAAGGTAGACCTTGACCATCTTCTGCACGCCGGGCGGCAGTTCATCGCCGGCGGTGAGCTTCTTCTTTTTCTCTTCGAACATCGCATCGAATTCGATGCGCTTCTGCGTCAGGCTGTCTTTTAGCGATTCGACCTGGCGGCTGGCTTCATCGTCGGCGAGACGAATGTCAAACCAGTCATGGCGATTCACCGACTCCAGATAATCCTTGGTGATCTTGCTGCCCTTGGCGAGTTTCTTCGGACCGCCGTTGGCGACCTTCAGGTGCAGCAGCTTTTCCAGACGCGCAAAGGTGTCGTCCTCGACGATGCGCATGCGGTCGGTCATGTCCTTGCGGTACTCGGCCAACTGGGTGTCGATAATCGACTGCGCACGCTTGTCGCGCTCGATGCCTTCGCGGGTGAACACCTGCACATCGATCACCACGCCGGCCATGCCAGACGGCACTTTCAGTGAAGTGTCCTTCACATCGCTTGCCTTCTCGCCGAAGATCGCGCGCAACAGCTTCTCTTCCGGCGTCAGCTGGGTTTCGCCCTTGGGCGTGACCTTGCCGACCAGCACGTCGCCGGCCTCGACTTCGGCGCCGATGGCGATGATGCCCGAGTCGTCCAGACGCGCCAGCTGGCGTTCAGCGAGGTTGGAAATGTCGCGGGTGATTTCCTCAGGGCCGAGCTTGGTATCGCGCGCCACCACCGACAGTTCCTCGATATGGATCGAGGTATAGCGGTCTTCGGCGACGACCTTTTCGTTGATCAGGATCGAGTCTTCGAAGTTGTAGCCGTTCCACGGCATGAAGGCGACCAGCATGTTCTGGCCCAGCGCCAGCTCGCCCATGTCGGTCGAGGCGCCATCGGCGATGACGTCGCCGCGGGCGATGACATCGCCCACCTTCACCAGCGGACGCTGGTTGATGTTGGTGTTCTGGTTGGAACGCGTGTACTTGATCAGCGAGTAGATATCCACGCCGACTTCGCCCGCACGCGCTTCTTCGTCGTGCACGCGGATCACGATACGGCCGGCGTCGATGTAATCGACGATGCCGCCACGATGCGCGGTCACCACGGTGCCGGAGTCGACTGCAGCGGTACGCTCGATGCCGGTGCCGACGAAGGGCTTCTCGGGACGCAGGCAGGGCACGGCCTGGCGCTGCATGTTGGAGCCCATCAGCGCGCGGTTGGCGTCGTCGTGCTCAAGGAACGGGATCAGGGATGCCGCCACCGACACGATCTGCGCCGGCGCCACGTCCATGTACTCGATCTTGTCGGGGGCCGACAGCGTGAATTCGTTCTTGAAACGGCACGACACCAGGTCGTCCTTGAACTTGCCCTTGGCATCGAGATCGGCGTTGGCCTGCGCGATCACGTACTTGCTTTCCTCGATCGCCGACAGGTATTCGATGTCGTCGGTGACCTTGTGGTTGACGACCTTGCGGTACGGCGTTTCGATGAAGCCATACCAGTTGGTGCGCGCAAACAGAGCCAGCGAGTTGATCAGGCCGATGTTCGGACCTTCCGGCGTTTCGATCGGGCAGACGCGACCGTAGTGGGTCGGGTGCACGTCGCGCACCTCGAAGCCTGCGCGCTCGCGGGTCAGGCCGCCCGGGCCCAGGGCCGAAACGCGGCGCTTGTGGGTGATCTCCGACAGCGGGTTGGTCTGGTCCATGAACTGCGACAGCTGCGACGATCCGAAGAACTCCTTGATCGCGGCCGACACCGGCTTGGCATTGATCAGGTCATGCGGCATCAGGTTGTCCGACTCCGCCTGGGAGAGGCGCTCGCGCACCGCGCGCTCGACGCGCACCAGACCGGCGCGGAACTGGTTCTCGGCCAGTTCGCCGACCGAACGCACGCGGCGGTTGCCGAGGTGGTCGATGTCGTCGATCTCGCCGCGGCCGTTGCGCAGTTCCACCAGGATCTTGATGACGGCGACGATGTCTTCGGTCGACAGCGTACCGGTTCCGGTCAGCTCGTCGCGGCCGATGCGGCGGTTGAATTTCATGCGGCCCACGGCCGACAGGTCGTAGCGCTCCTCGCTAAAGAACAGGTTGCCGAACAGCGTGTTCACCGCATCTTCGGTGGGCGGTTCGCCCGGGCGCATCATGCGGTAGATGGCCACCTTGGCAGCATATTCGTCGTTCGTGTCGTCGGCACGCAGCGTCTGAGAAATGAAGCCGCCGTGGTCGAGGTCGTTGGTGTAGAGCGTGTTGAACTTCTCCACGCCGGCCGCAGCCAGCTTGGTCAGCAGCTCTTCGGTAATTTCGTCGTTGGCGCGCGCCACCAGTTCACCCGTGTTGGTGTCGACCACGTCATGCGACAGCACGCGGCCCAGCACGAACTCGGCCGGCACCGCCCACTTCTTGACGCCGGCGGCATCGAGTTCGCGGATGTGCTTGGCGGTGATGCGCTTGTCCTTGGCCACGATGACGTGACCGTCCTTGCCACAGATGTCGAAGCGGGCCAGCTCGCCACGCAGGCGCTCCGGCACCAGCTCGAACTGCACGCCCTGGGTATTGACGTAGAAGGTGTCCTTGTCGAAGAAGTCGTCGAGGATGCTGGCCGGGGTGTAGCCCAGCGCCTTCAGCAAAATGGTGACCGGCATCTTGCGGCGACGGTCGACGCGGAAGAACAGGATGTCCTTGGCGTCGAATTCGAAGTCCAGCCACGAGCCGCGGTAGGGAATCACGCGGGCCGAGAAAAGGAGCTTGCCGGAGCTGTGGGTCTTGCCACGGTCGTGCTCAAAGAACACGCCGGGCGAACGGTGCAGCTGCGACACGATCACGCGCTCGGTGCCGTTGATGACGAAGGAGCCGGTCGGCGTCATGAGCGGGATTTCGCCCATGTAGACTTCCTGCTCCTTGACTTCCTTGATCGTCGGCTTGGACGCTTCCTTGTCCATGATCACCAGGCGCACCTTGGCGCGCAGCGGCGCGCAATAGGTCAGACCACGCTGCTGACATTCCTTGATGTCGAACACCGGCTCGCCCAGGTTGTAACTGACATATTCCAGCCGGGCGTTCTTGGAGTGGCTTTCGATCGGGAAGATCGAGGTGAACGCGGCTTGCAGGCCTTCGTTCAGACGCTCTTCGCGCGACCGGCCTTCCTGCAGGAAGGCCCGATAGGAATCAAGCTGGGTCGCCAGAAGAAAAGGCACCGGAAGGGTGTTGGTACGGCTGGCAAAGCTCTTGCGCAGACGTTTTTTCTCGGTAAAGGTATAAGCCATGGGGTCTCCTTGACGATCAGGGGCGAGCAGGCACGCGGGTTACGGCCAACGCTTTTGTGAGGCACACGCAAAAAGCAAACGACCCGGAAGCCGATTCCGGGTTCCGGGTATTTGCTGCTTGCGTCTGCTGCGGGTTTCCCCGCAACACACCGCAAAGACACTGCGGAGAAATCAATGCGTCACCAGAACCGGGCGATGCGCTTGCGCACACCCCCCGAAATTCCTTTGACTTACTTGACTTCGACGGCAGCGCCAGCTTCTTCCAACTGCTTTTTCAGCGCGTCGGCATCGGCTTTGGTAACGCCTTCCTTCACCGCCTTGGGGGCGCCGTCGACCAGATCCTTGGCTTCTTTCAGGCCCAGACCGGTTGCAGCGCGCACCACCTTAATGACTTCCACTTTCTTTTCGCCAGCGGAATTCAGCATCACGGTGAACTCGGTCTGCTCTTCAGCAGCGGCAGCACCACCACCGGCAGCGGGGGCAGCCACGGCCACCGCAGCGGCAGCGGCGGAAACGCCAAACTTTTCTTCCATCTCTTTGATCAGCTCGGACAGATCCAGCACCGTCATGCCAGCGATCGCGTCGAGAATTTCAGCTTTAGAAACAGCCATTTGTGTTACTCCTGTCAATGTGCTTCAGATTAAAAAACGATTTCGTCGATTCGGTTGTCGGCAGACCGCTCAGGCGGCCTGCTTGTCACGCACGGCAGCCAGTCCGCGAACGAACTTGGTCGGCACTTCGTTGAGAGTACGAACGAACTGCGCGATCGGAGCCTGCATGGTGCCCAAGAGCTTGGACAAGAGTTCTTCGCGGCTGGGCATGCTGGCCAGATTCCCCACGTCCTTGGCGGACATGATGAAATTGGGCATGGCACCGGCCTTGATCACGAACTTGTCGTTGGTCTTGGCAAACTCGTGCATCACCTTGGCGGCGGCCACGGGATCCGTGGACACGCCGTAGGCAAGCGGACCGACCAGTTGGTCGGAAATGCCTGCAAACGGGGTATCCGCGATCGCGCGGCGCACCAGCGTGTTTTTCAACACGCGCAGATAGACGCCCTGCTTGCGCGCTTGCGCACGCAATTGGGTCATGTGCTCCACCGTGATGCCGCGATACTCGGCAACAACAACCGTCTGGGCGGCTGCAACCTGCGCAGCAACCTCAGCCACAACGGCTTTCTTTTCTTCAAGATTCAGACTCAAGGTCTTACCTCCTTCTCAGTTACGAAGCGCTGACCGCTTGTGCCCACGGGGCGCTTCGGCTGGCGACCTTGACAGGAAAATCCTGCTGGGGAACGCCATCTGCGTAGGTTCTGCTGGATGCAAACAGAGGACAGAAATCCATCACCCACTTGCCACCTCGCTCGAATTAAATCCTTGCGGATGCCTACGGTCTTTGACAACCCGCCTACCAAACCTCTGGCGACGGCCCAAAGTTCATTCAGGCACGCCTTTCGGCGATGCCCATGATTCAAAAATTTACGCGCTGACGCTGGCCTGGTCGACGCGCACGCCCACGCCCATGGTCGACGACACCGACAGGCGCTTGAAGTACACACCCTTGGAGCTCGCCGGCTTAGCGCGCTGAAGCGCATCCAGCAGTGCTGCCAGGTTTTCTTTCAGGTCATCGATGCTGAACGAAGCGCGGCCGATGGTGCAATGCACGATGCCGCCCTTGTCGGTGCGGTACTGCACCTGACCGGCCTTGGCGTTTTTCACTGCGCCGACGACGTCGGGCGAAACCGTGCCAACCTTGGGGTTCGGCATCAGGCCGCGCGGGCCAAGGATCTGGCCAAGCTGGCCGACTACACGCATGGCGTCGGGCGTGGCGATTACCACGTCGAAGTCCATCTTGCCAGCCTTGATCTCGGCAGCCAGATCGTCGAAACCGACGATGTCGGCGCCAGCGTCCTTGGCCTTCTGCACGTTGTCGCCCTGGGCGAACACCGCCACGCGAACCGTCTTGCCGATGCCCTTGGGCAGCACCACGGCGCCGCGAACCATCTGGTCGGATTTGCGCGCGTCAACGCCCAGGTTCACCGCGACGTCGATCGACTCGTTGAACTTGGCGGTCGCGCTTTCCTTGACCAGTTGCAGGGCATCCACCACCGGGTAATTGCGGTTGCGGTCGATTTTTTCCTTGAGTGCGCGCAAGCGCTTGGACGTGTTAGCCATCTCAGACTCCCTCCACGGTGATGCCCATGGAACGGGCGGTTCCGGCGATGGTGCGCACGGCGGCGTCCATGTCGGAGGACGTCAGATCAGGCTCTTTGGTCTTGGCGATTTCTTCCAGCTGGGCGCGGGTAATCGTGCCCACCTTGTCGACGTGCGGCTTGGCGCTGCCCTTGTCGAGTTTGATGGCCTTCTTGATGAGCACCGTTGCGGGCGGCGTCTTCATGATGAAGGTGAAGCTCTTGTCTGCAAACGCGGTGATCACCACCGGAATCGGCAGGCCGGGTTCCATGGCCTGCGTCTTGGCGTTGAACGCCTTGCAGAATTCCATGATGTTCAGGCCGCGCTGACCCAGCGCGGGACCGATGGGGGGCGACGGGTTGGCTTTACCCGCCGGCACTTGCAGCTTGATATAGCCGACAATCTTCTTTGCCATGATGGCTCCTTAAAGTGAGTACCAACGCGCTTTCGGTTGCCCTACTCGCGCTCCTCTCCGGATAACCGGACTTGTTTTGCCACTTCCGCCCGAGGCGGAAATCAGCTTTTCTCGACCTGACCGAACCCCAGTTCGACGGGGGTCGCCCGGCCAAAAATCATCACCGACACGCGCAATTTGCTCTTGTCGTAATTCACTTCTTCCACGTTGCCATTGAAGTCGGTGAACGGGCCGTCGATGACGCGCACCGTCTCGCCCACCTCGAACAGCACCTTGGGCTTGGGTTTTTCAACCCCCTCGCGCATCTGGTCCATGATGGACTGGACTTCCTTTTCGGAAATCGGCGCCGGCTTGGTGGCCGTGCCGCCGACGAAGCCGGTGACCTTGGGCGTGCTCTTCACCAAGTGCCAGGTGTCGTCGTCCATCTCCATCTGCACCAGGACATAGCCCGGAAAGAACTTGCGCTCGGCGGTCTTCTTCTGACCGCCCTTCATCTCGACCACTTCTTCGACCGGCACCAGGATTTCGCCAAAGCGATCCTTCATGCCGGCGCGCTCGATGCGCTCGATCAGATTGCGCGCAACGCTTTTCTCGAAGCCGGAGTAGGCATGAACCACATACCACCGCATACTCAACTCCCCTGTCCCAAGGCCAACTTAACCAGCCACATCAAAATACCGTCGACCGCCCACAGAAACAGCGCCATCACGATCACGAACAACATGACCACGCCGGTCATCTGCATGGTTTCCTTGCGGGTCGGCCAGACAACCTTTTTGGCCTCGTCTCGCGCATCGATCGCGAAACCGAAAAACTGCTTGCCCGGGCCGGACATGCCGGCCACGACAGCGGCCAGAATGATTCCGACCAGCACGGACAGCACACGCACCACGGTCGGCGCGTCTGCAAAAAAATAAAAGCCGGCCACCCCTGCGATGACCAGCATCACTGCTACCAGCAGCTTGAGTTTGTCAGCCATGAATGCTGTGTGCCTTGCGGCTTATCCTGTGGCAGGCCAAGAGGGTCTCGAACCCCCAACCTTCGGTTTTGGAGACCGACGCTCTACCAATTGAGCTATTGGCCTGTATTCTTAAAGGCCGGAAATCGGCGGACAACCCGCCGGCCCCGGCCTTGTCATGAAGCGCTCGACTTATTCCTCAATCTTCGCCACGACGCCGGCACCGACGGTGCGGCCGCCTTCGCGAATCGCGAAACGCAGACCTTCGTCCATGGCGATCGGCTGAATCAGCGATACCTTGATGCTGACGTTGTCGCCAGGCATCA
>Ga0208244_100344_pt1 | contig 50323 bp, 49 predicted proteins | sample SubbioCR12Aug_5A_FD_184828 | JGI IMG/M metagenome (GOLD analysis project Ga0208244, IMG submission 184828) | Serpentinite rock and fluid subsurface biosphere microbial communities from McLaughlin Reserve, California, USA - CR12Aug_5A (SPAdes) | ecosystem: Environmental > Terrestrial > Deep... | reverse complement strand
AAAAGGAGATACATTAAGAAAAAAGAAAAAATAACTGTAAAAATGTCAGCTTTTATCTGTTCTTTGAAATAAAACTTATTGGGGGGTCAGTTTGCCGGAATGGGGGTCAGTATCACCGGAATATCCACCGCCGAAAATTACAAATAATTAATGCAATAAAATGAAGAAAACACTAGTATACGGTTACGGAAATCCCGGAAGACAAGATGATGGTTTGGGAGCAAGAATAATTGAGCTTATTGATAAGTGGATTGATGAAAATAGTATTAAGGATATATTTACTGATTGCAATTATCAGTTGAATATTGAAGATTCCGCCTTAATTGCCGATTATGAAAAAGTAGTATTTGTAGATGCATCTGTTGTTGAAGATGTAAAAGACTTCAAATTAGAAAGCATTGAACCCAATGATGCTACAATTGAATTTACAATGCACGCTGTATCTACTTCTTATGTGGTGGATTTATGCAGGAAAATATATAATAAAACCCCTGAATCACATGTACTCCACATAAAAGCTTATGAATTCGATTTTAAAGAAGAGCTGACTCCAAAAGCCTCGGAGAATATGCTTAAAGCGTTTGAGTTTTTGAAGAGCTACTTATTGAAAAAATGATTTTCAGTGCCCTTTTAATGTAAGTTTTTTTGAAACATATAAGGAATGTAAGGTCATATAAGAAATAGCTCATCAATAAATCTCTTAATCCTTATATTTCCTTATATGCCTTATATGGTAACCTTTTTTTAAACATATAAGACATATAAGATACATATAGAAAAAATGTTTCATTAGATTTTTCCGGCAAATTCTTCAATGCCCTTATATGCCTCATATGGTAAACTTTTTTTAAATTATGCTTTATGAATGTGAATACCGTTACCATCTAGCATATTAAAATCGGATCCACTGCAGGAAATGCATTTATAATCCCCGTCAACTTTGCCTAAAGCGCGTGTTTTTAAAAAATTAGATGTCCGTCATTACAAGTTTACCATGATGAATTCCTTTCGTACTTACTATTTTGTCAGCCAGCTCAAGAAGTTTCTTTGCCTTTCCTTTAATTGCGATTGTCTCAAGGCAAAGATCATGGTCTATATGTACATGTTGTGTTGATAAAATAAGATCATGGTAGTCGTGCTGAATGTGCATCAGCTTGTTGTTAAGCTCTCTTTTATGATGATCATAAACAATTACAATTGCTCCGGCTACAATTTTATTTTCATCAACTTTATCATTAACAAGTGTGCTTTTTATTAAATGTCTTATCGCTTGAGATCGGTTTGGAAAACTATGTTTTATAACCATCTTATCCAAATCATCTAATATATCCTCTTCTAATGATACTCCAAATCTTTTTACTTGCATATTGAATAGTTTTAATTCCTGTTGGTTTTATTGAAAATACGACATATTTCTAAAGTAAAATTAATATTTATTTTGGCGAAAATAAAAATAATGTAACATTGCCACGAAATTACAAAAAGGTGACACGATGCGTTTTGTTACAAATTCATGTTTAAGCTTCTTTAGTTTGTTATTATTGTGTTTTAATCTGAATGGAGAAAACTCCAAGCCAGAATTGAACCAAACAGATAGTGTATTTGTATCACTCAATTTACAAAATAAGGAGATCTTGTTGGATGAGATAATTGTGTTGGAAAACAAAAGCCAAAAAACAAAAACGACTAGATCTGAGAATATTGAGGTTATCTCTTCAAGCTTTTTAGAAGAAAACATAGCCGGAAATATATCGAATACTCTTGAAAAAATTCCCGGAATTCAATCTGCGAATATCAGTCCCTCAATGGCCAGGCCATTAATCAGAGGTTTTGGCGGTTATAGAATTGTGATTGCAAAGAACGGTCAGAAACAAGAAGATCAGTCGTGGAATAATCATCAGGGTGTTGCAATTAATCAGTCTTCTATTGAGGAAATTGAAATAATTAAAGGTCCTGCATCTTTGTACTACGGGTCTGATGCGATAGGCGGAGTTATAAATATAAGTACACTTTCTGTTCCCGATTCTTTTGGACTTAGCGGTGTTGTTGGTTTAAAGGCAGAAACAAATAATGATTTGTTAGGAATGAATGTGAAAATTGGACTTAGAGAAAAGCTGTTTTTCTTTAATACAGATGTTTCTTATCAAGATTTTGCAGATTTTAGAGTTCCGGCAGATAGTTTTGAATACAAACCTAATCACTTTGCCAAATTAGATAAATCAATGCACAATACTGCCGGTAAGGAATTATCATTCAACATGCAGGCGGGTTTAGCGAATAATGGCTTAATAAGCTATTTGTTGTTTAGCTATTTCGACAACAAATCCGGCTTTTTCCCATATGCCGCAGGGCAAGAACTTGTTAATGCGTATTGGGAAACGCATTCTGTATCTAATAGGGATATTTTATTACCGAATAGTCAACTGAAAGATACTGAAGTGCAATATGTACTGAATAAATATTTTAAAAACAGCAAACTTTCATCGGCATTTGGGTTTCAGCAAAATATTTCTAAAGAATACGATATTCTAAAGGATATTACCGGCAATAGGCAGGATGACATCTTAGAATATTATGATACCAATCTTGATTTGGGTTATAATCTAAAAACTATTTCAGGCAGAATTAATTACACATATGATTCTCAGGAATCTTATTCTGTAGTAATTGGACTAAATGGACAATCTCAAAAAAATGATATTAGTGGATATAGTCATTTGATTCCGGAATATAAAAGATCTATGGTCGGGTTGTTTTCAGAATTTAGGTATAAAATAAATCAGAAATTTGCCGGTCAACTAGGTGTTAGATTTGATTATGGAAATATATCAATTACGGAATCGATAAATCCTGATCCGGCCATAGGAGATTCAATTTTGAATCCTCAAATTGATAATTTGTACCCGGCAATTGTATATGCTGCCGGACTTATTTGCAATCCCGGCAAATCATTTTTAGCAAAATTACACATAGGTAAAAGTTACAGGATGCCTGCTGCATATGAGCTTGCGTCATACGGTATTCATAGGCATAATCTAAGGTTTGAAAAAGGCAGTTGCAATCTTAATCCCGAAGAAGCTTATCAGGCTGATTTTGTTTTTGAATATTCACATAAGAAAATTCAGATTGCTTTATATCCATTTTTAAATTATTTCACTAATTACATTTATTTGGCCCCAACCCCTGAATTTTCCCTTTGGTACTTTTACCGGCCAGATTTATGAATACAGGCAGAATAAAGCTATGCACTATGGCGCAGAAGCTACTGTAATATATAGGTTTTTAGATAATTTTGGTTTATTATCCTCGCTGGAGTATGTTTATCCTGTAAATCTTGATACTAGAAAAGCTTTGCCTTTTTCTCCACCATTATCAGTTGTGTCTGAGTTGTATTATCATAATACCGATAAGAAGTTTAGGATAGGAATGCAAGTAAATTATACAGCATCACAAGAAATCGTTGCTATAAATGAAAGCCCAACTGATGGTTATACTGTATTTAACATATCCGCCCAAAAATCATTTAATATTGGGCGAAATGAGATAATTGCATTAATTGCGGTAAGAAATCTCACAGATAAATACTATTTGAATCATTTGAGTTATTATAGAAGGCTTAATATTCCTGAGCAGGGGAGAAACTTGATATTTTCAGTAAAAATTCCTTTCAAAACAAATTCAATTAATAATGTTTAATCAAAATTAAATAGAAATGAAAAAAAATGTTTTAAAATCAATTCAACTTACAATTTTAGCAGGTGTTTTGGTATTTGCGTCATGCGATAAAACCGACACTACAACTCCACCGGAAATTAAAAACATTGCAGCGACAAATCATGATGATAACACAACTGTTATTCCACGAGGAGGAACAATAAGCGTTAATTTTGAAGCTGTTGCAAAAAACGATGGCAGGCTTGATTGGTATCATATTGAAATTCATGACCACCCGGAATCAGGATTAGTTGAAGATGAGTACAGAATTATTGATGATTCTTTCATGGATAAAGTAACATTTAAAGGATTGAAAAATGCTAATGTACATGAGCATATAATAGTTCCTGCAGAGGCTAATCTTGGAGCTTATCATGTTGTTATAACAGTAGTTGATGAATATGGTAATTCTGTAGATACAGAGGATGTTGATGTTTCAATTGCAATTATAGAGTAATGAAAAAAACGTTATATATTACATTTCTAATAACTCTTGTATTTTTGGGATGTATAAAAAATGACGGTGATAATCAGGATAAACCGGAGATAACATTATTGTCTCCGGCACCCTGTGATACTCTATATTTTGGTGTGCCATTTACATTTCAAATTAAGATTAGCGATAAAGATGGGTTAGGGAATATAAAGATGGGTATTCACCATAATTACGGTCATCATCAACACAGCGACCATGAACCATGTAGTATGGATGAACCTAAAACCGCAGTTAATCCTTATTTCAATGAGTGGATATTTGCGCTACCGTCTGAAGAGAATGAATATATTTTCCAAACTGAGATTACATTTGTGGATAATGGTTATGATATCGGCGATTATCATTTCCATATTTACGTAACTGATAATGTTGGTTATCAGTCGTTTACATCTCTAGCTGTAAAGCTTCAGTAAAACCATAAAAAATAATTTTACCATATAAGGCATATAAGGAAATATAAGGATTAGTCTGGCAAGACTCGGTATATTCCATTTATATATGTTTTCTGTCCTTCTTTGAATAAATGAGAAACATTAAAGTTTATTAATAATCCCATAGGAGCTTCTAATAGCTTCATATATGTCATCAATTGAGCTTCAAAAATTGGATGTATGCTTTCCACGGATTTTATTTCAACTGCTAAAACATTTTCTACAAAAAAATCACACCGTAAATCTGCGTCTAATTCCAACCCTTTATATTCAACAGGAACAACTAATTCTGAATTAAATTTAATGCCTCTGTTTTGAAATTCGTGTCTTAGACATTTATGGTATACACTCTCTAATAAACCAGGACCTAGTGCCTTATGTACTTCAATTGCTGCCCCATTTACTTGATACACTAATTCTTTTAATTTTGATTTTGAAATTCCCATATTGGTAATATATTTACTAATATGCAAATATAGTTAATTAGGCTAAAATAAATGAATATATATGTATATTTGTTGAAATATATTAATTTGTTCTTATATGACCTTACATTCCTTATATGTTTATTTTTTTTTTACCATATAAGGCATATAAGGAAATATAAGGAATTGGAGGTTTATTGATGATTTACATCTTATATGGCCTTACATTCCTTATATGTTTAATTTTTTTCACCATATAAGGCATATAAGGAAATATAAGGAATTGGAGGTTTATTGATGATCTACATCTTATATGGCCTTACATTCCTTATATGTTTAATTTTTTTCACCATATAAGGCATATAAGGAAATATAAGGAATTAGAGGTTTATTGATGATCTACATCTTATATGGCCTTACATTCCTTATATGTTTAATTTTTTTACCATATAAGGCATATAAGGAAATATAAGGATTGTATTGAAAAGTCTATTTAATCCTGGTTTTCAGCCATTCATACCACTCCTTCATTCCTTCTCCGGTTTTTGATGAAATCTCGAAGAATTGGAGATGATGATTTACCTGAAGTGCATATTCCTTCGCTTTTTCAACGCTGAAATCTACATAGGGTAGGAGGTCAATTTTATTAATCAAGCAAATATTAGAAGAGTTGAACATTGCCGGGTATTTCAATGGCTTATCCTCGCCTTCGGTTACGCTTATTACAACAACACGAAAAGCTTCACCCAAGTCAAACATAGCAGGGCAAACAAGATTGCCGACATTTTCAATAATTAAAACAGAATTATCTTTTACCTCAAGTTTCTTCACAGCTTTGTTAATCATATCTGAATCAAGGTGACATCCGCTTCCGGTATTAATCTGAATTACGGGAGCACCGGTAGCATTGATTCTGTTAGCATCGTTCAATGTTTGCTGGTCGCCTTCAACTACAAAAAACGAAACTTCATTTTTTAAATCTGTAATGGTCTTCTCTAAAATGGTAGTTTTTCCTGAGCCGGGCGAACTAACCATATTTAAAGCCAGAATGTTTTTTGCTTCAAAATATCCTCTGTTTCTTTCGGCAAGCAAATTATTATGCGCCAGAACATCTTGTTCCAATGTAACAACTTTTGAATGTGAATGAGTGTGTTCATGATCATGAGGATGGGCATGATTATGTGTGTGCTCATGCTCATGATCTTTGTTGTCTGATTGCCCGTGTTTGTGAGCATGGTTTTGCTCTTGTCCGGGAATAGTAAATCTTGTTGAATTATCAGGATGGTCGCAGCCGCAAGTTGTACACATATTTGTTAAAGTTAAAAGTTAAAAGTTAAAAGTTGAAAGTTAAAAGTGTAAGCGTTAGTTAGGTAACAAAGTTAGTGAGATTTTGTTAGATGTTGCTGTTGTTTTGTTATAAGATAATGTAAAAATAATAGTCAAAATTGTTAGTCCATTTTAAATGACTTAATCTTGAGTTCATTGCCCTTTATTATCTCTGTTTTAAAAGATTTGCATTTCGGACAATCAGAGGCATATTCAGAGGTTTCAAACTCAAACTGACAAATCTGACATTTTGCTATTGGCTTGACTTTCAGAATATTGAATTTCACATTTTTGAGTAATTCGCTTTTTGGAGCATGTTCCATCGCAAATTCCAGTGCGTCAAATTCAACACCTGCTAATTCGCCAACTTCAAGTTCTATTTCATGAACAATAGTTGCATTGTGACTAATTGCATTTTCTTCTATTGTATCGAGGATGTTTGTTACTATTGATAATTCGTGCATAAGATCATAATATAGTTAAAAGTTAAAAGTTAAAAGTGTCATGTCTTATAATTAATTGAAATTAGTTTTTTGGTGAGTGGAAAAAATCATTGCAAATGGATTTGTAAAGGCTAAGATCTATGCCGTTTTCCAACATTAAATCGCTGTTTTGTATTATTTCTTTAGTAGGGCCGACTGCTTTGATTTCCCCTTTATTAATTAATGCAACTCTCTGACAGCAAGCAATTAGCGGTAAGTAATTCTGGGAAATAATTACCAATGTTGATTCCAGATTATTGAGAATGTTTAAAAGCTGCTTTATCATTGTTGGGTCGAGACTTGAAAATGGCTCATCAAATCCGATTACATCGGGTTTTGTAGCTAAAACAGTAGCTAATGCAACGCGTTTTCTTTCGCCCATTGATAAGTGGTGAGACACAAGTTTTTCAAACCCTTTAAGATTCATAGATTCAAGAGCATAATCTACCATTTCTGAAACTTCTTCACGAGAATAGCCAAAATTTAGAGGACCAAAAGCAACATCTTCTTCAACTGTTGGATTAAACAGCTGATCATCCGGGTTTTGAAATACTATACCTACTTTTTTGCGAATTTCGGGGAGTGTTTTTTTGCTTACAATTGTGTCACCAATCTGTATAGTTCCGCTTCCATTTAATATCCCATTAAGGTGCAGCAATAAAGTCGATTTTCCGGCTCCCATCGGACCAATTATCCCGAATTTTTCTCCCGGATTAATTTCAAGATTAATATTTTTTAATACTTGCTGACCTGGATTGAATGAAAAGTTCAAGTCTTTTATACTAATTCCTGCTGGCATATTTTCAAGATTATTTTATAAAATTATTTCACTACCAACTCTGATTACCAAAAACATTATTATAGCCAAAGTAAACAGAGCAATTTCAGATTTCTTAATTTTAAATTCTTTCATTGTGGCAAACTCTCCATTAAAACCTCTTGAAACCATTGCATTATAAATATTTTGTGATCTGTCCCAACTCCTGATGAAAATCATGGCCATCTGATTTCCATACACTTTAATCTTGTTGACCTTTAGCCTGCCGGGCGTTCTGCTATTTCTGGCCATTGACGTTTTCATGGCTTCATCAGAAAAAATAAATATATATCTGTACATTAACGCTGATATAACGCCTATTATCTTAGGCATTTTAAGCATGCGCATTCCGGAAATTATATTATGAAACTTTTCTGTTGATATCAATAATATTAGCAAAATTACAGACAGTGAGCCTTTGAAGAAAATTGAGAAAGCAACAGAAAATGCCTCATTTTGTATGCTTGGAAAACTAGCACTATCGTAAATGTATATCGAAATTGGATAAAAAAGCGACGCCATTAGAATAAATGGAAGAACGAACAACATCCTTCTTAGCATGAATGTTATAGGTATTCTACTCAAAAGCATAATCGAGATAACCATCATACCATAAAAAGCATAGGGTAATAATTGCCCTCTTGGTTGAGAAACAATTATTGCTACACAAAGAATTACGAAAATAAACTTAAGCCTGGGGTCAAATCTGTGAATTGGCGAGTTTATATCGCTGTATTTATCAATAAATGAATGATTCAATGCTTATTGTTTGAGTTTTTTATTTGCTTTATATCCGTATAATATTCCTGTAATGCCGAATATTAGTGCTAAACCAAAAATTGCTTTATATATTATTGGAATTTCAGTTATTGCATTATGTGAATGATGATGACTTGTTTCAATTTCTTCCTCAGTCTCAATTTTTATTACTTTACTTATTGATTTAATGTCTGTTTCATGTTCACTATCATCTGTAGTAAAGAACTCTTTTGGGATATTAATTTTGGTATTTCTGACATGGCCCATCTCATCGTCAATTTTGATTCTCCATTCTCCATAAGCATTAGGCAAAAATGCGAAATTCCCATTAATATCTGTTTGGCCTAGTTGATAAGGCGTTTCAGTTTCGGGAGCAAAAACTTCTACCTTGGCATTAGCAATTGGTTTAATTTTAGAAAAACCTGCGTAAATAGTAACAGTAGGGCTTTGGATATTCACGTCAACTCTTATTGAGTGAGCCATTGCTAAAGTTGAAAATAGCAAAACCAATAATGTGCTGGTAATAAGCGATTTGTTCATAGTTTGAATTGTTTATGTTTATTTTATAATGTCTGAATTAATTTTCCTGAAAAACTTCACCACAGATAATGACAATAAACCTTCAACTATTGCAGCAAATATATAAATTGAAAAAATAAAAATAATTCCTTTACCATATCCTGATAATTGAAATTCAATTGACATCAACAAGGCCGGAATAATTACACCAACAAACCCTGCCAATATTGCCCTGAAATATTCAGGTAAGAATTTTTGTTTCCATATTATCCATGCTAAAAACGCACCGGCACCCATGTTAATGGAATTTATCCCAACAGAAAGCAATCCGCCATGCTGAAATATAAATGATTGGAATAATAGAACTGTGAAAATTACGGGGAATGCCCTTCTGCCGAGAATTATTCCCGCAATTCCGAATAAGCCTGGATGTAGAGATGTGCCTGCAAATGGGATGTGAATTAAAGATGCTACAAACAGAGCTGCGCCGGTTATACCCATTTTGGGTATTTCTTCTGCCGGAGTATTTCTTCCGGAAAAATATATAATACCTATTGATACTACATTAGCAATAATACTTATACGGGCATCAATTATTCCGTCGGCAATGTGCATTATCTATAAACGTTTAGGAATGAGTGTTACCTTTTTTAAAAATGGTAATACAAAGGTATGATATTTTACAAAAACTTTATCTGATAATTTGAATAGAATAGTGATACTTTAGCAAATCCTTGGTAATTGCTCTCCCGCCGGAATATCGATAATCCTCTTGCCGCCAATCTCAGTAATCAGGATTGCTTTGCCGGCATTGCTGCTAACAACTTCTCCAATTATAGAGCTATGTTTTCCGAATTCGTGAGTTTTCATTAGAGATAAAACTTTTTCTGCATCATCACCGGCCACAACTAAAACAATTTTTCCTTCGTTGGCTACATAAAACGGATCAAAACCCAGCAATTCACACATTCCTCTAACATTTTCATTTACAGGGACTTTGGCTTCATCAATCTCAATGCCTGTTTTATGAGTTTCTGAAAGCTCGCACAAAACAGTTGCAATTCCGCCTCGTGTTGCATCCCTCATAAATTTCACATTACATCCTGAGTCGAGAATCTCTTTAATTAAGCCATTCAGACATGCGCAGTCAGTCTTAATATCAGTTTGGAAATTACCAAAATTTCTGCTTGCCATTATCGCCATTCCGTGATCTGCAATAGACCCGTTAATGATTATCTTATCGCCGGCCTTAATATCTCTACCCGTAGAAATTCCTGTATATTTTTCTTCAAGGATTCCAATGCCCGCAGTGTTTATAAACAACTTGTCACACTGACCTTTATTAACTACTTTAGTGTCGCCGGTAACTATAATAACTCCGGCTTTTTTAGCTTCTGCAGCCATGTCAGCAACTATTGTTTCAAGGTCTTTCATAGGAAAGCCTTCTTCAATAATAAATGCAGCACTAATATATTTTGGAGTTGCCCCTGAAACAGCCAGATCATTTACAGTTCCGCACACAGCAAGTTTACCGATATTTCCACCGGGAAAAAAGATAGGATCCACAACATAAGAATCGGTTGTGAAAGCGATATTTTCTGCTTTAATATTTAGAATTGCAGAGTCAGTTTGTTGAGATAGAATTGGATTCTCAAACTGCTTTACGAATATTGTTTTGATAAGGTCGTGAGAAAGTTTTCCTCCACTTCCGTGTCCTAATAAAATGTTTTTTCCCATTATCTGTTGAATCTATAATATGCGTTACATGCTCCTTCGTGTGATACCATACATGCGCCAACCGGATTTGATGAGTTGCAAACTGTTCCAAAAAGCTTACACTGGTTGGGCTTTTTCAATCCCTTTAATATTTCGCCGCAGATGCAGCCTTTTTCTTCTTTTGTTTCTTCCACTTCTACCGGGATCATTATTTCAGCATCAAATTCACTGTAATTCTCAGCAACTCCTAGTCCGCTCAAAGGCAAAGTGCCTAATCCTCTCCACCAATCGTCTCTTAAAGAAAAAACTTCATTCATTACTTGTTGAGCTTTGATGTTTCCCTCCGGATTTACAGCTCTTTTATATTGAATTTCTACTTTAAAGTCTTGAGTTTCGAATTGTTTTACAAGCATGTAAACAGATTGAAGAATGTCAACCGGCTCAAAACCTGATATAACACAACCTACGCCGTAATTTCTGGGAATAGGTTCATAAATTTCTGTGCCGGTAATTACGCTAACATGTCCGGGTGCGATATAGCCATTAATTGCGACACCTTCGTCAATCAGAGCACCCATGGCAGGCGGCATAATTTTATGAGAACTAAGCAGTGAGAAATTTTTTAGGTTTTGCACTTTAGCATTTATAATGCCGGCAGCGCTGGGAGGCGCAGTTGTTTCAAATCCAACTCCAAGAAAAACTACTTTTTTTGTAGAATTTTCTTTGGCTATTTTCAGTGCATCCAAAATTGAATAAACAATTCTAACATCTGCACCTTTGCTTTTTTCTTCGTTAAGAGTAGATGTGGAGCCCGGAACTCTAATCAAATCACCATAAGTGGTAATTATCACGTCTTTTACTCTACTAAGAGCTACTGCATGATCAATAAATTTTTTACTTGTAACACAAACCGGGCAGCCGGGACCGGAGACCAGGCTAATATTTTCAGGTAGGAGAGAAGGAATGCCAAATTTTTGGATTGCCCATGTATGGCCGCCACAAACCTCCATTAATACTACGTCTTTTTTGCTGATGTTGTTAATATTCTTTAAAAGCAAATTAACAATATCCTTGTTTCGAAACTCATCAATATATTTCATTGGGATTGTATCCTAAAGATTAGATAAATAAATAAATGAATGTATTACTTTGAGGCAGTGGTTATTATTCTTCTAATTCGGGTTTTATCTGTTCATTCAAATCTTCAAACTCGTCAAATACTTTCAGAGTTTCAATAGCTTCTTCTTCGCTGATTTTTTGAATTGCAAATCCTGTGTGGAGCAGGATATAATCACCAATTTTAACATCGTCAAGTAATTGGAGAGATGCTTCGTATTCAGTTCCGCCAACAGAAACTATAGCTTGATTTTCATTGATAGATAAAACCTTTGCAGGGATACTTAAACACATAATTTATTGTTTTGAAATTGTGGTGCAAAAATACAAAAATTAAACGAAAAATTGATTTATTGTTGATGCCCTACGGGCAAAATGGAATGATTTGGGAATTTGCATGCTATTGATGTTGGTGCCCTACGGGCAATGATTTTGAATTTCGGCTATGTTTTTATGATGTTGATGCCCTGCGGGTATATTGATTTTATTTTATGCGATTTTTCTATTGATGTTTATGCCCTACGGGCAATATTGAATAATTATATGAATGAATATTCATTACGATAGAAGATGTCAATATATTTAAAACCTGCACCAAATTGCCCGTAGGGCACCTATGTTAATAGACAAGATTATGATATATGAAATGTTTTGCCCGTAGGGCATTAACAATAAATTCACAAATACGCCAATTTGTCCATTGGGTTAAAACAACGATAGCATGAATGATTTTATTCCGACATTATTTGCCCTTTTTGGCATAAATATTATAAATTTTAAATTACGGAATGAAAGATGAATTCTTCGTTAAAATCGACCTCATAGGCACTGAGGATTTTTTTATATTCTTTGATAAATGTCTCCTTTTTATGATGTTGCTTTTGTCTCTCAATGTAATTTATAACTCGTTTGTTTTGAGACATACTGACAGAAAAAGATCCAAATCCTTCTTGCCACTTGAATTTGGTATTGCAAAATTTATTTTGATTTATCCATAAAGAGGAGCTTCGTTTTACATTATAGATAAATTCCGATGGTGCTTGTGTTGGGTTCATGCTGACGAGCATATGGATGTGGTCAGGCACTCCGTTAATGATATATAATTTGTGTTTTTGTTGTTCAATAATGCCGTTTATGTATTTGAATAAATCTGTTTCCCATTCGCTTGTTATTAAACATTTGCGGTTTTGAACTGCAAAAACGTAATGAATGAATAATTGTGAATATGTGTTTGCCATGGTTAATGATGTTTATTGTGTAAATGATGTTGATGCCCTATTGATGTTTATGCCCTAACGGGCAAATTGTTTTGGTTGATTCATTGTTTATTGATGTTTATGCCCTATTGATGTTGATGCCCTAACGGGCAAATTGTTTTGATTGATTCATTGTTTAATGATGTTGATGCCCTAACGGGCAAATTGTTTTGATTGATACATTGCCTATTGATGTTGATGCCCTACGGGCAATTTGAATTTTTATATTAATTACATCGATTAATGTAAATTATGCGTGCAAATATATAAAAAATAAATACAAATAATAAAATAACGTAGATTAATGGAGGAAATGTATTCGAGGTTTTAACTTTATTTCCTTGATGCTGCAACCATCAATTGGCCTAATGCTATGCCGGCATCATTTGTGGGAATTTTCGAATGTGTAAAGACTTGAAAATCACATTTGATTAGTTCTTTTTCAATGTTTTCTGAAAGATATTTGTTTTGGAAGGTTCCACCTGATAATACTACTTTATTGAGATTATGCTTTTCTCTAATTTTTAGAGATACTGCTATAACAACGTTTACAATAGTGTTGTGGAATTTTGCTGAGATATCTGAAATTGGAATGTTTTTTTTCAGATCATTGATGATTTCTGTAAATGTTTTCTTAAAAGAGATAACTTCATCAGCATCAAATAAGTATGAATCTTTATTTTTTTCATTAATAATTGATTCTAACCTCATAGGCGCTTCTGCATGAAATTTACTGACTGTGCAGAGGTTTATTAATGCTGCAACAGCATCAAACAATCGGCCAGCACCTGATGATAATGGGCAATTTATTTTCTTTTCAATGGCTTCGCAAATAAGTTCAATGTTTTGTTTTGGAATATCCTTAAGAAACTCAAGATTATGATTAAAAAATTCTTTTCCGTTATATTTATACAAATATGACACTGCTGTTCTCCATGGCTCATGAGTAACTTTATCACCACCCGGCAATGGCACATATTCGAAATGTGTAATTCTACTATAATCTTTATAATCGCATATAAAAAATTCACTTCCCCAAATATTGCCATCATCACCCAGCCCTGTTCCATCCAAAGCAATTCCAATTACTTGTTCATCTAAACCGTGTTCAGCCATACATGATGCAATGTGTGCATGGTGGTGTTGAACTTTCATCACCGGCAAATCATATTCATCTGCATATCTTGTTGACAGATAATCAGGATGCATATCTGTTACAATTATTGATGGTTCAAAACGGAAAAGCTTTTTATATTTTTTAATACTTTCGGTATAAAACTCATAAGTCTCAATGTTTTTAAGATCGCCGATGTGCTGACTGAGAATTGCCTGATTGTCTTTTCCTATGCAGAAACAATTTACCAATTCAGCACCTGTGGCCAGAATTCCATTTACATTGGTTAACAATTTCACAGGAGAAGGAGCATAACCCCTGGAGCGCCTGAATATTCTTTCTTTGCTATTCATTATACATACCACTGAATCATCTGTACGGTTATGAATGTCTCTGTTGTATGTTATAACAGCATCGCAAATTTCACCCAAAATATTTACAGCCTTATCATTATTGGTAATAATCGGCTCATCAGAAATATTGCCGCTTGTAAGAACAATTACTTTCAAATCTGATTTTTCGAAAATCAAATAATGAAGAGGCATATATGGCAGCATAGCTCCAATAGTGTCAAATCCTAAATTAACTGAAGGAGCCAATTTTACTTTTTCTTTCAATAAAACGATTGGCCTTTTTAATGATAATAGAGATTTTTCTTCAGCTTCATTAACTTTTGCATACTGTTTTAAAGTATTTATATCAGAAAACATTACAGCAAAAGGCTTACCTTCTCTGGCTTTTAATTTTCTGAGGCGTGAAACAGTTTCTTCACACAAAGCATCACATGCAATAAAGAATCCGCCAAGTCCTTTAATAGCGATAATACCTTTGTTTTTTAACAGTTCTGTAGTTTTATCAATAATCAGCTTTTGATCTGTAATCTTAGAATCTTTAAAATGAAGCTTATATTCAGGACCGCAAACTGAGCATGCTACAGGTTGAGCATGGAAACGCCTGTCGAGGATATCAGTATATTCTCGATTACATTCAGGGCACATTTTGAATTTCTGCATTGTGGTTTTTTCCCTGTCGTATGGTAAATCCTGAATTATAGTAAATCTAGGGCCACAATTGGTGCAGTTTATAAATGGATAATCTATGCGATTCGGCTGAGTTTTCATGTCGAGAAGACAATCATTGCAAACGGCGATATCAGGGCTTACATCAGTAATTGAATCAGAAATAGAAGTGCTTTTCACAATTTCAAAGCCATGAAATTCAGTCTTTTCTATTTCCTTAAATTTTATCGAATCAATGGAAGAAGCCGGAGGAGCATTTGATTGAACAATGTTGATAAATTTCTCAAGTTCTTGTTTTGTGCAGTCAAGAATTATAACAACGCCATCATTCCTGTTTTCAACGCTACCACTTAAATTATTTTCAATAGCAACTCTATATATAAATGGTCTGAAACCAACGCCCTGCACAAGCCCTTGAATCTCTATCTTATAAGTTTTAATCATTAAGTTTCTTAAAATATTCTCTGACAATATCTAACTTTCTAATACTTTTGCAAAGATACAGAAAAGACAATAGTAAGGTAAATCATAGAAATCAAGAAAAATGAGTAAAATATTATTATTGGCACTTGGTGGGGCATTAGGTGCAATAGCCAGATATTCTGTTTCCGGTATAGTTTTTAAACACATGCACGTATTTGGTGTATTTCCATTTGGAACATTAGTGGTAAACGTTTCTGGGGCTTTAATTATAGGGATTTTATGGGGCGCGTGGATGCATGGTGATATTTCTTCTAATATTGGAACTTTTCTTTTTATTGGTTTGCTTGGCAGTTTTACAACATTTTCCACATTTTCGATTGAGACATTAAACTTGTTTAGAATGAACGAGATTAAAATAGGTATCTTGAATATACTGGCTAATAATATTTTATCACTAGTAATGGTTTATGTTGGGTTTATTATCTCAAGAGCATTTATTAATGTTTGTTTAAAATAATCTATTAAGTTTTTAAGTTTTTCACTGATAAAATAAGTCAATAGAAATTATAATTTTGTACACATAGTTTTATTCTTTATCTAAAAACAAGCTTATGAATACAAATTCTAATCGTGTACTTACCGACAGAGATATTTGGTTGATGATTGCGCAAAGTTCAGTTGGGGATTCATACAGACCATTGAATTTAAGAGGTGCAAATTTAATTGGAGCTGACTTAAGAGGTGCCGATTTGTCGGGAGCAAATTTTGCAGGTGCAAACCTTTCAAATGCGATACTTTCAGGTGCAAATCTTACAGGTGCTTTTTTTGCAGATGCAATTCTTTCAGGATCAGATTTGTCGCACGCAAATCTCACTGCTGCAATGCTTCAACATGCTCAACTTCAACAAGCAAAACTCGACTATGCAGATTTTACTGAAGCTAACCTTTCAGAAGCTAATCTTTCAGGCGCTTCTTTAGAATATGCAGACTTTACAAGAGCAGATATGTCTTCTACTGTTATTTTATCTGCAAATATAAAGAGAGCAATTATGTTTAAAGCAAATCTTTCTGGCTCTGATCTTTCGGGTTCTGATTTTAATGAAGCTAATCTTGAAAAGACATATATGAGTGATGCAGTGTTAAATAATGTTTTAAATCTTGAATTTGCAAAAGGATATAAAGGATAAGCTATATAAAGTTATGAGGATTTTTGTTGTTGTTTTTTTAGTACTTTCAGTTAAACTTCTTTCGGCTCAGAATACTTTCTTTGCTGCTAATTCTTCAAATAATGACTTTCTTGACAGGATTGAAATTAAATCTGGTAAAGCTTTTCCGGGGCATCATTCTATATTCAAACCTTATGGTAGAAAATCAGCAATTTCTTTTCTTGAATATTCCGATTCATCTTTAACAAATTTATCTGAAGTTGATAAGAGAATTATTTTTGATTTGATGCTTGAAAATGCTGAATTTGCTTCTATAAATCAAGATCCTTCTAAGAAACCTTTCCTCAAATATTTCTATCAGTATCCACAGGATTTTTATAGAATTAATAATGAAGAATATTTTATTGCAGTTAATCCTGTTATATATTTTGATCTTGGATTGGAAAAAGATATAAAAGAACATCTTTACATTAATACCAGAGGAATAGAAGTTAGAGGTTTGATAAATGGCAGAGTAGGATTTTATAGTTTTCTTGTTGATAATCAGGCAAGATTCCCTTCATACATTAATAATCAGATAGCACAGCAAGAAGGTGCTGTTTCTGGCGAAGGTTGGAACCAGCAGTTTGGAACCGGTGGTTATGATTTCTTTACTGCCAGAGCCTATATTTCATTTAAGGCAACGAAAAGCATTGAAATGCAATTTGGTCAAGATAAAAATTTTATCGGACATGGAATAAGATCTCTTTTGCTGTCAGATTATTCGAATAATTATCTATTTCTTAAAATCAATACTCAAATTGGACGATTTCATTATCAAAACATTTTTGCAGAGTTAATAGATTATCCGTTAAGATCTTATGGTGGAAGGCTATTTGATAAAAAATACTCTACAACTCATACTTTATCAATGAATCTTACTGATAAGTTTCAGCTTGCTCTTTTTGAAAATGTAATTTATGGACGATCAGATGATATGGGAAGGAGAGGAGTGGAGCTTCATTATTTTAATCCTATAATTTTTTACAGAGCAATAGAACATCATGTTGGTGATGCCGACAAAGTTGCTATTGGTTTGAATTGGAGGTGGTTGCTTGGTAAAAAAGCGTCATTTTATGGGCAAATTTATATTGATGATTTTCATATTGGAGATATTAAGAAAGATATTGATTATCTGTTATTTAAATATGGAATAACAGGTGAAATGAGATATGATGAACATGGTTCTTTTAGAAATAAATTTGCTTTACAAACAGGTTTGAAAATTGTTGATCTATTTGGAATTGACAATCTTGATATTCAAGGTGAAGTAAATTTAGTTCGGCCATATGTTTATTCTCATTATGATACTTATGGAAGTGGATTACGTCCTTCTGCAAGTTATTCTCATTATAGTCAGGCCCTTGCGCATCCATTAGGAGCAAACTTCAGGGAATATATTGGAGTAATAAAATATCAGCCTCATCATAAATGGACTGTTTTAAGCACTTTTATGTATGTTAATCAGGGTGTAGATACTGCCGGAGTTAATTTTGGCAGTAATATTCTTAATGATTATTCAGACAGACCCGGAGATTATAATATTTTGTTCCTTCAGGGCAATAGAAAAAATATCTTACTTTGGGAAATGATGTTGAGTTGGCAGTTTAGACATAATTTTTGGATTGATGGAAGGTTTGTGCTGAGAAATGAAGAATATCCATTACAAGGATTGATTTATAATACTCATCATTATGGTATTGGACTTAGAATGAATATTGCTCCACGAAGGAACATATTTTAATCCACAAATAAATCAGCAGCAATACCATCTGCAAGAAATTTACCTTTCTTAGTAAGAATCAGATTATTGTTTTCTTTCATTAGAAGTCCATTTCTAATATATTTTTCTGATGTTTTTTCAATTTTTTGAAAAACAATATCTCCGAATTCATTTTTGATTTTGAATAAATCACAACCCCACATTGTTCTTATTGAAGTCATAATATATTCATTAACCTGCTGAATTAAAGATAGTTCCTCGCATTCTCTGGGTAATTTATTATCATTAATACTGCTAATGTATTTTGATGTATTTGAGATATTCCAGAATCGTTTTCCTTTTATATAACTATGCGCAGCCGGACCCAATCCCAAATATGGAAGACCCGTCCAATAACTTAAATTATGACGTGAAAAGAAACCGGATTTGCCAAAATTTGAGATTTCGTAATGTTGAAAGTTATTTTTCTCCATCAATTCCAACATAATCTCAAACTGTATTGCAGCTAATTCATCAGAAACAGGTTGCAATTTTTCTTTTTTAATGAAAAAGTCGAGTGGCGTTTTTTCTTCAACCGTTAAAGCATATGAAGAAATATGAGGTACCCCAAATTCAAAAGCTTTTTTAAGATTCCTTGTCCATCTTTCATTTGTTAATGTTGGAATCCCATATATCAAATCTATAGTGATATTTTCAATTCCGGCTTTAAATACATTTTTTATGCTGTCTTCTGCTTGGCTAACACTGTGAAGGCGATTCATATACATTAAATCTTCCTCGAAAAATGATTGAATACCAATGCTTAGCCTGTTAATTCCTAGTGATTTGAGTTCTGCGATTTTTGTAATAGTGAGATCGTCGGGATTTGCTTCAAGTGTAATTTCAGATTTATCATTAAAATCATATATGCTTGAGATAGCAACGAAGATTTGTTCTAACTCGTTGATTGATAATATTGAAGGTGTTCCTCCTCCAAAGTATAAAGTATCGAGAAAAATCTTTGAATTATTTTTCGAACTTGTATAAAAATCCTTTGTGATATTTATTTCCTTAACCAGCGCAGATAAGAAATCCGGGCGATTCTTTTGCGAAACAGAAAAATGAAAGTTACAGTAATTGCAAGCCTGACGGCAAAATGGGATATGTATATATAGTCCTGGCATTTTGTTAGCCGTTTATTGAAACAGCTCTTTGAATCCTTTTTGCAACTTCTTCTTTTCCAAGATAAGCCATTATTTCCTTAAGGTCAGGTCCTTTGCCTTCTCCGACCATTGATATTCTTAAACCAATCATCAGTTGCCCTGCAGGAATTTGATTTTGCTCCATAAATTCATGAAGAACTTTATCAATTTCTTGCACTGAAAAGTTGCTAATACTATTTAAGACATCAATTGTTTTTGTGAGTATTTCCGCAGTATTTTCTTTCCATTTCCCTTTAACAGTCTTCTCATCGTATGTTTGTGGGGGAATAAAGAAGAAACTTAATTGATCCCAAAGTTCGTGTACGAAATTTACTCTGTCTTTAACAAGGGATACAAGTTTTACAAGATTGTTTATGCTGATATCAAAACCTTTTTCTTTTACAATATTAGCGAAAAGGTTTGCTATTTCTTCATTGTTTTTATTAAGAAGGTATTTATGATTAAACCATTTTGCTTTTTCTGGGTCGAACTTTGCACCTGATTTATTAACTCTTTCAATAGAGAACTCATTTACTAATTCATCCATAGAGAAAATTTCCTGTTCAGTGCCCGGATTCCAACCCATAAGAGCAAGCATATTTATAAATGCATCAGGAAAATATCCCGACTCTTTATACCCACTTGATACTTCGCCTGATTTTGGATCTGTCCATTTCATAGGGAATACCGGAAATCCTAATCTGTCGCCATCTCTCTTGCTCAGTTTCCCGTTGCCATCAGGCTTCAGCAATAGTGGCAAGTGCGCAAAATCCGGCATTTTATCTGTCCATCCAAAAGATTTATATAGCATTACATGAAGAGGAGCTGAGGGCAACCATTCTTCACCTCTGATAACATGTGTAATTTGCATCAAATAATCATCAACAACATTCGCCAAATGATATGTTGGCATGCCATCAGACTTAAAAAGAACTTTATCGTCGAGAGTTGAAGAGTTTACCTTGATATGTCCGCGAATTAAATCATCAAACTCAATAATAAAGTCCTCCGGCATTTTAAAACGAATTACGTAAGGAGTATTGCTGTTTAATAATTCATCAACTTCGCTTGAAGAAAGAGTTAGAGAATTTTTCATTTCCTTTCGACTATGGCAGTCGTATTGAGGCTGTTTTGTTTTATCAGCTTCCAGTTTTTTTCTCATTTCGTCTAGTTCTTCAGAAGTATCGAATGCATAATATGCATTACCGCTATCTAAAAGCTGCACTGCATATTTTTTATACATTTCTTTCCTTTCGCTTTGACGATAAGGACCAAAAGACGTGTTTTTATCAGGGCCTTCGTCCCAATTTATGCCACACCATTTAAGAGAATTCATTATATATTCTTCTGCACCTTCAACAAACCTTGTTTGGTCAGTATCTTCAATTCTAAGCAGAAAATCCCCGCCATTTTTTTTAGCAAAAAGGTAATTATACAAAGCAGTTCTAACACCACCAATATGAAGAGGGCCTGTTGGGCTGGGAGCAAATCTTACTCTAATTCTGGAATTTGACATGATAAAATTATTGTTTTATAAATTTAGAAAAATGAGGGTAATGAAGAGGCTTTTGCAGTTATTGATATGACTAAAAATCATAAAATAGCCTTACAAACATAAAAATACCAAATATTATAAGTAATACTCCCACAATCCTGTTTATTAGTATTATTACCTTAAGGTTGAGATATTTTTTTATTTTATGAGCAATAAAGCATTTAAATGCATCAGTTAAAAATACTGTTACAATTACACCAACAAAAAAGATAATAGTTTCTTTTGAATGAATTTGATATTTAGCACTGATTCCTGTAATTACAGCCAACCAGAAAATAATTAGGAAAGGATTCAAGATATTTATAAAAAACCCTTTTAGAATATATTTGAAAGCTTTATCGGTTTTTACCCTAATCTCGATTTTGGATGAAGTAGGTATTTTATATTTTCTTAAAAAAGTTATTATTCCAAAAATAATGAGCACAACTCCACCGGCAATTCCAACTACATATTTGTGTTTGTCATTACTTAAGATTTGAAGAGCGCCAAGATAGCTTAATCCGATTAACGTAATATCGCTTAGAACAATGCCTAATGCAAGTTGTATCCCGGAATTAAAACCTCTGTATATACTTGTTTGTATCAGAGCAAAGAAAGATGGCCCGATTAAAAAAGCCAGCAATATACCTGCGCCTACACCTTCTAATAAAGCTGAACTCATAAACTGCTTATTTTTTGTAATTAGCAACAAAATTCTCCCATTCTTCAAGAATGTGATTTTTTACAACTCTTGGGAATTTATTTTGCGCACCTTCTTTTCCTTTTGATCTTAAAAAGTCGTAGAATACTTTTGAAGGCAGAACTTCAACTATTACATTTTTTATAGCTGCAATACGTTCTACCCTGTAATCATCATTCAAGACTTTAAGATTATCGTCAATATGTTTTTTTAGTACTTCAGGATCAACATTGCTATCAGTTCCAACAAACCATTTGTGAGCAAACATTGTTTCATATTTAATACCTGCTACACAAAACTCTCTGACTTCTATATTAAGCTGATCTTCAGCCATTTTGATTGCCATGTCCATATTTTCCTGCGACATATGTTCGCCGCACAAACTTAGGAAGTGCTTGGTTCTACCGGTAATTACAATTTCATATAATTCTTTAGATGTAAATTTAATAACATCTCCAATAAGGTATCTCCAGGCACCTGAGCAAGTTGAAATTAATAATGCATAATCAACGTTTTCTTCAACTTCATCAATAAATAATGTTTTGGCAGTTGGTTTAATATTATTATCACTGTCAAAATTATCTGAATTAAAAGGAACAAATTCGAAGAACAGACCATTGTCGAGCACAAGTTGCATGCTGTCTGTATTTGGCCTGCTTTGATATGCTAAAAATCCTTCTGATGCAAGATAAGTTTCAATGTAAGTAATAGGTTTTCCAAGTAATTTTTCAAAGCCTTTTACATAAGGTTTGAATGAAACTCCTCCATGAACGAAAATTGATAAATTGGGCCATATTTCGTGAATATTTTTCAACTTATAATGTTCAATAACCATTTCAATAAGGATTTGCCACCAAGCAGGAACACCCACTATTACGCCAATATCCCAATCCTTGGCTTTTTTTACGATTTCATTCAATTTAGTAGGCCAGTCTTTTTCTTTTGAAATACGCTTCCCTGGTTTATAGAAATGTTGAAACCAGAACGGAATATTTTTAGTAGTAATACCGGATAAATCTCCCTCATAGTATGTCCCGTTATAATTCAAATGTGTACTACCGCCAAGAGCCAAAAACCCTTTTTCGTAAAACTCAGGTGGGAAATCGTAACGGGCAAGAGAAAAAATTTGTTTAACGCTGGTTTTCTTCATTGCCCTAAGCATATGTGGAGTAACAGGTATGTATTTGCTTGATGCTTCACTTGTTCCTGAGCTAAGGGCGAAATACTTTATTCTTCCAGGCCAGGCTACCCATGCTTCTCCTTGAAGGCATCTGTACCACCATTTTTGAAAAATACTGTTATAATCGAAAATAGGCACATTATTTCTGAATTCTGAAGAAACATCCTTGCTTTTTAAAATTTTGGAAAATTTGTATTCTTCGCCTAATGCAGTAGGAGATGCTGTCTTTAGCAGCTTTATTAATGTTCTTTCCTGAATTTTTTTAGGGTCAGTAATTTTAAAAAAGCTAGGTAGCTTTCCTCTTAGCTTAATTGCATTTTTTAAAATGGATCCAAGTAAAGGCATAATACAACGAATTTAATTTTTAGCAAATATATATTAAAAAATATCTTGGTAGAAAAGTTTATTTATACTTTAAACTAATTTTCTGACCATTTTATAACTTCATCCAATGTAGGAGCAGAAATTTCAAGTTTTAATTTCTTACGCCATCCGCATAAATCATTAAAAACTTTAGTAGGTTTGGTTTCTTTCAGCATACTCATACTTGAATAACCGGCTTTTTTCAAAACATTAATCCATTCTTCAGGGATTCCGGCTAGAGCAAATTCATCTGCGCTTGTTTCAGCAGCAGCTCCTTTTTCAGGACGCATTTGAGGAAAGAACAAGACATCTTGTATAGAATTGCTATTTGTCATAACCATTGCCAAACGGTCAATTCCAATACCCAGACCTGCAGTTGGTGGCATCCCAAATTCAATAGCTTTAAGAAAATCTTCATCTAATACCATTGCTTCCTGGTCGCCTCTTTTGCCTAATTCTAATTGATCCTCGAATCTTTTGCGCTGATCAATTGGGTCGTTAAGCTCTGAGAATGAATTACAAAGCTCTTTACCGTTACAAATAGCCTCAAATCTTTCAACTAATCCTTCTTTACTTCTGTGTTTCTTTGCTAATGGCGACATTTCAACTGGATAGTCAGTTATAAAAGTTGGCTGAATTAAATTATGCTCACATTTTTCTCCAAATATCTCATCAATTATTTTGCCTCTACCCATTGTATCGTCTATTTCAACACCCAATTCCTTAGCTGTTTTTCTCATTTCAACTTCGGTCATGTCTGAAATATCAACGCCTGTATAATGCTTGATGGCTTCATACATTGTATATCTTTTCCATGGTCGTTTGAAATCTATCTCATTTTCTCCAACTTTTATTTTTGTTGTTCCATGAAGGTCGATCGTAATTTTTTCAACCATTTCCTCAACAAAGTTCATCATCCATTCATAATCTTTGTATGCAACATACAGTTCCATTTGTGTAAATTCTGGATTATGAAAACGACTCATTCCTTCATTTCGGAAATCTTTTGCAAATTCAAATACTCCATCATATCCTCCAACAATAAGTCTTTTTAAATATAGCTCGTTGGCTATTCTTAGGTATAATGTAGTATCAAGTTTATTGTGATGTGTTTTAAAAGGTTTTGCAGCAGCACCGCCATATATTGGTTGCAATACAGGAGTTTCTACCTCGAGATATCCTTTGGAAAGTAAAAAATCTCTCATTGATTGTATCATCCTAGCTCTTTTTCTGAAAGTTTCTCTAACATCAGGGTTAACAATAAGATCAACATATCTCTGACGATATCTTTGCTCAGGGTCGGTGAATGCATCAAAAGTTTGTCCATCTTTTTGCTTTACCACAGGTAGGGGTCTAATTGATTTGGTAAGGATTGTTAGCTCCTTAACATGTATGGTTGTTTCTCCCATTTGAGTTGTAAAAACATACCCTTTAATACCAATGATATCACCAATATCTACTAATCTTTTGAAAACAGTATTGTATAATGTTTTATCCTCTGCAGGGCAAATTTCATCCCTGTTTACATAAATCTGAATTCTACCGGTAGAATCTTGAATCTCCGCAAATGAGGCACTTCCCATTATCCTCCTGCTCATAATTCTTCCGGCAATGCTAACTTTCTGAAATTTCTCAGGATTTTCCGAAAACTTTGAATGGATTTCGGATGCATTTGTAGTTATTTCGTATTCTTCTGAAGGGTAGGGGTTTATGCCTAAGTTTATTAATTCCTGCAATGCTTGTCTGCGCATTTGCTCTTGTTCACTTATTATCTGGCTCATTATTTTGTTTTAATTTCTTGTTTGTAACGAGGTGCAAAGATAGTAAAAGCAAAAATAAATTGGTCTATAAAAAATTGCGAGAAATCTCTTTTTTTGATCTCAGGGATACATTCTCAAAAGCCGCACATAATATGCTTCCTTGTTCTACTTGCCTCAATGGTTAAAACACCATATACAGATTGAAAAAGTCCTGAGTCCTAAGTCCTGAGTCAAGCACAACAAATGTTTGCAGCATATTAGAAATCAAGGGTTTTTTATTCCTCGCAAAAACCGCAAAGACTCCGCACAATCCTTATAATCCACGCGATATTTCAATTACATCGACTTCGCTCAGTAAAATTTATTCGAAATGGCTGGGTTGCTCAAACCGCAGCAGTGGATGTTCTTTTACAGCAATGATTTTACATACTCATCAAGCTGAATAAACCATTCTTCACCATATTTTCGGATGAGAGGCTCTTTTAGAAACTTATAGACAGGCAAATTATCTCTATTGCCTTTAACAACTGCGCATTTGCATATATGCCAACGGTGATAATTTACTCCGTCGTAATTTGAGTATTCTGTAATTCGTACTGGATATAAATGACAGGAAATGGGTTTTTAAAAATCAATTAATCCTTTATCAAATGCTTTTTCAATAGCACATTTTGCGATATTATTATCATCAAAAAAAATATACGCGCATTCTTTATTTTTTATTAATGGCGTAGTAAGATCGCCGGATTCTCCTTTTATATATTTACCTTGTGTTTCGACAGCTTCGATGCCTTCAGGCTTCATAAATTGTTTGAAGATGTTGTAATAATTCTCAAGTTGAGTTATCTCTGATTTTTCAACAGGTGCACCCATGTCACCTTCAACACAACAAGCCCCTTTACATTTATCGATATCACAAATAAAGGTTTCAGAATAAACTTCATCAGAAATCAGAGTATTATCAATAATTATCATAAGAAAAAATAATTTTTACGAAACTTCAATACAAAATCTATTTCTTTCTAAACAACAGAAATACATATCCGCTGAAAACTAAAGAAGTAATGATTTGGATATAAATTGGAGTGCTAATTAATTTATCATTCGGAAACAGATAAATTATGGTCAAATATTTCAAAGCATAATAAAAGGCTTTACTAATCCAGATACTTGTAAAAATAGCTATAATGGACGGCATTTTTTTCACAAATAAATAAAACAATAACACATTAACGGTTAGTTCAGCAGAAATTAATCCTGTTTTTACAAGATGAGGATGTGCTGAAAAAATAAAAGACACAAAAGGTAATGTAAGCGCCAGAATTAATACATTATATCTGTTTGTATGCACCAAAGCTAATATTACCATAATTCTCATTGGTTCAATAAGATATAAAGGGAAGCTCGGCATGTGAGAAAATGTTGGCACAAAATAAATAAATGCAATTGCAATAACATCCAATATTATTGTAATAAGTGCTTTGGTTTTTAATGTTGAGTCAGTCATAGAATGTGCTTTAATCATAATATCGATTTTTGTATTGAGTTTATAATGATTTTAAATAGCAAATTTGATATTAATTAATTGCCTCAAAAATAAGAAAATTTAGGGGATTATTTTAAATTTGTAGCAAGCAGTGGTTGAAATGAGCTTAAAAAATGGTGGAGACTGACTCTAAAAAATATTAACAATGAAAAGACGTGAATTTGTAAAGAAGGGGTTGTTTTATTCTGTCGCAGCATCTGTTTATGCAGCAACTATTGGTAGAATTATGCCTGTATTAGGTCAGAAAAGCGATCAGCCTAAAGGCAATTATGATCTTGTGGCTGTAAGAGGAGGTCAGCCAGCAGATATGTATAAAAAAGCAATGGAAGAAATGGGAGGAATCGCAAAGTTTGTAAAGCGTGGACAAACAGTTGTTATTAAACCCAATATCGGGTGGGATGTTACTCCAGAAAGGGCTGCAAATACAAACCCTGATCTTGTTGGTGCAATTGTAAAAGATTGTGTTGGTGCAGGTGCCAGGCGTGTTTTTGTTTTTGACAATACTTGTGATCAATGGCAGAGGTGTTATACAAACAGTGGAATAGAAAAAGCTGTAATTGACAATGGGGGGCAAATGGTTCCCGGAAACCTTGAAAGGTATTATCAGGAAGTAAAAATACCTGGTGCTAAAAAGTTAAAATCTACCAAAGTACATGAGCAAATTATTAATGCAGATGTTTTTATTAATGTCCCAGTACTTAAACACCATGCTTCAACAGGGCTTACAATTGCTATGAAAAACCTAATGGGTGCGGTATGGAACAGACGTTGGTGGCACATTAATAATCTTCATCAATGTATTGCTGATTTTTGTCTTTATTGCAAACCAACTTTAAATATTGTTGACGCTCATCTTGTAATGAAAAAGAATGGACCGCGAGGGACATCCACTTCTGATTTAACATTAATGCAGAGTCTTTTAGTATCTACAGATATTGTAGCAATTGATGCTGCAAGCACTCTGTTGTTTGGAGATCAGCCCGATAATGTTGGCTATATTAGTATAGCTGATGAAATGGGTATTGGCACAGCAGACCTTAGTAAATTAAATATCCAACGAGTTTATTTATAAAGTATGTTTAAACTTAAATATCTGAAACAAATTCGCAGAGTAGTTTCTTTGCTTGTGATAATTTCTATTGTAACTTTCTTTTTAAGTTCAGGAAGTTCATTTATTCAAAAAGCAGGAGATCTTTTTATCGGTCTTCAGATATTTCCTGCATTATTAAAAATTTTAGCAATTTCTTCTATTACGGCTATTATAATTGTCTTTTTAATATTATTAGTGACTGTATTATTTGGAAGGGTTTATTGCTCGTCTATTTGTCCAATGGGTATTTTGCAAGATGTTTTTTCTTTTATTTCATTAAAACTGAGATCTAAAAAGAAAAGACGTTTCAAATTTTCTTCAGATCGTAAGAGGATTTTGAAATATTCAATTCTTGGCATTACAATATTGTTTTGGATATTTGGATCGTTGTTTTTGATTAATTTCCTCGACCCATATTCAAATTTTGGAAAAATTACTACAACATTAATTCAACCTGCGTATATCTATTTGAACAACTTTTTGGCATTTTCTCTGGAAAGATTTGAAATTTATAGTGTTGCCCCACTTGAAGTCAAATCTCTTCCATTATATGTAGTATTAGTATCAACTTTTATTCTTTTGCTTGTTGGCTTCTTGTCAATTTGGCGAGGTCGGTTATTCTGCAATACTATTTGCCCTGTTGGCGCACTTCTGAGTGTGTTTAGTGAAAGGTCATTGTTTAAGATTTCTATTAGCGAAAGCGACTGCACTATGTGTGGAAAGTGTGAAAGAGTGTGTAAGGCAGAGTGCATAGATAGTAATAATAAATTAATCGATCATGGAAGATGTGTTAGTTGTTTTAATTGTTTTGACTCATGTTCTAACAATGGGTTTTATTATCGTTTTATTGGTAATGACAAAAAAGCATTAAACGCCCATGGCGAAATAGACAAAAACAAAAGGTCTTTTATGCTTGCTTTATCAGCTGGATTAATTAGCATTCCACTTTTAAATAAGAAATCATCATTTGGAATTGGAACAAGCAAACCTGGAATAATACCCACAGGTACTAATCTGCCGATTACTCCTCCGGGTTCTTTAAGTATTGAAAACTTTACAAATCACTGCATTGCATGTTATTTATGTGTAAGCAAATGTCCAAAAAATGTTATAGTTCCTTCGTTTTTTGATTATGGGTTAGAAGGATTTATGCAGCCAAAACTAGATTTTACAAAAAGCTATTGCAACTTTGATTGTGTCGAATGCAGTAAAGTATGCCCAACCGGAGCAGTTCAAGCTCAAAAGATTGAAGATAAAAAGTTAATTCAGTTAGGTGTTGCCAAATTCATTGTGGAAAATTGTGTTGTAATGGTGTCGCGAACTGATTGTGGTGCCTGCTCAGAACATTGTCCAACGAAAGCTGTTAACATGGTTCCTTTTGAAGGTTTGTGGTTGCCGGAGGTAAATCCTGATATTTGCATTGGATGTGGTGCCTGCGAATATGCTTGCCCCACTTCACCGTATAAAGCTATTTTTATTGAAAGTAATGAAGTTCATAAGAAAGCTTTGCCGATTTCCGATGACAAGGGACCTAAAAAAATTCAGGAACAAGATTTCCCTTTCTGACAATGAGTTATCAACATTTTTTTTGTTGAAATATTGATTTTTTCAAGTTGAATCCGCTTTTTAACCCTCATTGTTTGTTTTTATAATGATTTAATTAACTTTGTAAGGTTGATTTGTCTGAAAAATTATTGTTCCTGACAATCTGTTTATTCGTTTAACTTGTCTATTAAGAAATTGAATCGGAAATAATCATATTTTAAAGGTATTTCCTGAATTAACTAAAATATTAACATGATGAAAAAACTTACTACCATTGGCCTTATTGCATTCATTACAGTAATTTTCATTAATGGCAATCTCAGTGCTCAATATGTTGTTAAACCATCTTCAATCAAATTGTCTGAAATTCAAGAGATTGAAACCAAAGATTTAAGACCGAGCTATGAAACTGTGTGGTCTGAAACATTCAACGGTGGTTTGCCTGGAAGTTGGCAGAATGTAAATAACAACGGTTTTTGCTCGTTCCAGCATACCTATGCTGGTCCTCAGGGTCCATTTTCGGTTGGAATACCTCCAATTAATTCTTCAACTGCAGGCAATGGATTTATGATTCTTGACAGTGACCTTTGCAATGCCGGAAATACCGAATATGAATTAGTAGATGCATATATACAAAGTCCTGTTATTAATCTTTCTGCGCATACTAATGTTGGATTAAGGTTCGAACATTTTTTTAGATTTTGCTGTAATCCGAGTCTTATTGAATTGAAAGTTCTTGTTAGTAATAATGGGGTAAATTGGGTTAGCTTTGATGTTAGTAATGGATTATCTCCCAACAATACTAGCTCAAATCCATTAGTTACTGTTTTAAATATTTCAGCAGTTGCCGGTGGTCGCGAAACTGTCTGGGTTAGGTTTTATAAAAAAGGTGCTTCTCAATATTTTTGGATGATAGATGATGTAAGCATTATTTCTCTTACTGACAATGATCTTGAACTTGTTGATGTAAGACATGAAGGTTATACAATTATCCCAGGTGGAATAAAAAACAACATTAATATTGCCGGAACAGTTAAAAATTCGGGTTCAATGGCTCAAACAAATGTGCAATTGTCTGTTGATGTTAATGAATATCTTTACTCTTTGGAAAGCAATCTGATTACCTCTCTTAACCCTTCTCAAGAAATTATAGTACCTATTTCTGATCCATTTGTAATTCCGGGTAAAGGTGTTTATGAATTATTATATAATGTTGAGCAAACTCAAACTGATCAAATCCCTTCAAATAACCAAAAACAATCAACAATAATTGTTGGCGATTCGGTTTATGCCAGAGACCTTGGGCAATATACTTCCGGTAATCTTGTATGGCCTGCGCAACAAGGTATTTCTCATACCGGTAATATGTTTTTCATAGGAAAAGATGTAGATGCAACTTCAATATCTGTTGCTTTGCATGAAAACTCAAGTGCAGGTGAAGAAATATCTGCAGTTTTATACCAATATTCTGAATTATTAGGCTTTCAAGAATTATCCCGTTCTCAAGAATATGAAATAGTTGCTGAAAATATTAATTCTGTTGAAGGTGATGCTATTTGGGTTACAATTCCACTCGATGAAATCACTCTCGACAATGGAGTGTTTTACCTTGCTGCAATTGAATATAATAGTAATAATGTAGCTATTGCTGCTGATAATTCTGTTTGGCAGCCTGAGAATGCTTCTTTTTCAAATGTTGATGGGACTTGGAATTCAGAAACAGCTACACCTATGGTAAGGCTTAATTTGGGAAGCAATGTAGGTGATTGTAATATTATAGCATATTTTGATGTTACTAATGATTTTTGTGGTTATAATAATGGTAGCATCTCTGCATTGCCTTTATCCGGAACGCCTCCTTTTACTTATGAATGGGATACAGATCCGGTTTCTTTTAATTCAACAATAACTGGACTTGGTGAGGGTTTATATACTGTCACCATCACCGATAAGGACAACTGTGTTAATGAATACTCTGTGGAAATTGAACAAAAAGATATTGAATATAATCTTGAAGTTATTCCAAGTGCATGTAACGGAGCTAATGGGGTTGCAATTGTTACTCCTTTTACCGGACAGGAACCATTTACATTTCTTTGGGATACCGACCCCGCTCAATCAAACGCAATGGCAGTTGGATTGGCTCCCGGTGAGTATAATGTTACTATAACGGATGCTAATAGTTGTGAGATTATAGTGCCTGTGACTGTTACAAGCATTAATGCTGTTACTCTTTCCTATGAAACTATTTCTCCTGTTTGTCTAAATAATAATGGAAGTATTGAAGTTACTCCTATCACAGGTACTGGTCCATTTTCATACAGCTGGAGTAATGATGAGAATTTTGATATGCAAATTCAGGATAATCTAATCGCAGGAAATTATATTATTACGGTTACTGATGATAATGAATGTATTGGAACTGTGAATGTCAGTCTTAATGCTAATCAGGTAAATCTTTTAGTGCTTGCAGATATTGTTCATACAACATGTGAATTGCCAAATGGTGCTATTTTATTAAATGTAACCAATGGACAAGCCCCATATGAGTATTTGTGGAATAATAATGCAATTTCGGCTGAATTATTGAATATTGCAGCCGGAAATTATTCTGTTAGTGTTACTGATGCTTGGGGTTGTCAAGGTAACGCTTCTTTCGTTTTAAATAATACTGGTGATGCATTGCAAGTTGATATTGATGTTACCAATACTTCTGCTTGTGGTGAATCCGACGGTTCAATAATTGTTTCAGCCATTAACCCTGGGTCAAATTATACTTTTGAATGGAGTGGAGGAGAAATTGGTCCGGAAATTACCGGCTTGTCATCTGGTTTATACACTGTAACTGTTACTGATCTTGATGGGGGTTGCCAGGCTGATTTTGAAGTTTTTGTTAGTGATAATGGAATTCCAGGTGTTACAATTGTGAAAAATAATGTGACTTGTCATGGATATAATAATGGAAGTATTGCTGTTTCTGTTTCAGGTGGTGATTATGATTATTTGTGGAGCAATGAAAGTACCGAACAGTCAATATCAAATCTAGCTCCCGGATTATATACTTTGCAACTAACTAGTGCCGAATGTTTTGCTTATTACGAATTTATTATTACACAACCTAATCCTCTTGTTATTAATGATGTTGAAATAATTCAACCATTCTGCCACAACTCTTCAGATGGTTCTATTCATATTCAAGCAGTTGGAGGAACATCCCCGTACCAATATTTATGGAATGATCAAATGGTTGGAAATATTATAAATGACCTTCCAGCAGGAGCATATAGTGTTACAGTTACTGATTTTAATTCGTGCACCGCAGAGAAAAGTTATGTTTTAAATAATCCATTACAAATTGTTATTATAGCTCAGGTAGTAAATCCTGAACCTGGTCAAAATAATGGATCTATTCAGGTTAGTGTTATCAATGCTGTGGGCACTGTTATTTATGAGTGGGACTCAGGTCAATCCGGTTCATATATTGATGGTCTGGCTCCTGGTCTATATACTGTTACAGTTACTGACCAAAATGGGTGTATTGCTCAGGAAACTTTTGAACTTTTTGTTACGAATATTAGTCAGCCGGAGTTTTCTGATGTAATTTCTGTATATCCAAATCCTGCCAGAGATTTCATTTTGATTGATTTTGGGAGCCTTAGTGATACTAATTGGGATGTTATTGTTTACGACTTAAAAGGAGTTGCACAGTATTCAACTAAATATAGCTCTGCAAATAAAACGGTTAAACTAAATATTGGACATTTGAATTCCGGTATTTACATTGTCCGAATTATGTCGGATTATGGAATAGCTGAAAAAGTAATAGTGATTAATTAGTGAATAAAACTAATTGACTTGATGGCTAATCCGACTTTACTGCTTGTTTACAAAGACATTCTTCTAGAAGTCAAAAGCAAGTCTGCTTTTGGTAGCATAATTCTTTATCTGGTCTCCACCGTTTTTGTATGCTTTTTAGCTTTCGATGGAATAGTAACCATGAAAGTTTGGAATGCATTGTTTTGGATAATCCTATTGTTCGCATCTTTTAATTCAATTCTTAAGAGCTTTATTCAGGAAAGCCCAGACAGAAGTATTTACTATTACACACTGGTTAGCCCCACCGCATATATAAATGCAAAGTTGGTTTTCAATACTTTTATGATGCTTGTGCTTGCTTTGATTGCTCTTATTGTTTTCCTAATCTTTATGGGCAATGTTGTAAGTAATTTAATGGCATTTATTATCGTTGTTGGGTTTGGTGTTGTTGGAATATCTTCAGTTTTAACTCTTATGTCGGCTATCGCTTCAAAAGTTAGGAATAACTTCACTCTTGTGTCTATTCTTAGCTTTCCTGTTTTTTTGCCTCAATTACTTGTGCTTATGAGAGCATCTGAAAGTGCAATTAATGGCCGGCTGTTTATTGATTTCTATCCGGATATTTTAATAAGTTTTGTGATTTCTTTAATTGCTATGCTTTTATCTAATACTCTTTTCCCGTATATTTGGCAAGATTAATCTGAACTATTATGATAGGATTTTTAAAACATAGTTGGTGGAAAGTTTTATGCATTTCAATATTAATATACGTAATTCTTGGCGGGCTTTTGTTTGATGCTCCTGAAATGCCTGTAATTAGGCAAACAATACGAAATGTTTATTTTCATGTTGGGATGTGGTTTGCTATGTTATTCATTCTATTCTTAGGAATGATTAATAGCATTTTATTTCTTAGAACTGGCAAATCTCAATACGACATCAAATCTTTATCTATGGTAAATGTGGGTTTGATATTTGGGTTACTTGGACTAATTACCGGTATGATATGGGCACAAAATACCTGGGGTGCATTTTGGGTTAATGATCCCAAACTTAACGGTGCTGCTATTGGTGTGTTAGTATATCTTGCATATTTAGTGCTGAGGGCAAGTGTTGAGGATGAGGATAAAAGTGCTAGGCTATCGGCTGTTTATAGTGTTTTTGCTTTTATAATGTTTTTTATGTTTATTATGATAATCCCTCGATTGGCTTCATCTTCAATTCATCCGGGATTGGATGGTAACCCTGCACTTGCAACAGGCGACCTCGATCCGTCGATGCGAAAAATATTTTGGCCCGCTGCTATTGGTTGGATAATGCTTAGTTATTGGATGGCAGAGATTGTTTTTAGATTGAGAAGATTGAGGAATAAGGTTGAGGAGGTGGAAAGTGAGTAGGAAGTCAATAGTTGGCAGTCGGCAGTCAACAGTCAACAGTCAACAGTCAACAGTCAACAGTCGGCAGTCAATAGTCGGCAGTCAATAGTCGGCAGTCAACAGTGGCAATAGAAAGAAGAAAGTAATTAGTTAAATATTATATTATGCTCGAACAAGATGGTAAAATTATGGTGGTAGCGCTGGTGCTTGCGGTAATACTCGCAGGCATCGGAATAGCAATGTTTTTTATAGACTACAGGCTTAGAAAGGCTGAAAAGAAGCTTAAAGAAATTCAGGAAAACAAAAAGGTAAAATAGGCAGTTGTCAAGTATATGAAAAAAACACAAATAGCTCTTCTTTTGTTTCTAGTAGTAGTATTGGCCGTTATAATTTCTATGGTTTATCAGGCTGACACTTATTCATCATTCGACATAGCTAGGAATAACGCAGGGAAAGAATTTCATATCATTGGTGTTCTTAATACCGATATGCCCATAGAAGAAATAGTTACTTCCAATACTCTTTTGCTAACCTTTTATATGAATGACGATAAAGGTTATGAAGCAAAGGTTCATCACTTAGGACCAAAACCAACAGATTTCGAAAAATCAGATCAGATTGTTTTAATTGGCAAATTTGAAGAGGATGTTTTTGTTGCTTCTTCATTATTGCTAAAGTGCCCATCCAAGTATAAAAAGGAGGGAATGGATTAAGGTTGATGCTAGTTGATAAATCCTCGCATCACACATCCTTTAATTAATCAGTTTTAATATATTTTAAAGTTGTGTACATTAGGAGCCTCTTTTTATAAATCTTATATTGGATTTTTTTTCAGAAAAACAAATTTTTGAGAGAGAATTATTAATTTTGTGTATATATAATCATTTGTTTTTGATGTTTTTATTTTTTTAAACTACTAAAATGGCAAATTACAGAGAATTAATATTTATTAATCCACATGTACGTTTCGGAAGACCATGTATTAGAAATACAAGGATTTCAGTTTATGATGTTTTGAGTTTTTTAGCTGCAGGGATGAATGAAAAAGAAATTCTTATTGATTATCCTGAGTTGAGTTCAGATGATATAAAGGCCTGTCTGTCTTATGCAGCTGATAAAGAGCACAAAATCCGAGTTGCATGATGAGATTGTTATTTGATCAAAATATATCATATAGAATAATTGGGAAAATTGAAAAATATTTTCCAGAAGCTAAACAAGTGAGAGAATTAGGGCTTGAGAATTATTCAGATATTCAAATTTGGGAATATGCAAAAAAGAATAGCTTTTCTATTGTAACTTTTGATTCAGATTTTTTTGAATTTGCAAATTTATATGGACATCCTCCCAAGGTAATATGGCTAAGAACAGGCAATAGGAAAACAAATGATTTAGCAAAAATGATAGTTCACAAATACGAAATAATTCAAGAATTTGTTGCTAATGATAATTACAAAGAGATTGCGTGTATTGAAATAGAATGAAATATTGTATAATTACAAGTTTCATTATAATTGTGCTAAACCTCCTTCTTCAGCAACTCAAATACTTCCGGTAACCTTTTTATCAATGCTAGTTCTTTCATTTTGCTTCGGGACTCCTGAACTGGACTTCCAAAATATGTTATTCCACCGGGTATTGATTTCGAAATTCCCGATTGTCCTAATGCTACAGCACCTTTGCCTATAGTAAGGTCTTTTTGAACGCCCACCTGTCCCCAAAGAATAACATCATCTTCAACGATAACGCATCCTGCAACACCAACTTGAGATGCGAACAGGCAGTTTCTGCCAATCACAGTGTCGTGCCCAATTTGTATATGATTATCAAGCTTAGTTCCTTCTCCAATCTTTGTGTCGCCTGATACTCCTTTATCAACTGTGCAGCATGCCCCAATTTCAACGTTGTTGCCAATAATGGCACGACCACACGAAACCATCTTGTCATGATAATCAGGTCTGCGTTTGAAATAAAATGCATCTGCTCCAATTACAGTTCCCGAATGAATTATAACATTATCCCCAATTATGCAGTGGTCGTATATGCTTACATTGGCGTGAATTAAGCAGTTTTTACCGATTTTAACATTATTCCCTACAAATACTCCGGGTTGTATTATTGTGCCTTCTCCAATTTCTGCGCTTGGACTTATTAATTGGCTGCTGGCCTGAAATGGTCTGTGCTTTTTCACCAATGCAACATAATCTCTAAAAGGGTCATCAGAATACAGTAAGGCTTTTCCTTCAGGTCTTTGAACTTTTTTGTTTATTATAATAGTTGTTGCTGCCGAATTCAGAGCTTTATCATAATATTTTGGGTGGTCAACAAAAGTAAGATCTCCTTTCTCAACCATATGTATTTCATTTATTCCACTTATTATAAAGTCAGAATCACCATCAAATTCTGCATTAATAAGCTTAGCGCACGCTTCAAGCGTAATGGGTTTGTTTAGCTTCATTGAAGAAATTATTTTACTCTTTCGTGGTATGCGTTATTTCTTGTATCAACCCTAATTATTTGGCCTTCTTCAATAAAAAGAGGAACATTCACTTGTGCTCCGGTTTCTAATGTTGCAGGCTTTAATGTGTTAGTAGCTGTATCTCCTTTAACACCGGGCTCTGCGTAAATAACTTTCAACTCAACAAAAGCAGGAAGTTCACAACTCAGTGGAGTTTCTGTGTCGGCGTGAAAGATAATTTCAGCAGATTGCCCTTCCTTCATTAAACTGGGAGTCATAATAAGTTCTTCAGGAATAGATACCTGCTCAAATGTTTCTGAGTGCATGAAATTATATCCAGTATCATCTTTATATAAATATTGATAAGGACGCCTTTCAACTCTGGCTATATTTATTTTTACTCCCGCATTAAAAGTATTTGGAATTACTTTTCCGGTTTTAAGGTTTCTTAATTTAGTGCGAACAAATGCTCCGCCTTTACCCGGTTTTACGTGCTGAAATTCAACAATAGCATATAATTCGTTGTTAAATTCAAGACACAATCCGTTTCTAAAATCTGCTGTTGTAGCCATATTATTATGTTAATTTGTTTCAAATTTTTGTGGGCACAAAAATAATAAAAAATCAAAGGGAAATGGAACGTTCACAAGAAAATGTTTCTTCTTCATTATTGTTCGAAAAAACTATAACTGTCCGGTTATGAGATGTTTGTTCAAGATATATTTTATACCAACCTCTTCCTTCTTTGTCAAGATTGGTGCAAGGTTCATCAAGTAGCAATAACTTTGAATCACTAAACAATGCCAATCCAAGTTTTACCCTTTGCTTCATTCCCGATGAATAGTCCTTTATCGGCTTTTTTGCATTTGATTGCAACCCAAGTAATTCTATTATATTGTTATAATTATATGATGATGGTTTTAGTTTATAATGAAAAATCAATAATTCTGAAAGGGTAAACTCTTCAATGAGTTGTTGATGTGGCGAAACTATTGATATAAATGAATAAAGTTTGCTTAAGCTCTGTTTTGGTTCATCAAATAAATATTTAATGTTGCCTTCCGTAAGATTGGAATAACCTGAAATTACTTTTAATAGAGTTGATTTACCTGAGCCGTTTTTCCCAATAACTGAGGTATGGATGCCACTCTCAAATGTATAGTCAAAATTTCTGAAAATCCATTGATTCCCGAACTTTTTCCCGGCATTATCAAGAATTATTTGCATAATGTTTTATTACGGCCTTTATTTAATAGCCTTTCATTATTCCGCGGTTTGAGTTTTTGATGAAATTAAGAATCTCATCTTTCTCATCACATGGTTGTATTTCAGTTTCTATTATGCTTACAGCTTTTGAAACGCTGTACTTATTCAAGAATAGAATTCTATAAATAGCTTGTATTATGCCTATTGATTCATTATCAAACCCCCGTCTTCTAAGCCCAACTGAATTGATGCCAACAAAAGATAGCGGGTCTCTGGCTGCTTTTGTATATGGAGGAACATCCTTTCTTACAAGAGAACCTCCACTTATCATAACATATTTTCCAATATTTACAAATTGGTGAACAGCAGATAAGCCTCCAATTATAGCGTAATCGTCAATTACAATATGCCCTGCTAATGTCGCAGCATTAGCTAGAATGCAATTATTTCCAACTACACAGTCATGAGCAATATGCACATATGCCATTAAAAGACAATTACTTCCAATAACAGTTTTATTAAATGCCTTGGTACCACGGTTAATTGTAACACATTCTCTAATTGTAGTATTATCGCCAATTTCGGCAGTTGTAATTTCTCCGTCAAATTTTAAGTCTTGAGGGATTGCGGAAATAACAGAACCCGGAAAAATTCTGCAATTTTTACCTATTCTGGCACCGTCCATAATTGTTACGTTCGGTCCAATCCATGTATTATCACCAATAACAACATCTTCGGTGATTGTTACAAATGGTGAAATGGTTACATTATTGCCAATTTTTGCGTTTGGATGAATATATGCAAGTGAATGATTCATTTTTCTCTACATTAATAAACAATAAATGCAAACTCTTTTATTTTAAAAGGTCTACATTTTTAACTATTTGAGCCATTATTTCGGCTTCCATTACAATTTTATTACCAACATAAGCATATGCTTGCATATGGCAAAGTCCTCTTCTTACAGGCGTTAATAAAGTGCACTTTAAAAGTAATGTATCTCCTGGAACAACCTTTTGCTTAAATTTAGCATTGTCAATTTTAAGGAAGTAAGTTGAGTAATTTTCAGGATCTGGTATTGTTGAAAATATAAATAATCCGCCTGCTTGAGCAAGAGCTTCAATTTGCAATACCCCTGGCATTACAGGCTCATTAGGAAAATGCCCTGTGAAAAATTCTTCATTTGCAGTTACATTCTTCACTCCAACTACATGACTGTCAGATAATTCAATAACTTTATCAACAAGAAGGAAAGGATACCTGTGTGGTAACATTTTTTTAATCTTATTAATATCATATATAGGAGGCACTGTAGGGTCATATTTTGGAATCTGGGCATCAAGTATTTGTTTTTTATCAATACTAATAAGCTCTTTAGCAAATTTAATATTCGACATATGCCCCGGTTTTCTGGCAATTATATGAGCTTTTATAGGTTTGCCCACTAGAGTAAGGTCCCCAATAATGTCAAGAAGCTTGTGCCTTGCCGGCTCATTATTAAAATACAGTTCAAGATTATTTAATATTCCTTCCGGTTGCACGCTAACACTTGGTTTCTCAAATACTGTTGCAAGTTTATCTAACTCAACTTGCGAAATTGCCTTGTCAACAAATACAATCGCATTATTTAAGTCGCCTCCCTTGATTAGGTTATTTGCAAGTAGCATTTCCAACTCATGTAAAAAAACGAAAGTTCTGCATGGCGCTATCTGTTCAGCGAAATCTTCGAGGTTATCTAGTTTTGCATGTTGTGGAGGCAACACTTTCGATTGAAAATCTATCATGCTTGAAATTCTGTACCTGTCTGATGGAACTGCTATTATTTCACAATCTTTTTCCTCATCATAGAAGTGAATCGTTTCTTTCAACTCAAGATATTCTATTAAAGCCTCTTGTTCAACAATATCAGCCTTTTTAAGAGCTTCAACATAATGTTTAGCACTACCATCTAAAATTGGTGTTTCCGGACAGTCAATTTCAATTATTAAATTATTAATTTGCAAACCTGTTACTGCTGCAAGAGCATGTTCAATGGTTGCAACTCTTATTTGATTTTTTTCTATTGTGGTTCCTCTAGATGTATTTACAACATATTCTGCACTTGCCTCAATAAAAGCATCAGGACCGATATCCTTTCTAAGGAATCTTATTCCTGTATTCACATCAGAAGGTTTGAATGTTAAAGTAACTTCTTTGCCGGTATGCAGACCTACTCCTTTTAGAGTAACTTCATTTTTTATGGTCTTTTGTTTGTCGCTCATGGCTTTTTTGGTATATTTTAATTTGGGGGCAAATATATCAAAAAAAACCTTGTAAAAACCATATTATTTATTTGGATATTCTTTATTCTTTGTTGTTTAAAAGCTTGATTTGTTTTTCCAATTCATCAATTCTCCTTACAATAGTATCTAAATTGCGGAAATGAACATATGTTTTTTTGTATTTCGAGGCTGCGAAAGCTGGTGAGCCCATTATAATTTCATCATCTTTTACATTTGCTCCTACACCTGCTTGAGCAGCCATTTTTACGTTATTGCCAATATTAAGGTGCCCACTTATGCCAACCTGACCTCCAATCATGCAATTGCTTCCAACTTTTGAAGATCCGGCAACTCCTGCTTGAGCTGCAACAACCGTGTTTTCTCCAATTGCAACATTATGAGCTATTTGTATAAGATTATCAAGCTTAACTCCTTTTTTTATTATTGTCGAACCCATTGTAGCCCTATCAATTGTGGTGTTTGCTCCAATCTCAACATCATCTTCTACAATAACATTTCCTATCTGTGCTATTTTTCTATAGTTTTTTTCAGTTTGTGGACTAAATCCAAACCCATCGGCACCAATAACTACACCTGAATGAATTATGCATGATTTACCTATTTTGCAATTAGCATAAATCTTCGCACCCGGATAAATTATTGAATCATCCTCTATTACTACATTATCTCCGATGTAAGCTTGAGGGTAAATTAGAACATTATTCCCAATAATGCAATTGGTCCCGATATAGGCAAATTCACCAACATAAATGTTTTCGCCCTTTTTTACATTTTCTGAAATAAATGCCAAAGCGGATATGCCTTTTTTAATTGGCTTACTCTTTTCATATAACTCAAGTAATTTTGCCAGTGAACTATAAGCATCATCAACTTTAATTATTGTTGTTTTTAAAGATGATTCCGGCTTGAAGCTTTTATTTACTAATACAATTGAAGCTTTAGTAGTGTAGATGTAATGAGTGTAAGCAGGATTTGCCAAAAAACTTAGTGAGCCTTCTTCGGCTTCTTCAATCTTTGAAATTCTGGTTACCTTAACTTCCCGGTTCCCCTCAATATTGCCGTTTAGAATTCCGGCTAATTCTGCTGCAGAAAAATCCATTATTATATGTATTGTATGTTATGAAAACGTTAAGAAAAAGTTGCGCAAGTTACCAATATTTGTGCAAATTCTTATCAAAATTTTTATAAATGAGGTATTATTTCTTTGGGATAACATAAGTAATACTTTTGCACATCCTGCGAAATCATCGTGTTATTGAGGTAGTCACTTGCCGACGACAAATCAACAAGTTCGCCTGTTTTTAAAATTACTTTTATACTTCCTACATTTGGGTCATATGCATTGTTGCATGCAATGCCATTTATCAGAAAGTAATTAATCTCAGATTCACTAATACCAAGGACTTTCTTTGTTGCTGAATTGACTTTTTCAATATAACTATCCGAAAATGGGGTTCGTTGAATTTCAATTTTATATAATGTTCTGTTTAGTAGGTTATTGCATAGCGTTGATAGTACTTTGTCTTTGTGGGAAGCCCATACTTTTATTGATGCAACTACATCAAAATCATCAAGTTTGGCAAAACTGTCAAGTAGATTATAATCTTTTGCAAAATCTTCTCTGTAATATTTTGTTGATAAAAACATTGATAATGAGGGTGTTGCAAATAACTGCTCTCCTGCTAGTGCGAGTTCTTTGGCTCTTCTGAGAATGCTTATTAGTAGGTTTTCAGCTGATATTACAGTTTTGTGCAAATATACCTGCCAATACATTAGCCGTCTGGCTATAAGAAATTTTTCAACCGAATAAACTCCTTTTTCATCAATAGCAAGCTGATTATCAGCAACATTTAACATTTTAATAATCCTGTCGTAACTAATAACACCCTCTGATACTCCGGTAAAATAACAGTCTCTATTTAAATAATCTAAACGGTCCATATCAAGTTGCCCGGAAACCAATTGATATAAAAATTTCTTGTGATATTTATTGTTGAAAATATCCTTTGCAATCTTAAGATTATTCCCATATTTTTCTATAAGCCTTTCAAAGAACAATGAAGAAAGATCTTCATGATCCATTTCGTGTACAATAGAATTTTCTAAAGCATGTGAAAATGGACCGTGACCAATATCATGAAGTAGAATGGCTGTAGTTACAGCTAGTGCTTCTTCTTCAGTTATATCATGTCCTTTAAAACGCAAAATTTCTATTGCTTGTACCATAAGATACATGGCCCCCATTGCATGATGAAAACGTGTATGAAGCGCACCTGGGTAAACTAATTGCGTTAATCCAAGTTGTTTTATCCTTCGTAAACGCTGTATATATGGGTTTTCTATCAGGTCAAATATTTCTTCAAATGGCACGTTTATAAAACCGTAAACCGGATCGTTAAATATCTTGAGTTTATTTATTGGCTGTTTTTTCATTTTAATGAAAATTTGTTTTTGCAGTTGATTTAAAGTGCCAAATGTCGTTAATTTTAATTAAATTTGCTAATGTGCAAGAACTTATTGTCGGGTAGCAATTGCATTTCTTTTCTATTAAAAATTTGCCTGAAAAACAGTTTATTGCACTTTTTAATAATGTTTAACCTTAAATATTTATGGCTGTAAATATCCTGTGGGCTGATGATGAAATAGAATTGCTAAAGCCCCATTTAATTTTTTTGAAAGAAAAAGGTTACGATGTTGCTACTGCAACTAACGGCAATGAAGCCATAGACCTTATTAAGGATAAATTATTTGATGTTGTTCTTCTGGATGAAAATATGCCTGGTTTAAGCGGTTTAGAAACTCTAAATATAATAAAGAACTTAAAACCAGCTCTTCCTGTTATTATGATTACTAAAAGTGAAGAAGAATCTATAATGGAAGATGCAATAGGCAGTAAAATTGCTGATTACCTTATTAAACCCGTGAATCCTAATCAGATTCTTCTTTCATTGAAAAAGACTCTGGATAATAAACGATTGATTACGGCAAAAACTGTTTTAAATTATCAACAAGAGTTTAGACAACTTGGCATGGCTTTATCTAACAGGCTCGATCATCATGAATGGATAGAACTTTATAAAAAAATGACATATTGGGAGCTCGAATTGGAGAAATCTAAAGATGATAGCCTGAATGAAATTCTGAAAATGCAGAAAGTTGAAGCTAATTCCTTATTTTCAGACTATGTTGAAGACAATTATACTGATTGGTTGGCCGGAAAAACTGAAGATAAACCTGTGTTTTCTCATACTGTTTTCAAAGAAAAATGCATTCCAATATTGAAGAAACATGAGAAAACTTTTATTATTCTAATTGATAATCTTAGGTTTGACCAGTGGAAAATTCTTCAACCTCGATTTGAAGAACTATTTAATATAGAAATTGAAGACTTATATTTTAGCATATTACCCACAACAACTGAATATGCTAGAAATGCTTTTTTTGCAGGACTTGTACCTATTGATATAATGAAAAAATATCCTCAATATTGGGATAATGGCGAGGATGAGTCGTCGAGAAACCGTTTCGAAATGGAGCTTTTGGGCGAACAACTTAAACGTAATGGTCTAAATATCAAATTTCATTATAATAAAATTCTCACCCTTAGTGCTGGAAAGAAATTTGCTGAAAACATCGATAATTATCTTAACGCCAATCTTAATGTTTTGGTGTATAATTTTGTAGATATGCTGTCTCATGCCAGAACTGAAATGGAAGTAATTAAAGAATTGGTTGATGATGAGGCTGCTTATAGATCTCTGACTCTTAGCTGGTTCGATCATTCTCCCTTAACTGATATAATTAATCATCTGCATTATAAAAAAATAAATGTGATTATTACAACAGATCATGGTTCAATAAAGGTATCAAATCCATTGAAAGTAATTGGAGATAAGAACACTAATGCTAATCTGAGATTTAAAACCGGCAAGAGCTTGCAATACGAGAAAAAGGAAGTTTTGGATGTTTCCAATCCTGCAATGGCGTACCTTCCACAAGATAATGTTAGCAGTAGATTTATTTTTGCAAAAAAAGATGGATTCTTTGTTTATCCAAACAACTATAATTATTATGTAAATTATTATAGAAATACTTTCCAGCATGGGGGTATTTCTCTTGAAGAAATGATTGTTCCATTTGTGTTTTTAAGGCCTAAGAGTTGATGAATAAACGCAATAATAGTTTAATTTGTGAAAGTTTAAGTGAGCTGCCATCAATTGCCGAAAAGTTGTTGTCTGAATTTCCCGATTTTAGAATATTTGCCTTTTTTGGCAATATGGGAGTTGGTAAAACAACATTTATTAAAACTTTGTGCAGTAAACTCGGAGTTTCTGATAAAGCATGTAGTCCAAGCTTTGGAATAGTTCATCAATATGCAACTGAAAATAATACTCCTGTTTATCATTTTGATTTTTACAGAATTAAAAAGGTAGAGGAAGCTTATGACATAGGCTATGAGGATTATTTTTATTCCGGAAATTATTGTTTTATAGAGTGGCCTGAAAAAATTGAAGAATTGCTACCTGATAATAGTGTAAAAATATACATGGAAGAGCTAGATAATAAGAGAATTATAAGATACTAAAATTGAAATATATGGAAACGTCTCATCATGAATATAAATTTTTTGGTCCCTCCGGAGCTTTATTGCCAAAGGAAGAAATGCTTGAAGTCAGTAAAAGAAAAAGTAACCTGATAATTGGTATTCCGAAAGAAACTATGTTGATGGAGACTAGAGTATCATTGGCTCCGGAAGGTGTTGCTCTTATTGTACAAAACGGACATAGAGTTATTGTCGAAACCAAAGCCGGAGAAAATGCTTATTTTCCCGATAATGAATATGCTGAGGCAGGGGCGGAAATTGTCGCCACCGCCAATGAGGTGTTTGAAGCAGATATTATTTTGAAAATAGCTCCCTTAAGCGATATAGAACTTGAGCTGGTTAAGCCGGGTCAGATTCTTATTTCTACTGTTACAATGGCAGTGCAGAGAGAAGAATATTTCCGAACTCTTATGAGAAAAAAAGTTACAGCTTTGTCGTTTGAAATGATAAAAGACAAAATGAACACTTTTCCATTGCTAAGAAGTATGAGTGAAATTGCCGGAAATACAGTAATTCTTATTGCAGGCGAATTTCTTGCCGACAAGAAATATGGAAAAGGCAGAATGTTTGGCGGTTTTTCTGGTATTACACCTACAGAAATAGTTATTCTTGGCGCAGGTACTGTTGGTGAATTTGCAGCCAGAGCAGCAATGGGACTAGGTGCTTGGGTCAAAGTTTTTGATAACTCTATTTATAAGCTTAGAAGATTACAAAACAACCTTAACTCAAGAGTTTTCACTTCTATTATTCAACCTAAAATTCTCCTAAAATCACTCAAAACTGCTGATGTTGCTATTGGTGCAATACATTCCAGATTAGGCAGAACTCCTGTGTTTGTTACTGATGATATGGTAAAACAAATGAAACAAGGCTCTGTGATAATTGATGTTAGTATTGATCAAGGCGGGTGTTTTGAAACATCAAGTCTTACCAACCATGCTGAACCGGTTTTTCAAAAACATGGAGTTACTCATTATTGTGTTCCAAACATAGCATCAAGAGTGCCTCATACGGCTTCGTATGCTTTTAGTAACTTCTTTGCTCCGGTACTTATAAATCTTGGTGAATCAGGAAGTATTTTAAGCTTGTTAAAAACAGATCAGGGAATTAGACACGGAGTTTATATTTTTAATGGGGCACTTACTAATCAGCACATTGGGGAGCACTATAGTCTTCCTTATCAGGATATAGAACTTCTACTTACAGCCCTATAATAAAAAAAGTGACTTGGCTGGGATTCGAACCCAGGACCCCATCCTTAAAAGGGATGTGCTCTACCGGCTGAGCTACCAAGTCAATTTAGTTCTGAATATCTAAGAACGATACCCTCATTTTTTGAGAGTGCAAAGATACTTTCTATATTTTAATAACCAAAAATATTTTTACAAAAAAACTGCAAATTATTGTAGCTTTATCCTTAAGTTGCTGATTTAGTTTATTTAAAGAAAGTATTTTTTTGAAACTTTATAATAAAGAATTCAATGTTTTCTCAATTATACGAACAACTTAATAATTCTGATAAAAAATAAAATTATCTTTATAAAAGCCTTGTTCTAATCTTTTTTAATAAATTTGTTATTCCTTCACAGCACCTCAAAAACAACTAAAAATGAAGAAGAAATATATTGGTTTTCTTTGCTTTTTATTGATATTTGGATTACCAAATTTCGCTGAAGCTATTTCTGATGACAACATCCATGATACAACACGAATCAACAATTTTATTGAAAAAGGTTTAGAATTTCAGAAAATAAATACTGATTCAGCAATTCTCTATTTCGACAATGCTGTCCAACTTGCAAATATTAATTTTAAAAAAAATAAAAGATTTCAAACACAGGAAGCTGAAGCATTAAGATTGTTGGGAAATATCGACTGGCTTTCAGGTAGAATAGATCAGGCTGTAAATAAGTACTCAAGGGTTGTGGAAATATTTGAAGGATTAAATGACCTTATTCAAGTTGCAGATGCTGTTAATAGGCTTGGAATGATTAATGCATCTCACGGTAATTATTTTGAAGGTATGATGCATTTTGAAAGATTTCTTGAAATTAGCAGGGAAATAAATAATCAAGATTATATTGCCAGAGCATATAATAATATCGGACTTGTTTATTGGAACCTTGGCGTTTATGATAAGGCCCTGGAATCTTTTATGATTGCCCTAGAAATAAATGAAACACTTGGAAATAAAGATATTCTAGCTGGTAATTATAATAATATCGGCAATATTCACAAAAATCAAAATAATCTTGATAAAGCTCTTGAGTATTACACAAAAGCATTGGAGATTGCAATTGAATTAGATAAAAAACAACAAATTGCCGGATGCTACAATAATATAGGTGCTGTTCTTGTTGACCTAAATAGAAAGAAAAATAACATTGACGATAGCTTTGAGAATATTGATGAAGCTCTGGAATATTATTATAAAGCTCTGGCAATTTCTGAAGAAATTGGTGATAGAAGAAATATGTCAATGTGCTATAACAATATTGGAACTGCGTTTAATGAAAAAGGAAAAATAATAAAAGGTAAGAAGGAAAAGATTGATGTTTTTAATAAAGCAATTGACAACTTTATGAAATCTATTTCATTGAAAGAAATTATTGGAGATAAGAGTGGAATGGCTCTTAATTGCGAGAATATAGCTATGGTAAATGTTGATTTAGCAGAGTTGCACAAATCAGAGCCCGAAAAATATAATTATTACTTGAATACGGCTTTAACATATGCTAATAAATCTATGCAAATTGCAAAAGAAGTAAATTCTATTTCAAGAATAAATCTTGCAGCAAAATCTTTGATGAAAGTTAATAAGCTTTTGGGCAATCTGCCAAAAGCCCTTGAGTATGCTGAATTATTTATCGAAACAAAGGATAGTATTTTTAGTGAAGAAAAAACGAAAGCTCTTACTGAAGTTGAAACAAAATATCAAACCGAAAAGAAACAACAGGAAATTGAAACTCAGAAATATATAATTGAAAAACAAGAAATTGAAAATAAAAGGCAAATCACCGTTAGGAATTTTTTATTAGCCGGGTCAGGTTTGCTTGGAATACTTATTATACTAGTTCTTTATGCATATACTCAAAAGAAAAAAAGCAATAAATTAATTAGTGAAAAGAATATCTTACTTGAACAGGCTAACGAAGAAATTAGAGCTCAAAAAGATGAAATTGAAGCTCAGCATAGGGTTGTGGTTAATCACAAGAATTTAATCGAATTGCAGAAGAAAAAAATGGAGGATTCTATTTCTTATGCTCAGCACATTCAATCTGCACTAATTCTTTCAGAAAAACAATCAACAGAGATCCTTGGAGAGCATTTTATTATTTTTCAACCAAAAGAAGTTGTTTCAGGCGATTTTTACTGGGCTGCAAATATTAAAGGAACCCTCGTAATTGCTGTGGCTGATTGCACCGGACATGGTGTTTCAGGAGCTTTTATGAGCCTTTTGGGGATTAGTTTGTTAAATGAAATTGTGAGAAGAAAGGAAATTATTGATCCAGCTACAATCCTTAATGAGCTTAGGTCGTCTCTCGTTGAATCTTTATTGCAGAATTCAGAACAAGATATGAAAAGAGAAGGGATGAATATTTGTATTGCAAGCATTAACAGACAATCCAATTATTGTATATGGGCAGGTGCTAGAAGCCCTCTTTGGATTATAAGAAAAACTCAAAAAGAATCTTATGAAATTGAAGAGTTTAAACCTGATAGCACATCAGTTGCATACAATAACAAAATGGAAAATTTCACTAATCACAAAATTGATATTCAGAGCCAAGACCGTTTATATATGTTTTCTGACGGAATTATTGACCAGTTTGGCGGACCCGAAGGGAAAAAGTTTTCTTCAAAACAGTTAAAACAATTATTAATTAACACTGCACAACATAACCTGATAGATCAAAAATTAACAATTGAAAAATCATTATTCAATTGGAAAAATCCAGATAAAGATGAATCCTACGATCAGGTTGATGATATAACCCTCTTATCCATATTAATATAATTCCCAAGAATATTATATTAGCAGAGAATTTCTTGTCTTTTTTATTTATATTTGATTTTCAATTGTTTGGTTTTATGTAATTGAATATATTGAATTTATGATATGAAAAGTATTAAGATTATATTGTTAGTTCTTGCTTTTTTATATTTGGGCAATATCAAAAATCTTGAAGCAAATATCAATGCCGATAGCACTTTTATTGCTGTTCTTTCAATGCCAAATGATACTAATAAAGTTATTAGTCTTTTTGACCTTGCAGCTAGTTATAAGGATGATAAAAGGCTTGCACTTCAAATTGTTGATTCAGCTCTTGTTCTTAGCAAATCTCTTAACTATTACAATGGAATTGCTCAGAGTTGCCTATTTCTTGGCAGTTTAAATACTTCTATTGGTGATTATCCCGCTAGTTTGGGTTATCTTTTAGAAGGAATGAGTTATTTAAATTTTATTAATGATTCTGTTTTAATAGGAAAGTTATATAATGAACTAGCGTATACATATTCAATGCAAGGTCCCGAAAACTTTCCTAAAGCAATTAATCTTAACTTGCAGGCATTAGAAATGCAAGTTGAAGTAAATGATATTCAAGGAATTGCGAGGTCTTATACTTACCTCGGATATCTCTACAGCGATCCAATATCTGAAACTACTTTGGATAAAAATAAAGCTTTGGATTATTTTATTAAAGCCCTTGATTATAATAAAATGCTAAATAATGTGTCGGCGCAGGCTAGTATAATTAGTTCTATTGGATTTACTTATTTTTCAATGGATAACTATACTGAAGCATTAAAGTATGTTGAGAAATCTTTGGAAATGTATAAGCTTCTCAACAATAAAAGGGGAGAGATGAATGCTAATTATAGAGCGGGTATAATACATAGAGCAATAAAAAACTACTCAAAATCAATTTATTACTTAGAGAAAACAATCACTGATGCAATAGAAAGTGACAATAAGGATTTAGCAAATAATGCTTATGAGGCTTTATCTAGAACTCTTATATAACTTCCTCGTTCATGCAGCTTCCAGTTTAGCTAATTTCATCCTTAACTGATTGATTTTCTTTTGTTTATATTTTTGTTGAAATTCAAGTAGCGCATTTGGGTTGAAACTTTGTTGGT
>Ga0208244_100343_pt1 | contig 50362 bp, 35 predicted proteins | sample SubbioCR12Aug_5A_FD_184828 | JGI IMG/M metagenome (GOLD analysis project Ga0208244, IMG submission 184828) | Serpentinite rock and fluid subsurface biosphere microbial communities from McLaughlin Reserve, California, USA - CR12Aug_5A (SPAdes) | ecosystem: Environmental > Terrestrial > Deep... | reverse complement strand
GATTCGTTATGCGACACCAGGGGGCTAGCCCCACCCTCACTCGGGGGCTTGCCCTTGTTACTCGGTCCTATACTTGGTTGCTTACCGTCAATTATTCGATATATCCTTACGACTGGCACTGGTTGATACTTGATAAAACTCGGAATTGGTTTGCCTTTAGCATTGTAGTCGGTTATTAGGTCAGTCAGGCGTTTGACCTGTAAGCAAGGAGCGAATATACCATATTGCGTTTCAGCTTCAAATGCTTTTGCCTTTGCCATATCAGTCGTGCTTGTTAAGGGACGCTCCCTTAAGTGTCCCTCAAACTCCAAAACTCTTTGTTTTTGATTCCCATAATAATTACCTCTGTTACCGTATGTAAGATTGCCACGACCACTTCGTGGTCTCGCAATGACATCACCCACCCATCTTTGCGCGGCAATCTCATTTGTTGTTTTTCCCTTTCATCAAGCCCCATACCCTGACGCCAAAGTATGGAAATGCAACTTTTGACAATGTTTCTGCCAGTACTGTTACAACTCCATTTACATGGCACAACCGGCAGACAACCACGCCAACAATCCATAAAGCCATAATGATATCTGTACCTTTCATAATTTGCTCTCTATATATAAATAACACGCTGCACCCCCCAAATGGACCCATCAAGTTTTCAAGATATTGAAAGACAAGGGAATAAATTACGGAAAATTACTATGATTTTGACTGGTTTTTACTAAAATTCGGAAGAATGAAAATAAGGAAAGGCAAGAATTAACACTAATGGACACTAATTTTTATACTAATTATTACGAACAGATTTTATCGGGACGCAGATCCCCGATAAAGTCCGGGGACAAGTTTGCGACAGAATAGCCACGGATGGACACGGATAAAATTCAAAATTCAGAATTCTCGTAATCATCCGTGCTTTATCCGTGGCAAAAATCCGTAAGTTTTCCCCTTGACAATCAGTCAGTTTTATGTATAAATTAAGATAAACCTGTCCTCGGATTCCCGATTATGTCCGGGAACAAGCTTAATCGAGGATAAGAAAGGGAGGAATTATGTGTAAAAGTAAAGTTTTGTTAGTTGTACTAACTGCTCTCTGCTCACTACTCCCTGCTCTCTTGTATGCGCAGGTCGATACTGCCTGGGTAAGAAGATATAATGATTCAGGAAATGATGATGATATTGCTCGTGCGATTGCGGTTGATGGACAGGGTAATGTTTATGTGACAGGTTATAGTTGGAGTTCAGGCACTTCTTATGACTATGCGACAATTAAGTATAATTCAGCCGGAGTCCAACAATGGGTTGCAAGATATGATGGTCCAGCAAATAGTGAGGATGCGGCTTATGCGATTGCGCTTGATGGACAAGGTAATGTTTATGTGACAGGTTATAGTTATGGTTCAGGCACTTTATCTGACTATGCGACAATCAAGTATAATTCAGCCGGAGTTGAGCAATGGGTGGCAAGATATAATGGACCAGGAAATAGTAGTGATTATGCTCGTGCGATTGCGGTTGATGGTTTTGGTAATGTTTATGTCACAGGTGAAAGTTGTGCCTCAGGCACTAATTGGGACTATGTAACAATCAAGTATAATTCAGCAGGAGTCCAGCAATGGGTTGCAAGATATAATGGACCAGCAAATAGTGATGATTGTGCTTATGCGATTGCGGTTGATGGTTTTGGTAATGTTTATGTGACCGGTACAAGTATTGGTTCAGGCACTTCTTATGACTATGCGACAATTAAGTATAATTCTGTTGGTGTCGAACAATGGGTTGCAAGATATAATGGACCAGCAAATAGTTATGATTTGCCTTGTGCGATTGCGGTTGATAGTTCTGAAAATGTTTATGTGACAGGTTATAGTGAGGGTTCAGGCACTTCTGATGACTATGCGACAATCAAGTATGTGCAGACCGTGCCTGTTGAAGAAAACGAGATTGCCAGGGTCCGAGACGGACAGCGCAACGACTTCGTCGTTTATCCGAATCCGGCAAGGAATTATTTTGCTATCCGCCTGACGCAAGATATGCTCAATCCGAACATAAAAATATGTGATGTCACGGGCAAAGAAGTGAAAGAGTTTAAGAGTTTTGGAAATGGAGAGTTACGAGTATCATTTAATGGAATTAAGAATGGGATTTGTTTTGTGAAAGTCAATGATGTGATGGTAAAGGAGAAGTTGGTCGTTACGAGATAAATTCAAAACTCAAAAGGCAAAAATCAAGATTATGACAACCCCGCATCTTTCGGTTAAGTAAATGAAAGTGAATCAATATAACTTAAATAAGATACTACACAACCTAACGAAAGGTGCGGGGCAAGGTCAAAATTCAAAGGTGATAAAAAAAGAGAGATTTACCGCCGGGATTGCCTTCGCCAACCGCGCAAAGACAATGTACTGGTCTGTCTTTGCGAACGAAGTGAAGCAATCTCATCTTTTACTGTCGGTAAGATTGCCACGACCACTTCGTGCTCTCGCAATGACAGAAAGAACGGTCGGTAAGATTGCCACGGGGTTGCTCCGCAACCGCGCAAAGACAAGTTATTCAGTATGTTTCAGTGTTTTCAGTGTTTTTCAGTGTTAAATTCTTTTCCTGTGTTTGTCTGTGTTAACCTGTGGTTAAAAGATAGATTCTGAATTATATTCTGAATGACAAAGAATGTGTTTAATCCGTGTTAATCCACGCACCTTTACGATTAAAATCGAATTGTATATTTTAGATCATAAATTTTAAATTTCCAATTTGCATTTTATAATTTCCAATTAAGCGAAGCGATAAGAGGTACGGAGCAAACTCCTTGCTATGTTGATTTGCTCTGTGTTAAATTAGATTAATGGAAATTAAAAAGTTTTAGGCGGTGCGGGTTTGGTGACCCAGGGCACCTGCCATTGTGATTGCCCGAACCGGGCAGGCATTAAAGCATTCGCCACAGCCAATACATTTGGCGATTATGCCTTTGTGTCTTTGCTCTGGACTGCCTTCGATTGCTTTGAACTGGCAAACTTTGACGCATTCACCGCAACCAGTACAGGCAGACGAGATAAATGCATATGGTCTTGCTTTGGCACGGTCAAGATATGAATCGGTCGGACAGCGGTGCACGCAAATACCGCAATCAGTACATTTGTTAAAATCCATGACCGGCAGGTTACCCTTCATAGTTAAAGCATTGTAAGGACAGGCGCGGATACAAATATTGCAGGTAAAACAACCGACCGTGCAGACATCTTTGACTGCTTTGCCTTTGTCTTGGGACACACAGGCAAGATAGACAAGTTTGGTGCGGGGGATTAAGACGAGCACATCTTTGGGACATTGTTTGACACAGATACCGCAGGCGGTGCATTTTTTGTCATTGATGACCGGCTGACGGTTCTTGTTCATTTTAATGGCGCCGAACGGACAGACCGAAGCGCAGTGTCCTAAGCCAACACAGCCAAAGACACAGCTTTTATTGCCGCCGTGCATCAGATATGCCTGCCGGCAGTCAGTGCCGCCGTCATAGATAAACCGTTCCCGGCATTCGTCTTTGCCGCCCCGGCAGATTAAGGCAGCGATTTTGTGTTCAAGCGCGTCGAGATCTTTGCCCATAATTTTGCCTAATTTTTCTAAAACTTCTTTACCACCAGGCAGACATTTATTAATAGGAAGGTTCTCTTTGACAATCTTTTCAGCATAAACTGCGCAGCCGGGAAAACCACAGGCACCGCAGTTTGAACCTGGTAATGCTGCTTTAATCTGTTTTTCCAGTTCACTGCCAGCAACTGCTAATTTTTTGAAGATAAATGCCAAAGCCACGCCCAAGCATAAACCTAAGCCGCCTAAGGTAATAATCGATTTGAAGAAAACGCTCATAAAGGTAATCCAAAAAGACCGATAAATCCGAGAAATGCCAGCGCCACCAATGATGCGGCAATAAAGGCAATCGGATAACCTTTGAATGAGCGCGAGAGCGGAGCAAATTCGAGACGTTCACGAATAGCAGAAAACAGGACTATGACCAAACCAAAACCTAAAGCATTACCTAAAGCAAAGATTGTCGCTAAAATCAGGGAAAACCGGTAATCGATTGCCAGAAAGGTTACGGCAAGTATTGCACAATTGGTTGTAATCAAAGGCAGGTAAATACCCATTGCCGAGTATAATGCTTTGAAATTCTTTTTTAAGAATATCTCGACAAACTGGACCAGAGTTGCGATGATAAGAATAAAGACCGCGGTGCGCAAGAATATCAAATCAAGCGGCAATAATAAGAAATGGTAAATAGTCCAGGTAACCCAGGTCGCAATGAGCATGACAAACAAGCATGCGGTACTCATACCAAAAGCAGTGGTCAAAGTCGTGGAAACCCCGAAAAACGGACATAATCCGAGATAACGGATAAGGATAATATTGTTGACAATAAATGCGGCGATAAAAATCAATAAAGGATTGGTAGTCATAATCAGTCAGTGGGTTCAGGCTTGATAATGAATTTATTGATAAATGCTTTTAAGAGACCGATCAGCAGGAACGCGCCAGGCGGGAAAATCATAAAAAGCATGGGCTGGGAAATAATAAATCTGGGTCCGATGACAAATCCAAAAATCTCACCAGTGCTGAAGTATTCCCGAATAATGGACATAATAACGAGCACCAAAGTAAAACCGACCGCCTTGCCTAATCCGTCGAGAAACGAGTCAAAGATATTATGCTGGTAGGCAAATGCTTCAGCCCGACCTAAAATCATGCAGTTGACCACGATTAAAGGAACAAATACACCGAGCACCCGATATAAAGTAGGTACATATGCCTGCATGGTATAATCAACAATCGTGACAAAAGTCGAGATGATAATGATGAATATCGGAATGCGTACTGATTCAGGCACGAATTTTCTGATTAAAGAAACCACAATGTTAGAGCAGATCAAGACAAACGATGTGGCGACGCTCATACCAAACGCATCTTTGGCAGTAGTCGAAGTTGCCAGAGCCGGACATAATCCAATCATGAGAATCAAGATAGGATTTTCAAGGATAATGCCGTTAAACAGATACTGGAGCCGTTTTGATTTCTTATTTCTCATAATCTGATTCTGTGGCACCGGTAGTGGTGTCGATTTGTAAGTCTTGAACTGAATTTGTATCGCCATCTAAATTTGATTGAAACCGTTCAATGCCAGCCCTGATACCATTGATTACCGCATTAGACGAAATAGTTGATGCAGTGATTGCGTGAATCGTGCCGCCGTCTTTGACAAGTTGAATTTCTTTATACATTTTATTGTAAAATTGTTCGAGAAAACTCGTTTCTCGGATTTTGAATCCCAATCCTGGTGTTTCTTTTAATCCTTCCGCGGCTGAGGCAATATAGATTTTTCTGATAACAGTATCATTGCCCAGACCGACTAAAATCGGAATCGGTCCGGCATAACCTTGCCAAGCAGTGCGAAAAACAATACCGATTTGCTGATTATCTTTATCAAACCCAAGCCAGAGCGTATCATCAATAGTTTCTCTAAAACTGACCGCTTCGGGTAAAACCTGGGAGAGTTGTTTTTGAATACCATCCTGTTTCTGTTTTTCAATCTGAATTTTGGTTACCGTATAAACCCGGGATAAAAGTCCTGCTGCAATCAGACAGACGATAAATAGAGATATTGCCATCCAGGATAATGATTTCATTGCTTTTTAGTTTCTCCGAAAATTTTTGGTCTGGTGTAGCGGTCGATTAACGGCGTTGCGACATTCATTAATAAGATCGAATACGAGACACCTTCAGGATAACCACCCCATAAACGGATTAACATAGTAAGAACACCACAGCCAATCCCGAATATCCATTTACCTTGAGTCGTAAGTGGTGAGGTGACATAGTCAGTTGCCATAAACAAGGCACCGAGCATGAGACCGCCAGAAAAGATATGAAACAGGGGAGAGAGCTTGGTTGGTAAGATTAATGACAAGAGTGCGACCGTACCAATATAAGCGAGTGGAATTCGATAATTGACAAAACCGCGGATTAAAAGATAAATCGCACCGATAAGCAACAAGACCGCTGATGTTTCACCAAGACAGCCACCGACATTGCCAAGCATAAGGTTTTTCAGCACAGGCCAGGAATTAAGATTCTGGATTACCGAGATGTCCGGGATTGTTTTAATAAGAGAAAGCGGGGTTGCCTGAGTTACGGCATCATAACCAGCCAGAAAACCGGATTGGGGCGGGAGCCAGTTTGCAGTTATTAACTGGGGCCAGGAGATGACTAAAAATGCCCGGGCAGCTAAAGCCGGGTTGACAAAGTTATAACCGAGCCCGCCAAAAATCTGTTTCACAATAATGATGGCAAAAGCAGAGCCGATAATCGGAATCCATAAAGGCACACCAGGCGGCAAGTTAAACGCAACCAGCATGCCAGTGATTACGGCACTGCCATCAGTAACCGTAATTCTGCGGCCGAATAATTTTTGAGTCACTAATTCAAATCCGAGTGCGGAGACGATTGCCAGACCATTTATGAGCAGTGCCCGGTACCCGAAAAAATAGACCGAGCCGATTAGAGCCGGTATCAGAGCAATCACGACACTCCACATAATGGTCTGGATTGAGATGCGCGAACGAAGATGCGGGGAGACTGATACATATAATTCTTTATGCATTATATGTTTCTGAGTATTTAACATATTTATTTAATCGAATAGCTCATGTTCGCTCTTCTAAGGCACGGATTTCCCGTTTTGCATAGATAAATGAATGAACCAGTTTGATTTTCGCCGGACACTCATAAGCACAACAACCGCATTCGATACAGTCCAGCAGATTATATTGTTTTGTTTTAGTAAAATCTTTTTTACGGATGAAATTATTTAGTTCACAGGGCAGGAGATTCATCGGACAGACTTCAATACAGCGGGCACAGCGGATACAAGGCCCTTCAGGTTCGATTTTGGTTTCTTGCTCGGTCATGACAATAATCCCAGAAGTGCCTTTGATTGTGGGCAGTTCGTCATTATACTGGGCAATGCCCATCATCGGACCGCCGAAAATTATCTTGGCAGGTTGAGCAGTATAGCCGCCGCAGAAATTTATTAAATCGTAGACCGGGGTGCCAAGCCGAACCCATAAGTTTCTCGGTTCTTTGATTGCCGAACCAGTTACGGTAACCAGACGCTCGACTAATGGCTTGTTATATCGGCACGCTTCATAAATGGCATTCACGGTGCCGACATTATGCACAACCACACCAACATCAAAGGGCAGTTTTCCAGCCGGTACGGTTCGATTTAACAGGGCTTTGATTAACTGTTTTTCCGCACCCAGCGGATATTTAGTTCTGAGCTGAACTACTGTGTATTCTTTGTTCGGTGATACGGCTTCAGTCATAATCAGAACTGCATCTGGTTTATTGTCTTCAATCGCAATGATGACCTTTTGGACATCCAGTATTTTGGCAATGATTTTAATACCTTCATAGATTTGTGCCGCTCTTTCCAGCATAAGCTGGTGGTCAGCCGTAATGTATGGTTCGCATTCACAACCATTGATGATTAGAGTATCAATCGGTTTGTCCTGGGGTGGTGATAGTTTGACATGAGTCGGAAACGCAGCGCCGCCAAGACCGACAATACCAGCATCGTGAATAATCTGAATCAGTTCCTGTTTGGTAAAATTACTATAATCGCGCTCTTTGACGCTGGGTTCCCAGATATCCTGGCCATCTGATTCAATAACGCAGGTAAGGGTTCGTTTCGGTAAAACTGGGTGGTCGATTTCTTCGAGTTGCACGACTTTACCGGAAATTGATGCATGGGTCGGCACTGAGATATAACCCTGGGCTTCGCCGATTTTAGTGCCGACTTTAACATAATCACCGACTTTGACAACGGGTTGGGTACGGATACCGGTATGCTGAATATAGGGACGCCAGACTTTTTTCGGAATCGGTGCTTTGTCCGTATATTTATGAGCAGATAAAGATTTAAACTCAGGCGGCTGCATTCCGCCTTTAAATCCAAAGGTCTTTTGTTTTTTTCCCATAAATTATGATATTTTCTAATTTTATTCGAATTATTAAAAATGTCAACATTAATCCTCAATATTAAACAGTCTGATAAACTTTTGCAGGGGCAGGGTATTTACTACATCTGCTTTTTCAAGCCAGGCTCGGCGGGCAACACCAATGCCAAAACGCATCCAGTATAAATCATTTATTTCATGAGCATCAGTACTGATGGCGAGCTTAATTCCCATTTCTTTTGCTTTTCTTGCCCAGATATCATTTAAATCAAGCCGGTCTGGATAAGCATTTATTTCCATTATCTTATGATATTTTGCCGCATGCTCTAATACTTTTTCCAAATCAATATCATATCCTGCGCGTCTTGAAATCAATCGTCCAGTCGGGTGCGCTATTATATTAACATAAGGATTTTCAATTGCATCACAGATGCGCTGGGTTACATTCTGTTTAAACCCTTGATGAATTGACGCGACAACAATGTCCATCTGTTTTAAAATTTTATCCGGAAAATCAAGTTTTCCATTCACCAAAATATCAACTTCATTAGCCTTTAGGATTTTAATACCTTTGAGCTTTAATTGAACTTTTGATATTTCATCCCATTGCTTTTTTAATTTATATTCGTTTAGACCGCCAGCATAAGATGCGGTCCTGGAATGGTCAGTTATTGCAATATATTCATAACCCAGTTTAATCGCAGCTTTTGCCATCTGTTCGATTGTATTAACACCATCAGAATAAGTAGTATGCATCTGCAAATCACCTTTAATATCATGATAATTGATTAGTTTGGGCAATCGTTTTTCGAGTGCTGCCTGGACTTCACCCCGGTCTTCTCTTAATTCAGGCGCAAAACAAGGTAATCCCAAAGCTTGATAAACTCCGGTTTCAGTTTTGCCGGCAATTCTTTTCCTGCCTTTATAGACACCATATTCAGAAACTTTTAAGCCTTTTTCTTTAGCAAGACTGCGAATCCGGATATTGTGTTCTTTAGAGCCAGTAAAATATTGCAATGCCGCGCCATAAGAATTCTTATCAACGATTCTTATGTCGACTTGTAAAGTGTGTTCATCAGTTTGTATCATGACCGAACCTTTGGTATCACCAGACGCAAGAATTTGTATGACACCAGGCAATTTAACGAAATAATCAACAATCTTTTTTCCATTTTTACCGGCAACCAGAATATCAATATCACCAATCGTTTCTTTCATGCGACGCAGCGAACCAGATGCATTGATATCAGTAAGACCAGGTGCTTTTTTCAGATAAGTGATAACCTGTTCTGAGATTTGCAGAGCAATATTTATCGGGATTCTTGCCCGGGCTTGTTCAAACAACTGGATGCCTTTGCTGATATTATCAACTTTTTTCTCACCCATCCGGAATTGATTTGCCAAAGAGCCATTAGCAATGACTTTTTTCAAATCGGTAAGATTTCTGACATTGAGTTTGTCATAAGCAAGACGCAGAGTTTTAGGTCCTAAATTCTGGACATTTAACAGGTCGAGCAGGTCTTTGGATATATCTGACATGGCTTGGTCCAGTTTCTTCATTTTACCAGTAGTCAGGTATTCATTAATCTTTTTAGCAATGCCTTCACCAATACCAGGAATTGCTCGTAACTTGTCTTGTTGGTCTAATAGTTCAATATCATCGGTTAGCTCTTCGATAATCCGCGCCGCTTTACGATAGGCAAGGACACGAAAGAACATCTCGCCTTTAAATTCCAGAGCATCGGCAATCCGGCCAAAAATAGTAGCGATTTCTTTATTTTTCATTACAAGCAGCCACGGATATACACAGATAAATACAAAATAAATTCTGCATCATTTTTATTTTTCATATGTGTTTTTAATTTTTAATTTTTAATTTTTAATTTTCTATTCGCATACCCCAGTTGCCTTGCCTGACTTCGCCAATAACGATTGATTTGAAAACATATTTTAAAATTTTATCCACATTCTTAGGTCGTGCGAATAGAACCATTCCAATGCCCATATTAAATACTTTATACATTTCCGGTTCACTTACCTTTCCGTATTTTTGCATTATCTTAAATATTGGTGGTACTTGCCAAGTGCTTTTATTGATAATACAGGACAAGTTTTTGGGTAAGAGCCGTTCAACGTTTTCATAAAATCCGCCACCGGTAATATGTGCAATGCCTGAAACATAGGGGAGAAGCGGATAGACTTGTTTAAAATATGACTTATGAGTTTGTAAAAGTGCCTGGCCCAGAGTAGTTTTTAATCCGGGCAGGCGTGAATTGACAGTAAACTTGTTATCTTTGAAAAATATTTTACGGGCTAAAGAATAACCATTAGTATGCAAACCAGAGGACGGGATACCAATCAATTTATCACCAACGCTAATTTCTTTACCGTCGATGATTTTATCTTTGTCAACAATCCCGACAATGAATCCAGCCAGATCATATTCATTCGGTTTGTACATATCTGGCATCATCGCAGTTTCACCGCCAATCAGAGCACATTCATTATTCTTACAGCCTTTTGCAAGTCCTGTAATCACCTGTTCGATAACACCCGACTTAACTTTGGTATAAGCAATATAATCTAAGAAAAATAATGGTCTGGCGCCTAAAGTAAGACTATCATTGACACAGTGATTGACAAGATCTTCGCCGACCGTATCGTGTTTGTTCATCATAGAGGCGATATTCAGTTTAGTGCCGACACCATCACAACTTGCGACTAAAACTACTTTCTGCTTACCGCTATCTGCTGACCGCTTTAATTCGTACAATCCGCCGAACAGACCGATTTGGGATAATACCTGCGGCGTAAAAGTCTTTTTGACCAAAGATTTGATATCGGATTTGATTTTTGTGGTTTGTGAGATATCAACACCGGATTTTTGATATGCTCTGGCAATTACTGGTTTATTCATACAATCAATGTAATCAAGATAAGATTAATTGTCAAGTCTGATTGAAGTTCTCGTATTTTGTTACAATTTCCGAATGGCAATGCATATGCCGTGGTCGGTTATGGAATCGGTTATGAAAGCAAAAACCATTCTGGATATGAGGGCGGTTATCTGCCCGAATATATGCGATAATTGTTAAGATGTTTAATAAGCTATTTTGTGCGACGATTCGTGTTAAGATTTCAAAGTAGAATTGTATTCAAATTTGTATTTAATTGAATTATTCAATGCGATACTATGGACTTGCTTATACACTTACTCATATCTGAAATCGACTCAGGGGGCGGTACCATCATTTTGAGGAATTTTGAATTAAGAATATGGAATTTAGAAGGTTAGAGAGAATTTTCGGCTGACAAAAATATTAGTTTAAACTAATGTTGTTGGATGTCTTAGAGAAGAAACAAAGCAACATCCTTATTTGGGTGTTTATAATCTTAGTCTGTTATTCCTGCGAGGCTTGTCCTCGGACTTAATCGAGGAGCAGGAATCCAGTTTATTAGTATATCAAATATCAAATATCAAAATGCAAAATGAAAAATCAAAATTGTATTTATTGTCATTACGAAGGAATGAAATGACTGAACTAATCTTTAATCTTTTTCTGTATTTTAATGTCGAAAGTGCCTGATTCCGGTAAAGAGCAGTGCAATATTGTTTTCATTTGCGGCCTGCATGACTTGTTTATCACCAAGCGAACCACCGGGTTCGACAATTGCTTTAATGCCGTTCTGAGCCGCTAAATCTACAGAATCGCGGAACGGGAAGAATCCGTCAGATGCCATTACTGCGCCGTCTAATTTTCCCTGTGCTTTTCTGATAGCTATTTCAGCTGAGTCAACCCGTGAAGTCTGCCCGCCGCCAATACCGATTGTTGTTTTGTTTTTACTCAAGACAATCGCATTGGATTTAACAAATTTCGTAACTTTCCAGGCAAATTCCAGTTCAGCTAATTCATAAGGAGTCGGCTGGCGATTAGACATAACTTTCCAGTCTTTAGTATCTTCTTTTATCGTATCTTTATCCTGCATCAGAATACCGCCCAGACAATTACGAATCAACATTTTACTGGTCTGACCGGTATATTCTATAACCCGTAAGTTTTTCTTACTTTTTAAAACTGCCAAAGCTTCTGGAGTAAAAGACGGCGCGATGATGACTTCCAGGAATATTTTAGTCATTTCTTGAGCAGTCTCTTGGTCAACTGTTCGGTTGAATGCAACAATACCGCCAAATGCTGATTTTGAATCAGATTCGAGCGCTTTCAGATAAGCATCTTTCATAGTCTCGGCACAAGCAACACCACACGGACTGTTATGTTTGACAATGGCACAGGTCAGGTCAGTAAAATCTTCGACAATCGACAAAACTGCTTCCACATCCAGGAGATTATTATAAGATATTTCTTTGCCCTGCAGTTGTTTCATATTGAAGTTGGAAAACGGGTCAGTATAATAGAATGCTTTCTGATGCGGATTTTCACCATATCGCAAGGGCATTGATTTAAGATAAGTTTTTGTATAATATTCGGCAAAATCAACAGACTGGAATTGATTGTAAAAATATTCCTGAATAACACTGTCGTAATGAGCAACAATTTCAAATGCTTTAAGTGCCAGTAATTGCCGGGTTTCAATCGTGATTTCTTTTTTCTCTTTGAGTTCATTTATTATCATAGGATAAAACTTTTTATCGGGCACGACTGCAACATGGGCATAGTTTTTGGCACCGGCACGAAGCAGTGTGACCCCGCCAATATCGACCATTTCGACCATCTGCTCAAGAGTTAGATTTTTCTTGAGCGATTCTTCGAATGGATAGAGATTACAGACAACGATATCAATCGGTTCGACCGCATTGTCCTTGCGAAACGAGAGAATACCGCCAGCAATTTTCGGGTGCAGGGTTTTGACTCGACCGCCTAAAATCTCCTCGGCATCGGTAAATTTAGATACTTCGACAATCGGGATGCCGGCTTGCTTTAACATATCGGCAGTTTTTGAAGTAGCGAGGATTTCAATCTTGTGTTCGGTTAAGACCTTGGCTAAATCAACAATTCCTTCTTTATCATAAACACTGATAATTGCCCTTATTGGTTTCATTTATGCTCCATACTTCTTTAATTTCAAACTATTGGCTAATAATAATTGCATAACTTTAGTTTGCGGAAAATTGCCGAGATTTCCCTGAGCGCAGGATTTTTCAGAAAATTTATTAATGTTATCCTGACGGCAATATTCTGAATGGAGTAAAAATGGATTGGGATGCCAGGAATGACCTTTTAACACTGCCGGAGTCGAATGGTCTGATGTTATTGCCAATACATCGAAATTGAGTTTTTGGATATCGGGTAAAAGCGCATCAAATTTCTCAATTAATTTGACTTTACCTGAAAAATCACCGTCTTCACCTTTCATATCGACTTCTTTGAAATGGAGATAGAAGAAATTATATTCGGAATAATTTTTTGCGAGGGTTTCGATTTCAGACTCCCAGGTTTCTGAACAATCCAATATATCCATACCGACTAACTTGGCAATACCTTTGTACATCGGATAAGTCGCGATTACGGCAGGTTTGATATTATATAATTCAGACATTGGTTTAAGATTGGGATGATGAGCAAAGCCGCGCATCAGAAAATAGTTTGCTTGCGGTTCATCTTCGATGATTTGGGCAGCGGTTTGGATAAATTTATTGACGATTTCCGTGCTGCGTATTGCATCATTTTTCAATGGCGAGACCGGCACCGGAGGTTTATCGTCTTTTTGCGGGTCAGATTCAGTTATATTAGATGAAAGATCTTTACCACGAAAAACAATGACAAATCGGTGTTCTTTGCCAGGATGGATAATTATTTCAACATCATCAATTTTTTTTATTTGCGAAGAAAGTTTATCACAAAGCCGTTGATTCTTTTGAGTCGGAATTCGACCGGCCCGGCGGTCGGTAATAATTCCATTTTTTATCGTCGCAAAATTAGCACGGACACACAAATCGTCAGGGTTAATATCATGACCGACGCCGACTGCTTCGAGTACACCCCGACCAATTTGATATTGGACCGGGTCATAACCGAACAGCGCAAGATGTGCAGGTCCGGAACCTGGCGTAATTCCAATATCAACCGGTGTTGTTAGACCGAGACTGCTCATTGATGCTAATTTATCGAGATGCGGAGTAAGGGCGGTTTCGAGTTCGGTTTTACTATTTATGGGCAATCCGCCAAGCCCGTCAATTACAATTAAGAGTATTTTTTTGTCATTGTTTATGATACAAGACTGCATAATATCCATACACAATTTTGAGGATAATTTAAGAAAAGTCAAGGGTAATATTGACATTCCGCTTTTTATGAGTAAAATCAATTTATGACAAACCGAGTATTAAAACTACGACTTTACACAGAGAAAACTTGTGTAGGTTGTGGCTTTAGAAAGTGTAGGAGGATATAATGCCTTTACCAAAACGGCGACATTCGAAACAACGGGGACGCAAACGACGCACCCACTGGAAACTTACAGAACCGAATATTGTGGAATGTCCACATTGTCACAAGAGCAAATTACCGCATCGGGTGTGTCCGAGCTGCGGTTATTATAATGGCGAAGAAGTCTTAGTTGTCAAGAAAAAAGATAAGAAGTAATCTATTCAAAATAGAGTCCTAACAACATGAGAATCGCCCTGGATGCAATGGGCAGTGACAAGGCACCGAAGCCCGAAATCAAAGGCATGCAGGAAGCATTGCATGAGTTTAGTGATTTGGGAATCAGTCTGATTGGTAAAATAGATTTGCTGAATAACGCAAACTCTCTAACCGAATCATCACGACTTGAAATTATCGACACTAATGAAGTAATCGGTATGCATGAAGCCCCAAGCGAGGCATTAAGACTGAAACGGAATTCATCGATTGCATTAGCGATAAATCTTTTAAAAGAAAAGAGAGCCGATGCCATGGTCAGCGCTGGAAATACCGGTGCGATAATGGCATTTGCGATGTCGTATCTCGGCACGGTTGCTGGTATTGACCGACCAGCTTTAGCAGCGATTTTTCCGAATCTGAAAGGCAGTACTTTTGTGATCGATATTGGTGCGAATGTGAATGTGAAACCGATTAATCTGTATCAGTTTGCCGTGATGGGTTCGATTACGGCAAGTTTTATGTTTAAGAAAGCAAATCCGACAGTTGGGCTTTTAAATATCGGGCAGGAAGAAAAAAAAGGTACTGAGATTACCCAATCCGCATATAAACTACTGCAGCAAAGCGACCTTAATTTTGTCGGTAATGTTGAAGGTTATGATGTCTTACGGGGCTCATGTGATGTGATTGTCTGCGACGGCTTTGTCGGTAATGTGGTGTTAAAATTCGGCGAAGGAATGGCCGAAATCGTATCAGAAATGCTTGAAGAATATCTTGCATCAGCATCCAAATACAGAGTGCGGCGCTGGCTGTCAAAACCGGTCCTGAGCGAGTTTATCTCAAGAATGAGTTATGAAGAATATGGCGGTGCTCTATTATTGGGTGTAAACGGGACCGTGGTCATTGGACATGGTCGCTCATCGTCAAAGGCACTGAAAAATGCAATCAAAACTGCAATCTGTGCAGTACAAGGCAAAACTCTCGAACATATTGCGGAGAAATTTCAGGTAAAATGAAAAAAAATAGAATTATTCAAATGATAATTTGTATTATCTCTTTTGTTTTGTTGTCGTGTGATAAGACGCCGGTCGGATACAATGAACTGGAGCGAGATATCTCAGAAGCAACCTTTATCGAGCTCAGAACAAATGAACGATACTGTTATGGTAAATACATTCCATTAGGTGTTGCCAGTAATATGGTATTGGGTAAAAATGATAATTATGAGGCACGGATTCTGATGCAGTTTCCATTAGGAGATTCTTTATTGGATTCGGTGCAAACGGTAAAATTAATATTGTATCCGAAAGTTCACAAAGATATCGGGTTTAAAATTCATCCGGTCATAAAATCGAGCGAATGGCGGCAAAGTTTTGCAACCTGGATTCGAATGGATGAAAATGTACCCTGGCTTACTGATGGCGGTGATTATTATCCGACCGTCCTGGCAGAAACCACTTTGACTCAGGACAGCATTGTGATTGAACTACCACGAAATAAACTCGATACCCTGGTCAATCACGCTAATGGAATAATCTTGATTCCTGATAATACGGTATCTGATTTTGCTCTGATACATTCTCGGGAAAAAGTTCCCAAGATTACTTATCAATATTATAATTCTACAGCTATATATACATTCAGCGCTTCGGAAAGATGTCATATTCTTGATACCACCAACCTTGATTTAGGCATGTTCGATTACTGGGTTGGCAGCGGTTTTACCTATCGGACACTTCTAAGATTTCCAGTTAAAGAGTCTTTACCAGCCAATGTCACGATTGCCTATGCTGAACTGTTATTACCAGTTGCACATGAGTTTTCCATACTCGATACAATGCAGGTCGGAGTGAAAAAAATACTTGATTCATTGCCATTCGGAATGTCAACCCGGTTTGCCGATTATTTTTGGGCACGGGCAGATTATGTTTTAAGAACTGACAGTCTGATTGTGATTGATGTCCGTAATATTGTTCAGTTCTGGAATAAATTTAACGGTACGCAAAATCGACCAGATTCGTGTTATGGTATCTTAGTATCTAATTATCCAGAAGAATATGGACTGAGCCGATTACAACTGAAAACATCGGCACCAGGCATACGATTGAAAATCGGCTATATTAATCCACCTAAAGGGCGGTTCTGATGAAGATTCAAAGATTGATTCGATTTTCCCTAATCAGTGTTTTTATCTCAATGTCTTTTATCTTCGGGCAATCATTTTTCTCAATGAAAGGTTTTGGCGAGGAGATATTGTTTACTGATGGGTATGCTGCTGGTCTGGGTGGACTGACAAGCCTGAGTAATGAAAATCCGGCATTTCCACTAATACTGAATAAGACCGAATTTAGGGCAACTGTTTTAGGTAATTTTGTGTATGGACAGCAGGCTGGACAAGCGCGAATGGCGCAGAGCATCCGACCTTTAACCGTGAACGGTAAATTCCCTTTGCCTTATAAATTCAGTTTTGGTTTTAGATTGTCAGAATTGTTTAATCAGAATTTTGATGTCTATTCAGATTCAATCCAGGTTGCTAATTATTGGACCCGGCGGCATATTATTGGCAAAGGTGGAATCTATGGTCTTTCTGCACAAGTAGGAAAACACTTGTTCGATGACAAACTTTCGTTTGGATTTGAATATACGAAAATTATCGGTCAGGAACTGGAACAGTGGAATTTTGAAGTTTTCCAGGGTTCGTATCTGACCTCAGATACGGTCGAGATTCTATATTCAGCACACAGACTTGGTGCCGGTCTGGTTACTCACCTGTCATATTTTACAATCGGGTTAAGGTTCGAGGATTTTTTACCAGGTACAATCGACCAGAAAGTCATCAGTCATAACTCGATTGTGGATTCAGCGAGTGGCATCAAACTTAACTTACCAAATAGTATTGGATTAGGGTTAAGTTTTGATAAGATTACTCAAACTATATTATATGCTGATTTATTTTATCGCAACTGGAGCACGACCACGCTTAACGATACCGTAATCACCCAATATGTTAATAGTATGAAGATATCTTTAGGGGCAGAATATTATCTTAAAGAAAATTTACCATTAAGACTCGGCATTCGTTATTACCAGTCATATCTTGCAGATATAACCGGCAAAAATATTACCGAATATGCATTCACTATGGGAAGCAGGATACCAATTGTTAATTTTGGCGGATTTGACTATTCACTGGAATTGATACAAAGACAGGGACGAGAACTTAAAGAAACTATTGCGAGACTGAATTTTAGTCTTGCTTATGAAGAAGCATGGAAAAAACGGACTCGACGCTGGGGTTATTAAGCAGGGAGCAGGGAGTGGTCAAGAACTCCTCTCTTCTCACACCTCTCTATCTTCTGAATTTTATCTTAAATATAAGATCTTTCCGAGTTTGGTTTCTTGTTCAGTTATAATACGGTACAAATAAGTACCATAAGATAGTTTCTGGTCTTGTTCGTTTCGGAAATTCCATTGTAGATTATGCTGACCATTGGTTAAATAACCTTTGATTAGGGTTTTTACCTTTTGTCCAGCCGGGTTATAAATATCTATTTTGACATTGCCGGGTCGGTCAATATTAATAATAAAGTTAACACGGTTATTGGTTGGACTCGGATAAATCCTGAATGATGACAGAATATACGGACTGCTCGGTTCTGCAACAAAAACTTCGGGTTTGACACAAAAAGTGTAGGAATGAAGCGGGGCGTGATTGGGCGAGTTGCGCAGCATATTTTGTGAGTTTTGAACAGTTATATAATATTGAACAGTATCACCTATGTTTTGCGCGGGTATGTAACCGGCAAAAACTCCTGGCGTATCGGTTACGGCAATAAACGGCAGAATTTTGACGGTCGTGTCACTGTTAACCTGATATTTGATAAAACAGGACTCAGGTATTAAACTGCTCGAGCTGATGATTTGTGCCCGAATCCGATACGGATTAATCGTATCATTTGTGTCGGTTAGATAGCGGTGTTTGATATGTATAAACTGTGATTTGGGAATCTGCATGGTTATACAGTGTATGGCACCACCCGAGCCAGACATTGCTGCGCAATTGATACCGACAATCTGATGACCGGGTAAGATGTTCTGGTAAAGTGCCAGCGCTGCGGCGTCTTCGGGCAAACCCCAGGTCGGAACCAATACTTTATTATTGACAAATAATGAGTTTAAATAAGTCGGCGGTGCGTTCGATGTTGACCACGGCATTGGAATGCGCACAATCCGATAATTAATTCCTTCCCGATTTTTAACCCGGGACAGAGAATCAGCATTCTGATTTAATAAGGTATGATTAGAGTGACCTGGTGCATATTCACCGACCATGATTAAAGTATCGTTCAGTATTTTGGTCCATAAGTCAATATGACCAGTATATTCAATGTTGATTCTTGGCACGACCACAAACTTATCCAGACCGCTGTAGAGCCGTATTAATGAATCGACCTGGCGCTGGGTGTATGAAGAGTTTTCCGAAAAAATCAGATTCGAGGCAAAACCAGTGCCCAGACCATCGACCATATAATTTCCACCCGGATGAGTTATTGGTGAATTGTACACTGGTATTGACCAGGTTCGACCAATCAATCGGGAGATCGTGTCATCAGCCGGTCTGGGTCGATTGTAAATAAAATCGACCATACCTTCAGTATTGTTCTGATTTCGGACAAACCATGGTCCATAATCCCGAATCCAGATTGAATTATAAGGCCAGACATAGAAAACGATTGAATCAAAAGGGACACCATTGGTGGCTAAATAGTTTTTAATATTAATCGTATCTGAAGCGGTTGAAATGATGTAACATTTGGACACTTGCGCGACTTCGCGAACAATTTCCCGGAAAATCGGACGATAGGAGGACTGGCTATAAATCCAGGTAATAAAGACTCCGCGGACAGGTTCAAATTCAGCCGGCGTTTCAACCCAACCTTCAGGCGGTGCGGTCGGTACATAATGTTTGCCTATCTCATCAATGCGTAATTCTTCTTGGGGTGTCATCCACTGCGGCAAAAAAGTATTTTCTGGCGCACTTACAAGCAAGGTTAAACAAAGTAATATTGTCATAGATTATTCGTTCTTTTTTGCCACGAATTAACACGAATCCACACTAATTCTTTTTTTAATTTTCTTGAGACTTTATTCGTGTTCATTAGTGTCCATTCGTGGTTTATCATCTTAATATTAAATCCTTAACGGCTCAAGATTAATTTTTTTGTATAGTTTTTTTCTGATGTGTGTAAAGATAAGAAATAAATTCCTTCAGGTACATATCTGTTCAGTTCGTCTTTTGCATTCCAGGTGCAGGTATGAATGCCCTGATGCAATGTTTGATTGACAAGGGTTTTCACAACCGCACCAGAAGCATCGTAGATTTTTAAAGTTACCGGCATGGTTTGTGACAGCGAGAACGCAATGTGGGTGTGGTTGTGCGAGATTGGATTTGGTTTGACATTATTTATTGATGTTGTCGGTACAATGTTGTTTATGGTTTGTTCATAAATACCCGTAAACATATTTGTTAATCTGACTTTTTGGTCGTTAGATGGATTTTCGTCGTTAATCAGATTGGTTCTGAATTTTACCGTGCACAACTGACTGATAGTCGGAGTCCAGCTCATAAAATCAAGGGTTATGGTATCATGTGGAGTAAGGGCTGCGACCGTTTGTGTGTTGGCGTATTGTACGATTCCATTCGAACCGATAATCGAACAGGTAACAGTAAAATTGGTCTGGGTCAGGACACCGTAATTTTTGATTCTAGCTCGAGGAGTGATGGCAACGTTAACCGGGTGTGATGTATCTGGGGCAAGAATAAGATCAATGCCGACATCATTGGAGATGTTAACAAGGACAGTTGTGATTGCCGTGTCATTAGCACGAAACTGGTCAACTTCCAAGTCAGTATAAGCAAGTACCAGATAATTACCCGGTACAGATATCCATTCTGGAAAAGCGACCGTAATTGTATCGTTTGGCGCTAAAATTACATCTTCAACAACCTGGCTATAAATCGTGCCGATGTTCATTGCCACGACGAAAGTATCAAGCACACTGCCATAATTTTTAACTTTAACTTTGGGAATAACCGGCACGCTCGAATTGATCACGCCGGTTGGTTCGATGATTGATAAGATGCCGACATCATGATTGAGCGAACCATATCGAACCGAGATATTCTGTTCATAAGGAATAAAATTTTGAGCAGTTACCGTAACTGATATAGAACCGGTTGAATTGGGGTGAACGAAAAAGCTGATATTACCAGACGCATCTGTATATCCGTATTGATAAATTAAAGTGTCCATCATAATACAAACTAAAGCATTGGCAAGCGGTTGGGTTTGATTACGGACCGTAACATTAAAATTCTGGGGAATGGTTTGAATACTGGTATCATGCTGAACTGTCAATGTTCTGGGTCTGGTTGTCCATAAATTTAGTTCTGGGTCGCCAAAAAGATTCCATTCCCGATACCGGTCAGTGGTAAAATAAGGCGGACGGATAGAATCGATGACAAATTTAGCGCGTTTTGCTGCATCACCTAATTTATAAATTCGCTGGTTAAATACCGCATTAAAAAATGACTGGGTAACCGTGCCTCGTAATCTTGCCAAACCATTGCCATAGGTTGAAATCGTTGTGCCGAAAAATCCGACCGCACCTTTTGGATTGAGCACAGTTCCTGCATTCATAAACCGATCACCGAGATAATCAGTATAATATAAATCCATCGTCGCACAGGTTGCGGATACGATTATCGGCAGTTTAAAACCATTGGTCATATTATTGGGATTGACTTGCTGAAACGGGTTGTACCAGGTAGTTGTGGCAGTACCGCGATATAATACAAAAGTCCGACCATTGTTGATGGCATTCGTAACACTGGTTGAATTAGAACCGCGCAAACGGGATAAAGAATCAATATTAGTATAGCTAGCATTTATCCAGCACGAATGCGCATATCGAGCGTCATTCCAATAGACCGTGTCGGGATGAGTTGTACCGTCTTCACGCACAATCGTAGTGCTTTTTCGATACCAGGTCGTATCAGTGAGATAGGGGGTTCGTTCATAGCCAAGTGTTTTCGCGACATTAATACTGCATTGAAGAGCAGTGCCAACCGGAAAACGACCGATTGATATTTCCATCCGCATATCACCGGTTACATTACCATAGTAATCGTCATAAAGATTACTTTCGGCACGAAGATATGTCCCATTACCAACTAACAAAACATATTCAGGTCGCGGCGTCCAGGTGTTATAGGCATTAACAATATAGTTTTTAATAACAGAAATACTGGTTGGAGTGGCTCCGATTTCAGAGAGTTTGACGACTTTGGTCGGCATACCCTTTTTATGCTTCCAGCGAGCTAAGGGCTGTATCGCATTATAGAAATTATCATGAGTAATGATAAGATATTTAGCGCCTTGGGCAAAACACAAATTTATGATAATAAACAAATACAATAAAACAAATCTAATTTTCATTTAATACTCCCTATTTTAATAACTTTATAATTTTAATACTTAATTCGAAGAATGTCAACACCCCGCACCTATCCATAATATTGTATCAAAATAAATATTTGAGCCGTAGTTTATCTTCGCTGTATTTGAGAATAGATGCGGGGTGAATATAGATTAACGCTCGCCTCGATTCTACAATCGAGTCGAAGCGGGCAGATCTGAAATCTGCGCGTTCGAAGAACCCGCAAAGCGAATATCTGCGAAAATCTGCGTCCTGATGTAAGACCTGAATCTGATACTGGTTCAGATTGCGGTTATAATTGCGAACACCTTTCCTGCTTAGACCGCGGCTTTACTTCCGAATCCACAACTAATTTTCTGACTAAAACTTTGTCTTATTCTTTGTTACAATCCGAAATTGGATTGTTGTTTATATTGCTACGAGCAATCTAATCCCAATCCTAATCTAAACAGGTGTTTAACCAGCAATTTGAATTTTTAGCGATATTCTAAGGCAGCCCAGGGAGCTATACCATCAAAAGACCAGTTTTTAGTTTTAGTTGTTGGTTATTATTAAGATAAGAGAAAAATCGGCTTGATAAAGATATTAGTTATAACTAATATCTTACTATTACCTGATTTATTTTTATTGCTGACCGTTAAAGAGAGCTCGGAAAATTCGCGCTCTATTTGTTCAGTCTCTTAAATATAAATTGACTTTTCTTTTTTTCGGATTAGAATTTTATTATGTATAATTTTGACCTAAAAGCAATTTTTCCCGAAGATTTGGTTTTTATTGACGCGCAGACTAAATCGCGGGATGAGATATTTGCTTTTGTTGCTCAAAAGTTGAAAGAAAAAGAGTTAATCGGAGATGAGCCCGCCGTCGAGATTGTCAATTTATTAAAAACCCGCGAAGATATGACCTCGACCGGGATAGGAAAAGGCATTGCCGTGCCGCATATCACGCTCAAATCAGCCCGGCGAATTTTTGGCTGTGTCGTAAAAAGCGAACAGGGCATTGAATGGGATGCGATTGACGGCAAGCCGGTCAAATTAGCCGTGTTCTTGTTTGCACCAGACACCCATCGCCAGATATATCTGCAGATTCTGGCTGAAGTTGCCCAAATCCTGAACATACCCGAGTTGCTCAATAAGATTGTCAAAGCCAAAAAACCGAACCTGATTCGTCAATTGATAACCGAAGGATACCGCCCGAATTTTTTTGAAAAATACAGCCGGGCGATTTATTTTATCGGTGGTTTGATTTTGATTTTCCTGCTTGCCAAATTCGGTTTGGGTCATGTCAGATTACCCGAACTCGAGATTTACCAAAAACTGGATTATCTGAAATTCAACGAGCCGTACTGGATTAATAAAGAAATCATCTCAATGGTCTTGTTTTTCAGCATGGTCATTGGCACGCTTTTATTTTTCCGGTACCGGGTTGCGTTCGGTGCGGTCGCACTCAGTTTGTTATTGGTCTTTGGGGTGATGGATATCGAGACGACGGTCAAGTTTATGTCGATTCCGACGATTTTGTTTATAATTGCGGTGATGGTTTTAGTAAAATGGTTTGAAGCAAAAGGAATGTTTAAATTTTTAGTGGTAAAAGGACTAAAATACTTTTTCCATTCGCCTTTGCTTTTATTCGGCGCCTTGATGTTTTTCTCGGCAATTCTGGCCGGTTTGATTGATGAAGTTTCGGCAATTCTGATTACCTTTGGCATTGCGATTGAAATCTCGCGCTACACCAAAATCAGTATTGTACCGTTTCTCCTGGGATTGGTAATGGCAACTAATATAGGCAGTGCCATGACTTTAATCGGCAATCCGATTGGTATTTATCTTGCCTTTGCCGGGAAACTGACCTTTTTCGATTTTTTAAGAAACTCGACAATCATATCAGTGAGTACGGTAATACTGGTGATATTCATTATTCTGCTTTTTTACCGAAAGAAAATCGGCTCGGGTGTAAAAATCGACCGCAAGCAGATTGAAGATAAAATTGAGATTCCGGAAAAAAAAGAATTGGTGACCGCATCTATCGTATTTGCGGTTTTTGTCGTGTTAATTGTGTTTCATTCGTGGTTAGAACATTTACTACGAGTTGAAGAACGGACTGTACTTTTAGCGACCGTGCTTGCGATTGTCGGTTTTATTGTCTTGCGCGAAGAAGAGCGGGGACGGTATTTTATTGAAAAAGGACCGGACTGGTGGACCGTGCTCTATTTTATGTTTTTGTTTGCCAATGCCGCATGCCTGGAATATACAGGCGTGACGGCTAAACTGGCGCATCTCTTGGTGCAGGCAGCAAACGCAATGCCGTTCGGGTTTTTAGGCCCTTTAAAAGAGAGCGCCGGGATTATGACCTTGATGCTGTGGAGCTCGGGTATTTTATCCGGTTTTGTCGATAACCTGCCGATTGTTGCGGCGCTCGTGCCAGTGGTCAAAGATTTGACGACGCAGGGAATTACGGGTTCGAATATTTTCTGGTGGAGTCTTCTAATCGGCGGCTGTTTTGGCGGTAATCTGACCATGATTGGTTCGACCGCAAATTTAGTTGCCATTGGCGTGTATGAAAAATCATACCGGAAAAAGTTTTATTTTAAAGAGTGGATTAAAATCGGTTTTATTGTTACAATATTTTCATTAATAGTCGCCAACATCATTCTATTGGTAAAACTGCTGTTGGTGAAATAATATGACAAAACTTATCATAATTGTGATTGACGAGCAGACCAGTAATAAGAAAATTCTCAATTGGTTAGCCGGCAGTCATTATAAGATTGTGCTTATGGGTTTGCTCGGTTCTGATAAAAATACGGAACAAACGCATGACCGGACGAGCTGGCATGATTTATTCGTATGGCAGGAAGATTTTAACAAAGCGGGTTTTAATGTATCAATCAGCACGGAAAAAGGCTCGCTCTTTAATATCATCAGCACAATCCAGAGCCTGCAAACCGATTTGCTGGTTCTGCCCAAGTGTAAGTTTTTAAGTCTGGCTAATGATGAATACGAAGATTTTTTAGAACAGGTTTTATGTCCGGTGATGTTATATTAAATTACATTTAAAGAAAGGGTTTAAGAATGAATAAAAATCAGGAATTAATAAATTTAAGTGCGGATTATAGTGCCAATAATTATCATCCTTTGCCAGTCGTATTGTGCAGGGGACAGGGCATCTGGGTGTATGATGTCGAAGGCAAGAAATATTTGGATATGCTCTCATCTTATTCGGCATTAAATCAAGGTCATTGCCACCCGCAAATATTAGAAACGCTCACCCAGCAGGCAAAAAAATTAACTTTGACTTCACGCGCTTTCCATAATGACCAGTTTGGTTTGTTTTGCAAATATCTCTGCGAAATTACAAAGAAAGAAAAAGTATTACTTATGAATACCGGTGCTGAAGCAGTGGAGACCGCAATTAAGGCAGCCCGCAAATGGGGTTACTTGAAAAAGAAAGTCGCGCCAGACCAGGCAGAAATCATTGTCTGCGAGAATAATTTTCATGGCCGAACCACAACCGTTATCAGCTTTTCATCAGAAGAACAGTACAAGTTTGGGTTTGGTCCGCTGACACCCGGTTTTAAGATGATTCCTTATAATGATTTGGACGCTCTGCAAAAAGCAATCAATCCGAATACAGTCGGTTTTTTGTTCGAGCCGATTCAAGGCGAAGGCGGCGTGATTATTCCGAGTCCGGGTTATCTGACCACGGCAAAACAAATCTGTACCAAGGCAAATGTGCTTTTTATTGATGACGAAATCCAGACTGGCTTGGGCAGAACCGGCAAGCTGTTTGCCTACCAGTATGAAGATGTAGTGCCCGATATCCTGATTCTGGGTAAAGCATTAGGTGGTGGTTATTATCCGGTTTCAGCAATTTGTGCGGATAATGATATTATGGATGTATTTACACCTGGCGACCACGGTTCGACCTTTGGCGGTAATCCCCTGGCATGTGCTGTGGCTCATACCGCATTGCAGATAATAGTGAAAGAACAACTCGCTGACCAATCCGATGCGCTCGGTAATTATTTTATGAATAAATTGCGTTTAGTAAAATCGCCGCATGTCAAAGAAATTAGAGGTAAAGGTTTGTTAATTGGAGTTGAATTAAATAAAAAGGCGCGACCATTTTGCGAAGAGTTAATGCAAGAAAGCGTCTTAGCCAAAGAGACTCATACCTATGTGATTCGTTTTGCACCGCCGTTAATTATTGAAAAAGAAGATATTGACTGGGCATTAGCCAAGATTGAGAAAGTATTGCGATAAGTATGCGAATAGTTGTTGTCGGTGCAAATGGCATGCTCGGCACTGATTTATGTCGGTTGTTAAAAGAGCAGAAACTCGCACCAATCGAACTGGATTTGCCCAGATTTGACATTACTAATATTAATCAGGCAATCAATACAATACAATCGCAAAGACCAGATATGATAATCAATTTGGCTGCGTTTACTGATGTTGATGCTGCCGAACTTAAAAAAGCTGATGCCTATGCCGTGAATACCCAGGGCGCCTGGGCAGTCGCACTGGCAGCGCAGCAGTGCAAGGCAAAGTTAGTATATGTCAGCACTGATTATGTGTTTGACGGCACTAAAAAAGATACCTATATTGAGACCGACGCACCAAATCCGATTAATTATTATGGTCAGACCAAACTGCTTGGTGAAAAGACAGTAACGCAGCATCTCAAACACTATTTTATTGTGCGGACTTCGTGGTTGTTTGGCAAGCACGGTAAGAATTTTGTTAAAACTATGCTTAAACTCTGCCAGGAAAAAGAACTAATTGAAGTAGTCAATGACCAGGTCGGTTCACCAACCTATACCAGAGATTTAAGCTCATCAATTTTCAATCTAATCAGTTCTGATAAGTATGGTATTTATCATTTGACCAATACTGGAAAATGTTCCTGGTATGAATTTGCCTGTGAGATTGTAAAACAAGCCGGTTTAAATACCAGGGTCGTGCCAGTCAGTTCAGACAAGTTTGTGCGTAATGCCAGTCGCCCGGCTAATTCGGTCTTAGATAACAGCAAATATGAAAAGCACTTTAATGCAAGACTCCGTAATTGGCAGGATGCCTTGAAAGATTATCTAAGTGATACTATCAAAAATGTCTAAATACAAACAACCGAGTTTAGCCGTCGATATTATTATTGAGCAGGAAGGAAAAATCGTGCTGGTCAAGCGGAAAAACCCGCCATATGGCTGGGCATTGCCGGGTGGATTTGTCGAATATGGCGAGACCGTTGAACAAACCGCAGTGCGTGAAGCAAAAGAAGAGACCGGGCTTGATTTAGTTGATTTAAAGCAGTTTGGTGTTTATTCCAAACCAGACCGCGACCCGCGCGGACATACGATATCGGTTGTATTTACTGCTATTGGCAAAGGCAAACCCAGCGCAGCCGATGATGCGGCTGATATAGGTTTGTTCGCTCTCAATAATTTACCTCAAGAAGTCGTTTTTGACCACTATGATATAATTGATGATTATATCAGAGAGATGATAAAATAAGCTTAATTCGTGATAATTATTTTTCTGGTTTGATTTGTTTGGTCAAACTGGAAATGGACAAAATAGACGCCTTTGGCAACCTGTCGGCCATTATTATCAGTCTGATGCCATTGATACGAGTGGCTGCCTGATGTTAATTTCTGGTCAATCAGATTTTTGACAAGCTCACCGGTCTTGGCATAGATTTTGACTTTGACATGGCTCGGTTGTGCCAGATTAAAATTAACAGCCTGCGTCTTACCGGCAAAAGTCGGAATCTCGATTGTGTTAAGATTAAGATTCATTGATTGGTTGTCTTCTAAAATCACAGAACCTGCCTGTAATTGAACCGGCAGATAGGTAATTTGATTGGCAATAACCGGCAGATTATAATAAGTTTTCGTAAAATAACCAGGTTTGATTACCTGCACCGTATAATTGCCAGGGGATAAGATGCGGTAAAAGCGGCCATATAGAGAATCAGACAGTCGCGGTTGAATCGTATCAGGCGAGGCATATGCTTCAAGGATTCTTATTTCCGCGACCAGTGGCTGACCGGTTACTGAATCAATAACATGTCCGGTAATCTGGTGCTGGAACATTCGTTCCAGAAGATAGTATGCACCCCGGATGTTACGGGCACATAACGAGTCAATCAGGTTTGGGTCTGGGTAGTACCAGCGGCTCACTTCAATCGTATAAGCAAAAGTACCAATTGCATGATATAGCCAATTACGAGTCAGACCGCCTTCAGTGGCTCTACCAAAAATCGGTGAATAGGTATAACCGGCACCGATTTCACTGGGAATGCGTAAGGCAATGCTTTCGGCAATTGTTCTGATATGATTGAAATCAGGAGCTGGTGCATTACCCCAACGCCAGGGATAATAGACGGCTTCGCCATATTCCCATTGACGATGACTATGATAACAAATATCAAAGATAAATCTTTCCCGTTGAGCTAAATCACGGATCGCACGCGCTTCGTTTTCTGAAAACGGATATGGACCGCGATATTCACGGTGAGACGGGTCTGGTGAACCACCTAATCCCCAGAGAAAGTCATAATTGCGGTTTAAATCAACACCATCGCCAGAATCCCAATAACCATTAAGATTATTATCCCGGCAATTTTTTCGCCACAAGGTGTCAATAAGAGAACGGGTAATATAATGACCGTCCGGGTTAACTATCGGAACAATCCAGATTTCGCTGTTATTGACTGAATTAGTAACAAAGGAATCAGTCCCGTATTTGGTGACCAGGTCCCAGAGCATTGCCAGGCAGATTTCTACGCCAATAATTTCACAGGCATGATGCACACCATTATACAATATTCTCGGTTCATCTTCCTGGATTTGCGGATTGTCAGATACTTTCATAGCCAGAATCGGCAGATTAAAACCGGTCGAATATCCTAAAGTATGCAGGCGCGTAATATTCGGATAATTTACAGAAATATAAACCATCTCGTCAACCATTTGACCATAAGTGTGATAACGCGGGTCGAACGCATAGGAAGTACTGACAACGAAAAGCGTGATAAGCGTGATTGAGAAAAGACCGAGTTTATAAACAGATTTATGCATATTAGTAAATCACCATTTTACGGGTCTGTTTTTTACTGCCAGTCTCAAGGGCATAAAAATAGATTCCTTTGGGTACGGTTTGATTTTTATAGTCGGTCCGGTCCCAGGATATACCATAGTTTCCTTGTGCTTGGTATTCAGAAACCAGAGTTTTGATATGAGCACCGACAATATTGTAAACTTTTAACTGAACTCGTTCTGCCGCCGGCAGAGAATAACTGATGCGGGTTGAATTGCGGAACGGGTTTGGGGAGTTCTGGTGCAAGGAAAAACTGACAATATTAGTATTAACATTTTCCTGGACTGCAGCATAGGGTATGGTCGCGAATGAGAAGTATTGAACCGTCGAATAATTGTCTGCCGTGAGATGGAGAACGAAATCCAAAATCTGGTCTGTCGGATTAGCAACAACCTGGAAAATAAACGGGTCAGCTTGATTATTGACCGTACTCTGGGCAGAAATATTGCCAAAATACTTAACTGAATCAGTAATGACTGCGTTGCCGTCCAAACTGCGGATAGTCGCAACCACATTTTGAGCATTAACTGCGCTGTTATTGTACAGATAGGCGGTGAAATGAATTATTTTATTCGGTTCTGGCATACCATTGTTATTACCGCCAACAGAATCATTGATAACACCGTTATTAAGCGCCACCCAGGGACTGGTTAAGTTAGTCGGCGCAAGCGTGGTAAACTTGACTGCCCGACCTGAACTCAAAAATGCAGAAGTCGTAGCATAAACATTATTGCGCATATATTGGATGCCAATAGTCTGGGCGAGATTTTCAATACCGACCGTTACAAGTGAAAGCGGGTTAAAGGTCTGATAGATGAACTGGATTTCACCATTACCGGTTTGAGTCGGATAATATAACGGGTCATAGAGAATGGTCTGGAAAGTGTAACGATTATTGGTTTGATTATAGTATGCAACATCATAGAATTCGACAATCCAGCGGTGATTTTGGGCATCATAATACTGATAGATATTACCGGCAAGAGACGGGTCTAAATCACACCAGAGCGGGGCAATCATTGCGGCTGGACCTGAAGTATCTGGAATCGCGGTTGTATTGTTACCAAAACGGTAAGCAGTGCGTCCCATTGCTAAAAAGCCGTTTGAACAGACTGAGATTGAATCATAATCCTGTCCATAATATTTAAAAGTAAATGGCAATGGCAAAGTCGTGACCGCTGCATCCTGATTGGTTATCGCAGTGATAAGACTGCCTGGACCACCCGGTCCGATTTCAAACCAGTTATAAACCGGGGCGCGGCCCGACGCAGTATCAGTATCATCATAAGCCCAATAACCGTATGCATCAGGACCGGTCGGGTCTTGAGTCGAACCATTTTCAGAAGTGATTGTAAAATATACTGTATCGTGATACTGATAGGTACTGCCATAACCGGTCAGTAAAATAGAGAATTGTACCAGATAATTTCTTGGCAAAGCCGGACTGGCAATGATTGCAAACGGGTCATGAGAATTGAGTGCGGATGCATTGGTCGCAAGATTACCAAAGCTTCCTAATGAATCAGTTATCATAACATACGGATTTTGAGTGCGTAAAACTCCATGTACCTGAGTTAAATGCTCGCCGACATTAGTAATGTTTGTGACAATCTTAACTGCTTCGGCAGGACCGAGTTGGGAATTATTGTTGCCGCCAGGAGCCGGGTCGTTCACATATGACGAGTTAAAACTGATTTTACCGGCAAAGACAGTCAGATTGAATTGACGGTTCCATGACCGCGACTGGTCATCCTGAATAAAGAGTTCAAAATTGAGCGAATGGTTATTCGGGCAATTCGCATAAACCGTGAATCGGTAGGTGCCCTGGGAACTGGCACTTTGCCCGGCATTAATGGTTCCAAATTGGCAAACACTATCCTGCATAAAGACGAACGGGTCATTAGTTCGTAAGATTGCCTGCACACCATTAGCAGGAACTGTTCCGTCATTACTTAAGATAACTGATAACTGAATTTGTTCACCAGGATTAATTTTACCGTCATTATTACCGAGTCCATCGTTTATCGAACTCGAAACAAAATTGATATAGGGCTGATTTGCCGGTATGAAGCGGATCGTGTTTTCAAAAGGTATCTGATTGGGCGCGGTAACCGTGATGTCCATTATGCCGGATGATTGAGGATGAATCGGCAGGGTTACTGAACCTTGTGAATTTGTATAACCGAAACTATAGATTGTCGTATCTTTTTTAAGGCAGACCAGAGCATTGAACAGATTACCGCCAAAGGAATTTTGAACATTAACAGTTACCGAATTCTGGACTGACGATATGACTGAATCATAAATCACAATCATAGGTCTGGGCGTATCGGTCCAGAGTTGTAAGGTTGGGTCACCAAAAAGATTCCATTCTGAATAACGTGTAGTCGTATATCCTGATGGTTGAATAGAATCGAGAATAAACTTAGCCCGTTTCGCAGCATCACCCATCGCATAGGTTTTTTCATCAAATAATGCTTGATGAAATCCAGTCGTTACGGTCCCGCGCTGCACGGCTAAACCAGTACCAGAAGCGGTAACGGTTGAAGCAAAAAATCCGACCGCGCCTTTGGGAGTAGTCATATTGCCGGCATTCATAAAACGGTCTGCGGCATAACCGGTTGTTGATAAACTCATGGTTGCGCAAGTACCGGATATAATCACCGGCAATTTATAACCATTATTACAGTTATTCGGCTCGACCGCAAATGGAGACCACCAGTTAGAGGTAGATTGTCCCCGAAAAACAACATACGCTCTGCCATCAGTAATACCATTGACTACATTAGTACTGGTATGCCCGCGATTTTTTGATAACGAATCGACATGCACATAACCACTTCTTATCCATCGGGTAAAACAGAATCGCGCATTTTCCCAGTAATAAGTATCAGGATAAGTTGTTGGAGGATATGCACTGCCGTCTTCCCGGACAATGGTCATCCCTTTTCTGAACCATAAAGTATCAGTTAAATAAGGTGTTCGTTCATAGTTCAGTGTCTTATTAATAATATTACGAAGCTGGTCAATGTTTGAAGCCGGAAAACGGCCGACACTCAGTTCAATCCGGTAATCACCAGTCACATTAGCATAATAATCGTCAGATGAACCAGAATAAGGTACGACACCACCATGACCTGCAAGGAGAATATATTCAGGAGTTATGGTCCAGTTATTGTAAGCATTCGTTATATAACTCTTGATTTGCGATGCTGAACTGCCGGTAACTGATAAAGGTACGATAACCGTTTTCACACCTTTTTTCGTTTTCCAATCAGCAAATGACTGCAATTCACTAACAAAATTATCCGGAGCAATAATAAGAAATTTTGCACCGTTCTGAGCCAGTCCAATACTAACAATTGCGGTTATTATTAAAACTATTTTGATAAACCGATGTTTCATCTATTTAATACTCCTTATTTCTGAAATACGATGCGCTTAACAATATTTGTATTACCTTGCTTTACCGAAACAAAATAAACTCCGGGCGAGACCAATTTGCCAGCCGCATTAGTCCCATTCCATTTAATTACTTGTTTAGAATTTGGTATGGTTTTAACAAGACTGCCGTACACATCATAAATACTTATATCACGATACGCATAACTGTTATCCAAAATAAATCTTATTTCATTACGAAACGGATTTGGTGCGGCCTGGAAAGATATATTAGTAATCTGCGATAATGGATTGGTAACCATTTCTTCAATACCCGCCATATTGGCAAAATGCCAGTTAGCACCGCCATTATGAGTATACAGCACATAGCCATTACCAGCAATAAGACCGTGAAGCGTATCACCAAAATCAACATCAAACAGGGTTGTATCAATATAGCTCTGCTGCATTACCCAGGTATTACCGCTATTGGATGTATGCAGAATAGTGCCGTTTCGCCCGACTGCCCAGGCATGGGTCGAACCGATAAATTTCAAGCCCCGTAAATATTTTGCCTGGGTTGGAATCGTGACCGATTGCCAATTTAACCCGCCGTCCTGGGTTTTCATAATTACTGCGGACATAGTCCGGTCATTACCGCCCACAACCCAACCGTGTAAAGAATCTATGAAATGAATGTCAAAAAAATCGTAAATTGTATCTCTTCTTAGAAGTTGCCAGGTTAATGGATTGGCACCACCGTCAGTGGTGCGGGCAATATAACCCTGACCTTTGGTATACAGAGTTTCACCGGCAACCGCATCATATTCTGGATACCGGCCGGCACAAAACCAGCCGCGATTCTCATCAATAAAATGAATACCATAAATATCACAGGAATCCGCAGAAAACGGGGGATTGGGTAAAAACGCCTGATCCCAAGTCGAAAAACTATAAGTAGTTTCGCTGCCGCTGACAGTCTTGGCAACGATTGCTTCACCGCAGGCTGCCCAACCGACCGTATCATTGATAAAAAAGACCCGGGCTGCCCATTTTGACAATCCCATTGCCTGACGATACCAGTTTTGTCCAGCATTGGGAGTGTAAAAAATAAATCCTTCATTACCGCCAATCCAGCCCTTTTGACTGTTTAAGAAAAAGATATCAAAGAAATAACGGGGCGTGACAAAACTCTGGTCAACCCAGTTCAATCCGCAATCCGGTGAATATTTAACCAGACCAGTGTCTAAGGCAACGGCCCAGCCAGACTGCGTATTTGGAGCAACTGCAGTTCCCCGCCAATTTGCTGCCCAGCCGATTGAAATAAGCATGGTCAGTAGTAAGCATACTGACATGATTCTTTTTTCCATAATTGTTTTCTCCATTTTTTAATTAATGATTATTTTTACTTTTTTATTCAATACTTTACTGTTTTCGTCAATTGTCAAGATTGCAAAATAGACACCGGACGGCAATCTATTTCGCTGCCAAACCAGACGGTAATTACCAGGCATTTGCTCTTGCTGGGGGAGTAATCTTTCAATCATTTTTCCATTAACATCATATATATTTAGACTCACTCTACTCGAAAAGGATAGCGAATAATTTAAATAGGTCTGATTTTTTATCGGGTTGGGATACGCACTGAATTGAGCAGTCGGTATATATCTGTTTTCGATCGGATTAAAAATACCGGTAAATGTATCAGGCGGATTGGTCGTAAATTTTATTGCCCGGCCATGGTCAATTATGGCTGCCGCCGGCGGGTATTGGTTAGCAAAGGTATATTGGATGCCAATACTTTGACACGGACTTTCAATCCCGACCGTTGCATAGTTGTGACAATCGACTGATGCAGAATCGTCATTAAAAACCGTATGATACTGGAAAACAATCGGACCGTCGCCAGTCAAGGTTGGATAGAATTGAGGATTGTGTAAAATTGCCTGGAAAGTTTGCTGTTCAGCCGGATACGGATTACGAAATCCGTGCATATGATGAAGTCTTGACCACTGCACAATATAACGGTGATTGGCAGCATCATAATAGTAAAAAATACCGGACGAAGATAAAGTATCAGGATGAAAATAATCCCAGAACGGAGCGATTAAAGCAGCTGGTCCCATTGGTGACGGAATTGACCAGTTGTACATATCGATTACCCAACTTGAATCCATTGCCAGATAACCGTTTGAGGCAACCGAAATACGGTTATAATTTTGTCCGTAATACTTGAAAGTAAACGGTAAATAGACAGTGCGGATTGAATTGTTCGGCATTGGTATCTGGGTGCCACTGCCGCCAAAATTCGGGTCAATCTCAACCCAGGCATAAGTCGGGCATTCAGTATAACCGATATCAGTATTGTCGTAAGCCCAATAGCCATAACTGTCCGGACCTAATGGTGCGTTTGCCGAAACATTGCCGATGATGATTGGAAATTCGACAATCCGTTCATAATTGATACTGCGCAAGACTAATTGAAGATAGAACTTGCGTCCGAGACCAATTGCTGGTGAAGCATGGAGCGTAAAATAATCAGCCGTATTTTGCAGCGTTTCACCGATATTTAATGTTCCGTAATAACCGGTTGAATCCACTACCTGAATTGCATATGGATTAGCGCTGCGTAATACAGCCGATACATTGGCAATATTTTCCGCACCGCGGTTATAAATTTTTACGATTAAATTAGCGGTTTCACCCGGGTCTAAAATTCCATTATTACCGTCATTAATTGTATGACTTTTATATGTCAATTCTGCGGCCCGAACCGAACAGTTAAATCCGGCTTGCCAATTATTAGTTGCGCTGTTAATGGCTAATTGGAAATCTATCTTGTGGTTATTGGTACAATTCGGTGCGACCGTGAACTGATACGGCGAGCCAGCCAGAATTTGCCCGGGTGCGATATCGCCGTATGATTTGACTGAATCAGTAATTACAATATAAGGGTCATTGGCTCGAAGCGTGGCATTGGTATTATTGGCAATTTGTGAAATACCGTAATTTTTCAAAGATACGGTCAGATTATCTGATTGTCCGGCAACAATATTACCAGTATGGCTGTAATAACCGACATAAACCGGATTGCTTATTATCTGCACCTGACCCCGGTGCGGAATGAAATTTCGTTTGGTAACCGTGACAAACAGCGTATCCTGAGAACCGGTCGTAAAGTTGAACGCTGCGACACCTGATTCGTCAGTATATCCAACGACTTTCACTTCATTGGTTTTAACCAGAGATACCAAAGCACCGGCAATCGGCTGTGCGGAACTGTTTTGTACGGATACTGTAAGTTGAGAACTTCCGACTGACAGCTGTGTGGGATAAGAAACTTGAAACTGTTGCGGAACTTGACCGCCCCACATTGCCAGAGACGGGTCGCCTAATAAATTATAAGAGACAACATGAATTCGGACTTGTTCTGAATCAGAGGGAATCGGAAAGTTATTTAACATGCCGATTTTACCTTTAAACATAGCCGGACCGCAATTATAAATGTTCTCTTCAAAAATTGCCCAGTAGACAAAATAGGCATGACAATTATTATAACGGGTCGATGTCAATGGATAGGTCGGTCCGTAAAAAGCAATGCCTCCTTTGGGCACGGTCGGCGTACCGGCCAACAACCATGCTTCGCCAAAAGAACGGGTCGGATAAGCATTGTAATTACCGGTTGCACAATAAAAACTCGTTATGACCGGCAGTTTCCAGCCATTGGTCAGATTATACACATTAGGCGTTTTAAAATAAGGACGGTCCCAGCCTTCGCGATTACCCCAGCCCCGACCGCAGACATAAGTAACACCGCTGTTAATAATAGTATCGATAATGCCGACACCGCTTGAATTGGGCGGGTCAAAAACCGTATCAACCCGCTGGTAATTATGTTTTAACAACAGACTTCTTACCCAGCGGCTTGTTAATAAAGCGGTCCAGACCGGATTTCCTGATGCCTGATAAGAAGTTGCAACGACCAATCCTCGCCTGAACCAGTTTGTGGTATCCATATATGGGTTTTGTTCATAACCGAGAATTTTGGCAACCATCACGCCCAGTTCAGATGTGTTTGCTGCTGGTAAGCGGCCAACAAATAAATCCGGATATAAATCATTGCCTTCAACACAACTGTAGATATGGTCACCAATTGCATAAACTGCTGCGGCCGGTATTAAATTAACGGTTCCGACTAAAAGCACATACTCAATCTGGGGAAAGAGAGTATGGTAGGCTTGGTTAATATAATTTCGAAAATCAGTGACTGAAGAACCGATTTCTGAAGTCTTGGTAATGGTGACGGTCCAGCCTTTCTGATTTTTCCAGCGCGCCAAAGGCAAGACGCTATTATAAAGCGCATCCGCAACAATAATCAGATATCCCTGGGGCAGACCAATGTCATAAACCGGCAACCGATTTTCTTGATAGTTGAGCACTGTGCTCTGATATAACTGAGACCAGGCATGGGACATCTGACCGCTTTGGGTAAAAACCGGGAAGTCAAGTGAAGATTTAACCTTCAGTTCAACATTATGGTAATAGATTATTTTTTGAGAATTATGGTCATAGCGATATTGTCTGACCACGAGCGGGATAACTCGTAAATCGCGCATAATGCCGGGCTCGCCAAAATAAGCAACCGATTCATGATGCTGATTGGGGAGAGCGTCAAGCAGATCGGGGTTGTCGACCAAAATTAAACTTGAATCAATGCGCGTAATCTCCAATGTGAGATTGACATTATCAGGAATTGCTATCAATTTGGACTGGTAGAGAAAATGGCTTTGTGATTCGATAAGTTCATCAATAATGATATCAGTAAAATTCGGTTCAGATACAATGTCATCGGTAATGGTTGTTTTAACTTCAAATACATTGGGTGATTTACTGGTATATGAAAAATCAGTAAAAACACTGATTGGTATTTCAGATTGGACAAGATTATGAGCAGAAAGGAAACTGCCCATTATTATTAAAAATATTAAAGTATATCTGCTCATTAAATTATTCCTCATATTTAATCACTAAAAGACCCTGGTCCCGGTCTGCCACAAAAATAATATCATGGTCAGTAACAAAAACACTCCGGCAGTAGGATGATTTAACGGTTTCGATAAGACTTGGTTGAGTGATATCGCTAACATTAACAATAGCTAAACCAGCATCACCGCAGGCAACATAGGCAATACTGTCTTTGACAAATACGGATTGGGCATAACCGCTGAGATGTAGATTCGAAATAATATAATTGGCATAGGGGTCGGCAGCATTGATAATGACCAGTCCGCCCCGTCCATCAGCAACAAAACAGACGCTGTCCGCAAGAAAAACATGACGGGCATTGCTCGGCGTATCACAGGCATCGATTACAATCCGGGGATTGGATTTGATGTTCATGACATAGACTCCGAGCTGTTCGGCGGCAAGATAGGCAAATGAATCTTTGACCACAACACTGCGGATATTGGAAGGAAATCTGTATTGGCCTAATACATTAGGATAAGCCGGTTCAGTGACCTGGGCAACAATGAACTGTTCCCTGGCTGCGACATAGGCAAAATTAGTATCGGCCGCAAACACATCATAAGCATAAGCAGCTGGCCATTCAAACGACCCGACCGAATAGATGCTGTCTAAATTTTGGATACTTATGATTTCCAGTTCTTTTTTGCCATAAGCCAGATATGCATAATCACCCTGTGTTGCCACGCCAAAACATGAGTTCAAGGTATCCATATACTGGGCGACGATTGCTGGTGATGACGGGTCAGCAATATCGTAAATCACAAGGCCGGCTTGACCTGAGGCAACAAATGCCAGGTCCTGATTATTGACCGTCCGGATTGTCAGCTTCTGGCAAAATCCAGGATTGGCAGTTATACTGATGATTTTGTATTTGGAAACGATTTCCAGCGGTTCGCCGCAGTTAAGCGTTAAAAGTGCGGTAAAGCAAACGAAACATATACTTATCAGATATTTTTTGACTCTATTTCTATTCATAGTTTTATTCCTGATCATGCTCGATATTACTGGTCCGGGCTGCGTTAAAAATAGTGCCCGGATTGAATTTTACGCCAAGCCGGTATATATTATTATTATAATCCTTAATCTCTTCAATGTCAATTTGAAATGGCGTGGTCACTCTGCGCTGTTCAAATTCGTAACCGGTATAAATCTCGAAATTCCGGCTGACCTCGTAGGATAGTTCAATATTAGCCGTGTATTTTGAGTCAATTCGGTCCCGGTGATACGGGTCGATTTGGAATGGATTGTCAGTCGTAAAAACGCGCCGGGCATATTGTATCTGGGTACTGAGATTGAATTTTGTCATGCCCAGACTCGGTGTCAAGCGCAAGGAGAATCGGTTTTCATGGTAAGAGATATCTGGAACTGAACCTTGCGCATAATATTGTTTACGCATAAAACCGGCACTGATATTAACAAAACTCAATTGACGGATAAAAGCGTTGAGACCATAACGGAGCGCATAACCGTCATAATGGTCAAAATTCTTGATATAATCATCAATTTCATACTGGAAAAAAGGAGTCAGGGTCAGGTTAGTGAAACGGGATTGGAGCCGTGCCGTCATGAGATGTTCAGTAAAGATACAGCCAGTATAATCGGTGGCTGGACCCAAAGGATTGCGATAATAGCGGATTAAATAGGAAGGCATAAGTAGATAACCAAGTTCGATATTAAAACGATTTGCAATCTGTTGATTTATACTGGCAGATATGATTTGATAAGATTTCTGAGTGTTTACCGCGTACAAATATTGGCGATAGAACATATTAATATTGGTTCTTTGGTTGCCAGCTCGAAGCGGCACATAAAGCCCGAGATTAAGCCGGGTTACTAAATCATCATAAGTCCGGAACGGAAACCGATGCGGACGGATTTGATGTTTGAAATCATACAAATATTCCTGAGAATAGAGAAAGATATTGTCATCGTACTGAGTACTGATATCCCAGGTAATTCTCGGTGCCTGCCGGAACGAGACGATTCTTGACGCAAAGACTAAATTGGGAAAGACGAAAATTAACAGTAAGATAAACCAGAATTTCGAATTTCGAATTTCGAATTTCGAATTTTTCATGGTACTTATCCGTGTCTTCCTATTCATAGACATCTTTAGGTTTGCTCGCAAAAGTTACAGCGGCAGATTTACCCAGACCGCCTTTAAGCGTAAACTCGACCAGATAAGTACCCGGCGGAATTTCCAGATACATATTGTTTGCACTTGACGGTATCAAGTCGGCTGCGTTCTTATACAAACCGGTTTCTGATTTGTTGGTGCGGAAGGTCTTTGACTGCCATTCTTTGCCCGCCACTGAAGCGGCAACCGTATAACTTTGCCTGCCTTCCAGGGTATAGTCGTAATTTAACCGGCAGGTCGCACGCAGAGTTGCCGGTCCTTGAACTTTTACTTTGACCGGTGTTTTCGCGCTAATCTCATAATAATTGGTGAGCCGTTCTTTATCAACAAACTGCAATTCCCGGAATTTTGTTTCTGGTGCGATTCGTTTGTAATCGGTCGGTTTTTCAAAACTAAACCGGAGCGCGACCGTATCTGATTTTGCTTCCAATAAAGTGAATTTGTAATCAGTCCTGCCTTGCGGTACTTCGAGATAGAACGAACGCCACTTGCTAAAACTCTGTTTATCCGACCCGCGTGCCGATGAAGAGAGTTCACTGGTAAAACTTAACAGTTTTTCCTGGTCTTGTTCTTTGAGCAGTATCTTATAAGTCTGGGATGATGCCATATTCGGATGCCAGAGCAGGCGCGTATAGACCCGTATCCATTCTGGACCGGTCACCGTCATTTCCATGGGGTGGTTTCTGGTGACAAAATAATATTCTTGTTCAATCCGCTTGACCACGCTGATTATGGTGCGGGGCGAAAGTTTTTTCACTTCTACGGTCTTGGTCTGAGCATTGAGCAGACTAGTGCCGATGATAAGCAGACTAATGCTTTTAATAATGGTCTGAAAATGTTTATTCATATCGTCTCCAACTTTATAATATATCATTGATTGTTATTATTACTCTTTTTGGACAGATAGTATTCCAAATCATAACGAATCACAAAATAGAGCAGTAAAATAATCAGTAAAGAAAAGATTATTGCCAAAGCAATCGAGAATTTCTCTTCAATAAACAGTCTACCTTTGCCGACCGGCTGCATTGGCACGGGTGCAATCGGTAATCCGTATTTTCTTGCCAGCCGGTTGACTTCAGTTATATTAATAACCGGAATTTTGTTATCAAGCATTTGCAGAACAACAAAATTACCGTCCAGCTTTTTGGGTTTACTCTTAATTAGACCCGAATTGAGCTGTAAACGGTGCTCACCAAGATTGGCAACCGAACGGCCAATATTGACAAATGCTTTGATTTTACCAGCAGTCTCGTATAATGCGATTCGTTTGGCGATGTTTGATTCTAAATCGTCATTGTTAATAAAAATGACTTCACTCTGATTTATCTTGGCAAGCATCTGTTCCCATGCCTCAGGACTGAAACCACGACCATTGTCATCTTCGCCGCCCAGGGTTGCCGCGCTTGATTTAAAAGTAAAGATGCGCTGCTCAAAGCAGACGCGTTCCATATCGAGCCAGGTCAAATCCGGATAATTGGCACCCCACATAACCGAACTGAGTGTGGTAACGATGACTGGTTTAACATTCATAATGCGCAGTGCCGAGTACAGGGCAAGATTAAGCGCTGGATACGAACCGTCAATGCCAACCGCAATAACATCACCGGCTTGGATGCGGGATTTCGTAAGCAGGTCAACAAAAATCGCGGCAAAATTCGGATTGGTCGAAGTCAGGGCAGAAGACAAATCAGTTCGGTCCATTGTAATCGGCGTATATTGAGCGCCGACAAGACCGGTCTGGTTCGGGTCATTGATATTATCAATCGGAATGCCGAGCCGAACTCGTTCTTGTTTGACTTTATACATCGCTTCCTGACAAATCTGACTGGCTTTAACTTTGGTTTCAAAATTTCGGGTGCGCACATTATGTTTGCTCCTAAAGACGATGATTAAGAGCAGCACGGATAGCACGGCAAAAATAATCAATACATGTCTTCCAACTTTACCTTCGCGTTTTTTCATAAAGCTCCTACATGATGGAAATACTGCCGCCAGAAATGACAATAATCAGCAACCGGGTCAAGACCGCAGCCACGGTCATTGTGGTGATAGTTTCAATGATGCCCTGCCGATGCATCCAGTAAGCAATCAGTCCAGGGATGACATATCCAATCGTGGTGATGTCGAGTTTTATTTCAGTCAAATAAATAGGCGGAAAAAGACGCACGGCAAATCCGAGCAGATAACCCAAGAGAATCGTAACCACGAGCAGTCGGCGTCCGAACAAGAGCATATACTTGCCCAGCCATTTGGTTAAAAGAAAAGTAATAATACCGATAATAATCGTCGTGATGACCCGCAGCGGTTCAGCCAGATATAAAGCAATATAACCAGGCACGACAATACCGCCGGCGGCAAGTCCGATGGTTTCGGTTAAGAACAAACTGGCAATCATGCCCAGACCAATCGTTTCAATAATCAAATCGTCCTCCTGATAAACTCTTCAATAATCAATTTCTCCGCCTTTGGACGCAAAATATTGGATAACGGTTTCGCCAAATCCGACCGTATTACCGGTCGCAAAAACCAGCGCATCTTTGTTAACTAATTGCATAACCCGTTCAAATATCTGAGCCGGTGTTTTTTCACCTAAATCAATAATCTTATTTCTGGGAATGCCAAGACTGGCTGCTTTTTTGATATATGCCATGGTTAAAAATCCGGTCGCAACATACCAGTCTGCCTGAAATCGCTGTGCGGTAAGTTCACCAAGCTGGATTGAGCGGTCAGCCCGGTCATCCCGGCAATTGACGAGCACGATTTTTTCTTGAGCCAGATGGTTGACTTTTTGCCATAACATATGAATCGAATCCGGGTCATTCGCAGCCAGAGTATTGACCAGACGAATCTGTTTGCCAGAGTTAACTATCGTATAGATGCGCATTGCGCCCGGGTCCGGATTGGTGCGATACATTCCCTGCAGAGCAGTTTTCCGTTCAATACCCAGACTCTCGCATACGAGCAAAGCCAGCGCAACATTTTCCTTGTGTTCAATATAAGTAAAACCTTTCATCTCCTGGTCAGTCACTGAATCAGTATTAGAGATAAACATTTGCGCGTTTAATTTTTCGGCTCGGGCTTTAAAGATATCGAGATGATTTGTTTCTGCTGTAAAAAATTTGCCGTTGGGCGGTATTGTATTAGACAATGCTTTGGCAACATCCTTGACCGTGGGTCCCATCACATCAAGATGGTCTGCCCGGGCATTAGTAATGACACCGTGGGTTGATTTGACCAGACGATGGGTTTCAATCCACTGATACTGGGGAATTAAAGCCATACATTCCATAGTTATTGCTTCGGGTTTGTATTTTACTGCCTGTCGGATAATTTTCTTCTCTTCGCCGATATTGGGCTTGCCGAGCCGTTTGATCGGCACTTCTTCTTTATCTGATATGATAAATCTCGGTTTGGTGCCGGTCGTTTTGGCAATGACCGGTTTACCGCTGGCTCGAATACCGCCGGCAATGAGCCGGGTTACCGATGATTTGCCGCGGGTACCATTAACCTGAATACGGACTGGTATTTTATTGACATTTTTAAGATGCAGCCAGTATTCGATTATGCCATACCCTATGAAAATTACTGTTATGACAAGTAACAAAAACATTTATCAAATATTATACTTTATTCTGATTTCACTGTCAATAAATTTTACATAAGACACCACAAAGACACGAAGAAGGAATGTTTTTATAAGGAAACCAGGAAAACAGGAGATTTTTTCTTCTTGGACTCCTGGTCTCTTTATAAATTCTTTTCGTGTTTTCGTTTGAAGGACACTTAAGGGACTATCCCTTAAGAAGCTCGGCTAATATGGCAAAAGCATTTGATGCTGAAACGAACGCTGGTATCTTCGCACCTTGCTTACGGCTCAAACGCCTGACTGAACTAATCATTGACTATAACGCTAAAGGCATACCTATCCCAAGTTTTATCAGGTGTCAACATTATCCAATTGTAAGGCTATATAAAATAACTGACAGACAAGGTTTAAAACCAACAAATAAAACAAGGGGCTAGCCCCCGAGTGAGGGTGGGGCTAGCCCCTTGGTGTCGCATAACGAATCTGAAAAAAAGGAAGGAGGTGATGATTAATGGGTGTAAGACTAGCAAGCAGACGACTTGATAAATGGGAAAACAACTTTTCGGGCGATGTCTTATCAGTGTGAATAGGAACCTACAAGCACAAGATGCGGGAACAACTCTCGACTATTTTTCCCCCTTAAGAGACGCTTGAGAATGAAGTCAAACTCATCTTAGCCGCGTCGACTCCGTAAAGCAATAAAAGAATAGTTATGCGACACCAAGATTCTCTTGATTACACAAATTTTGAGAGATTTTACAGATACCCATTTTTATTGGTTTTATCCCGCACTTATTCTTGAGATTGTGTTTATGTAATTTCATATTATATTATTATCTGCACCGCATTTTAGAATAGGTGCGGAGTTGATCCGGAATCCAGAATTTTATAAACACTGAACGACACTGAATATCACTGAAAAACACTGAACATCTTGTCATTCTGAATGAAGTGAATAAAAAGGGCTTGAGTTTTTACTCTCAAGCCCTGATTGATTATTATCTGTTTGTTATTCTACTAATAAGAGTTTGCGGGTTGCTGAGTAATACGGAGTCTGGAATTTATAAAAATAGACACCTGCCGCAACGGTCTGACTGCGGTCGTTTTTCATATCCCAATTGACATTGTATATGCCTGATGTCTGTTCCTCATTAATCAATGTTCTGACCAGCCTGCCTGAGATATCATAAATCAGTAAACTTACTCTGGTTGGCAAAGGGATTGAATAGCGGATCGCGGTTTGGGTTTTGAATGGATTAGGTCGGGCATTATACAGTGTAGTAACAAGTTCTTGTGTTTGACTTATCTCTTCATCTTTCTGCTCAGTAATGCCTACTGTGGGCAGGGGATACCAAAATCCGATTTTAGCCAAGATATTTGATGAAGTTAATGCACCGATTGCAGTCTGACCCGCAGTTATATTAGCCAGATAATTTGTCGAAGTAAGATTACCGCCACCGCTACTTAATGTATTCCAGTTGCATTGATATTGAGCAAATATAAATGAGCAGAAAAAAAGCAGTGCAATAATAACTCTCATATGATTCTCCTTACTTATTATCCGTATTGCTCTGTGATTTTAGGGTTTCAAATTCCTTTAAAAGGTAATCTAATTTAGTTTGCAAGTCTTGGTATTTTTGAGAAAGGTCTTTATTCTGAGCATTCAGTTCCTGATTCTGTTTTGCAAGTTCCTGAATCGCAGCCAGAGCAATACCGGCTGGGTCAATAGTCGAGATTGTCTTGTCATCTTCACCCAGACCGAACAGGGCATAAAAATCCTGGGCAATTGGTCCGATATGTTCAATTGACGGGTCTTGTGCTTTATAACTCCATTGACTGATTTGCATTTGAGTGAGTTTTTGCAGAATTTCTTTGGTATCAACCGGACGGATATTTCGTTTCTTAGCACTGTCTGAGACTGATGACCAGGCACTGGCGCCGGTTGCTAATGTTACACCAGCAGTGAGTGCTGAGTTAGAATAGATTTTGGTACCGCCTGAAGCACGGACATTAAATTCGTGATTTGCGCTTGAAGCGAATTCGGCATTATTACCATCTGCCCAGACAAATGCACCATCATGATTTGCTTTAGCTCTGCGACCAGCGGCATAAGAATAATCACCGGCTGCGAAATTAAGTATTCCGCCACTAACAGTAGAAAATTTGCCAGTTGCTCGGTTAAAATATCCACCAGCTACTACCGCAGCAGTATCTGATTCTTGGTCACCAGCCAAGTTATTATAGCCTGAGAAAACTCCGCCAAAATTTGCTTTTACCGTATCCGCATATCCACCGCCGACGGTCGCATAGGCACCGCTGGCTGTATTATAAGATCCGTTACAAACTACTGATAAATTTCCGCTTGCCGTGTTGAATTGCCCACCACTAACTGTTGAAGAATTTCCGCTCGCTGTATTATAAAGGCCGCCGCATACTGTTGTCCAGCTCGAACTTGTTGTATTATTTTGTCCGCCGCCAATCGTTGAAACATTTCCACTCGCTGTATTAGAAAGGCCGCCATTTACTGTTGTATAATTAGCACTTGCACTGTTTGACCTACCGCCGCCGATAAATGAGAATTTTTCAGTTGCTCGATTATCCCGACCGCCAGCTACTACCGCAGCAGTATCGACTTGAGAATTACCTGCTAGATTATTATAACCTGAGAAAACTCCGCCATAAAATGCGTTTACTGTATCAGCGCGACCGCCGCCAATCGATGCATAATGACCACTTGCGGTATTTACCCACCCGCCGCCAATCGATGCATAATGACCACTTGCGGTATTTGATTCTCCGGCCCCGACCGTGGCGTATTCGCCGCTTGCTGTGTTGCCTGCTCCACCGCTGATTGTAGCACCATTAAAACTTGCGGTATTGTAATGCCCGCCGCCGACCGTGGCATTATTACTCGCTGTATTATAATGCCCACCGCCAACTGTGGCATAATCACTTGCGATGTTTAACAATCCGCCTCCGACTACTGCATTATAACCACTAAGATTACGCCGTCCGCCACTAATTGTAGAATAATCGCCATATGCTCTGTTTGAATCCACTGGTAATGGACCTCCGCCACCGCTGACGACTGAATAATTACCGAGTGCATTATTGTATCTTCCACCGCCGATAAACGAGAATTTACTAGTTGCTCTATTATCCCGACCGCCAACAACGACAGCAGCAGTATCTGCTGGTTCATCACCAGCTAAGTTATTATAACCCGAAAATACTCCGCTATACATTGCGTTTGCTGTATCGGCATGACCGCCGCCAATCGTTGAATTATTTCCGCTCGCTGTATTATACTGCCCACCACTAACCGTTGAATTGATTCCACTCGCTGTGTTATATTGTCCACCGCTTACTGTTGCGTTAGTAGAACTTGTTGTATTTTGAACTCCGCCGCTTGCTGTTGAATAATTACCGCTCGCCCTATTTGCTTGTCCGCCACTAATAGTAGCAGCAAAGCCGGTTGCGATATTTCTGGCACCACCGCCAATAGTTGTCCGATTACCGATTGCCGAATTAGAATCAACTATGGTTGCGCCGCCGCCACCGCTGACAACCGAATAATCACCGCGGGCATAATTATTCCTGCCACCACCAATAAATGTATATTTACCAGTTGCTCGGTTATCCCGACCACCAACAACGACAGCAGCAGTATCAGCTGCTTCGTCACCAGCTAAGTTGTTACAACCCGAAAATACTCCGCTATACATTGCGTTTGCTGTATCAGCAAAACCGCCGCCAATCGTGGAGGTATTTCCGCTTGCAGAGTTTTGTAATCCACCAGAGACTGTGCCATAAAAGTTGTTTGCGATATTTTGCGACCCGCCGCTAACTGTGGCAGAACCACCGCTTGCGGTATTTAGCACTCCGCCACCGACTGTTGTATATTCATTTGTTGCAGAATTTCGATCACCACCACTAATCGTGCTTTTAAGACCACTTGCGATATTTTTTGACCCACCACCAACAGTCGAATAATTACCAATGGCTGAATTAGAATCTGCAACATGGAAACCACCACCGCCACCTGAAACCACAGAAAAATGACCACGAGCACGGTTATTGATGCCAGTGACAAATGCCTGTATTCCGGTATTGAGATTGCCTGAACCAAAATTCGCTTTGCCCATTGTGATTTCCGGGTCACCCGTGCTCGTAATCGCGCCGGTCATAGTGCCGCCGGCTAATGGTAAAAAGATACCAGTACCAATACTGTCATTACTTGGTGCCCAGCTTGAACCAGTCCATTTAATAACCTGACCGGTTGATGCTCCAGATTGGTTTATCTTAGGCATTGTTACATTACCATCAATAATCATTGCGGTTGATATCGCATTGGTTTGGTTTTCATCAACAAACTTAGCACTTAATGCCAGGGTATCTTTACCCTGCAGTTTATATGTATTGGTTGATACTCTGGCACTATCAACATAAGGATGGATATGGCCAGTTAAGGAAAATGCTGATGCGTGTTGACCATCTAACATATCGGCATTGAAATTTGATACAATAGCACCTGAACCGCTTAGTTTAACATCGCTTATTCCTGCGACATTAGATATATCCGCATTAGTTATAGTCAGGTCGAGAATCATTGCAGAATTGACAGAACTCACTTGTCCTTCATTCACATATCTTGCATCTAACGCTGTGGTATCTTTACCCTGAAGTTTATGTGCATTAGTTGATACCCGCGCGCTGTCAACATAAGTTACACTCAGATTCCGTATATAATCAGATGTATCGGCATAAGGCGCTTTGAAATTAGTTGCCACATCTTCACGCAGAATCGTGCCGTTAATTATTTTCGCACTTGAAATGGCGTTGTCTTTAATATCAATCTCGTCAATTGTGGAATCCGCAATATGTACAGAAAAAACCGCAGCTTCTTTTAGAATTGGATTCGGATAAGTACCGGTTAAAACACCGCCCGCAGTTTGTCCGTTATTAATAAACTTAATACTCAAATCACTTGTATCTTGACCTTGCAATTTGAACGCATTATAAGCATCAAGTGCTACACGAGCACTATCGATATAGCCAACCGGCGGAGTGGAGCGGGCATAATCAGCAGTATCAGAATACGGCGCTTTGAAAACAGGCGCGACATCGTCACGAATAATCGTTCCGTCAGTAATCATTGATGAAGTAATAGAACTGGTTTGTCCTTCATTCACATATCTTGCATCTAACGCTGTGGTATCTTTACCCTGAAGTTTATGTGCATTAGTTGCGACTCTTGCACTATCAACATAAGTAATATTAATATTTCTGACATAATCTGAAGTGTCCGCATAGGGTGCTTTAAAAGTTGCGGCAACATCCTGTCTTAGAATCGTGCCGTCTTGTATTTTACTGCTTATTATTGCATTGTCTGTAATCATCGCATTTGATATTGCATTGACTTGCCCTTCGTCAACAAACTTGGCACTTAATGCTAATGTATCTTTACCCTGAAGTTTATATGTATTGGTTGATATCCGCGCACTGTCAACATAAGCATGAGTATGATTGGTTAAGGCAAATGCTGATGCGTGCTGTCCGTCTAATAAATCAGCATTGAGATTAGTTATTAAAGCGCCAGTACCGCTCAGTTTAATGTCGCTAATACCTGCAGTCGCAGATATATCAGCATTAGTGATTGTGCCGTCAACAATCATTGCTGATGTGATTGAGTTTGCTTGCCCTTCATCTACGAATTTATTACTTAAAGCAAGCGTGTCTTTGCCCTGTAATTTATGTGCATTAGTTGCGACTCTTGCGCTGTCAACATAATTGAGAGTTACATTTCGAACATAATCTGAAGTATCCGCATAGGGTGCTTTGAATGTAGATGCAACATCTTGACGGATAATCGTACCGTCAGAAATCTTATCTGTAGTTACCGCGTTTGCCTGAATTTTGAAATTAGATATTGCTCCATCCAATATTTCAGAACTAGATACACCCGGTGTCAGGGGACGGGTTGCCGGCGTAAATGCCAAATCAACTAATTGAATCGTGCCGTCTTGAATCTTAGCTGATGTTACGGCATTATCAGTAATCATTGTATTAGTAATCGCATTTGTCTGTCCTTCATCAACAAACTTAGCACTCAAAGCAATCGTATCTTTGCCCTGTAATTTGTGAGCATTAGTTGCGATGCGCGCACTATCAACATATTGAATATTGGCACTCAGCGCATAATTGGAAGTATCTGCTTTTTTACTTAAATAAGCATAAGCAGAACTGACCAGTCTGATTCTTGGTGTCATTGCCGGATTCGGATTAACCTGCATTTCTAAGTAACAATTACCAGATTGGGGAATCGTATCAATAGAATTATTCGTGCCTAATAAGACATTAAATATTCCTTGATTTGTTGCAATATTTTGGGTTTCGTTCCAAAAAGAAGAACCACCAGTTAATGTATTGAATAATCTGAATGTTATTGAATAAGTGCTATCGGTTACGGGCAGACCGGCAAGGGTAGTTAATTTTCCTTGATAATGTAAGAGTTTGGGAATTGTGATTGCTTCGGTATTGTCATAATGAGTGGCGACAATTTCGTTTGTGTTATTGGCTATTGCTACCGCACATAGCAATAGTACGGCAGTACAAATATGTTTGTGTACTGACATACATCCTCAATTTTTTTGTTTTCGGTCAAGTATAGTATTGCTTTGACCTTGTTTTGCCTAAATATAATGATTTTCAATCGCTTTGTCAAGTGTTTTATTAAATTATTTTACTTAAAGGGTACTCCCTTAAGAAAAAAGGGCTTGAGTTTTTACTCTCAAGCCCTGATTGATTATTATCTGTTTGTTATTCTACTAATAAGAGTTTGCGGGTTGCTGAGTAATGCGGAGTCTGGAATTTATAAAAATAGATACCTGAGGCAACAGTCTGGCTGCGGTCGTTTTTCATATCCCAATTGACATTGTATATGCCTGATGTCTGTTCCTCATTAATCAATGTTCTGACCAGCCTGCCTGAGATATCATAAATCAGTAAACTTACTCTGGTTGGCAAAGGGA